>Ga0209515_10008966_pt1 | contig 11504 bp, 14 predicted proteins | sample Subgroupgradi54m_FD_187454 | JGI IMG/M metagenome (GOLD analysis project Ga0209515, IMG submission 187454) | Subsurface groundwater microbial communities from S. Glens Falls, New York, USA - GMW60B uncontaminated upgradient, 5.4 m (SPAdes)... ...
GCTCTCAACGGTCCTGATGCCTATCGTTTTAGTCGCTCGCATGCGGGCGCGATTGGCCCGTATCAGTTCACTGACACGAATGGAGCGGGTACATACAGCGGCATTGTGCGCAACTACCGGGTCGCAGAGCTTGATGGAAACTTTGAAAGTGGTGCTCGTGATCTCGACAATGTTATCAAGGCGGCGATCTGTCTTATCGATCAGGAGGTGGCCGGGTTCCCAAGCATACGAGCGCTCTTTCTTAAAGAGCCGATCCTCGCGGGGATATATCCTGTCGCCGCATACAACGGCGGGCATGAGCGTGCGAAAGAGCTTTACGGTCTTATGAAAACGAAGAAGATCGCACTTGCCCGCGTCGACCTTGTGCCCCGCTCGGTGATCACATCGAAAAAAGATCGCACCAGTAAAAAAAAGCGCACGGTCATTCGCCTCAACGGAGAAACGTACGGCTACGTGAAGAAGTACGGTTTCCTTATTAGCGAATACCTGGGCGACCTCGAACCGTGAACCAAGCATATTTCAAAAAATTAACCCCGCAAGGAATTCCTTGCGGGGTTGTTTCATCGGGGGAACAGGTCGGGGCGGTCAGTGAAGATGCGTTCGGCACCCCAGTCGAAGACACGCTGTGCGGTTGCGAGGTCGTTCACGGTCCAGACCCACACATGCATACCGAGATTATTGGCACGTTCGATGAACACGCCTCCATTCTGAGCGTCCATATCCGCATTCATGTACTCCATGTGCAGGTTGTCGACGCGATGGTGTGCAAGGGTGTCCAGGTAGGAAAGGCATGGCACGCAGTCCATGATTGCTCCAACTCTCCACGCGGGCCGCAGCTTTTTCACCAAGAAGACCGTCTCATGGTGGAACGAAGAGATCACGAATTGCTCTACACTCCAAACGCCGGAGATGATCGCATCATCAACGATCCGGATCACCTCGTGGACGATTGCCGGGTCTTTGATCTCGATGTTGACTGCAACTTTACCCTTGAGGACGAGAAGCGCTTCGACAACACTCGGGCCCCCTCCGTTACCGGGGTCATGTGCAATGACCGGGACGCTTGGGAACGGCCCTTTCCGGGCGTCGAACTCGACCATTGTTGCGCCTGCATCTCGGGCACGCAGAAACGCCTGGATCGAATTTTCATGAACAGCCACGGTGGTTGCCGAGAAACGGACACGGATATTTCCATGCAGGCCGCGGTGGTAGATAAGATCGTTGTGCGTGAACATGAGTCACTCCTTTGTGTCTGGGACTTTTGTCTTTGCACATTTAACCAGATTTGTTATTTATGTCAATATCGCACGGGAGCGGAATTTTTCTCCTCTGTTATAATGGCCACAATGACTGAACAAGAGAATCCGAATGCCGTGCGTATCAAGGAGATTGAAGAGGGAATGATGGCCCCTAATTTCTGGGCAGACAAAGAGAGGGCGCAAGCGCTTGTAAAAGAACTCCAGGAACTTAAAGTTGTTGCAGAAGGAGGGGGGAAATATGACAAAGCGAATGCGATCATCACGATATTTTCCGGTGCGGGAGGGGATGATGCGGAAGATTTTTCCGGCATGCTCGTGCGTATGTATCTGAAATATTTTGAACGCCGCGGGTGGGGTCATGAGATCATCCATGTGCATGAGAATGATCACGGGGGATATCGCAACATCACGCTTGAGGTCTTGGGCAAAGCCTCGTACGGCGAACTCAAAGGTGAGTCTGGTGTACATCGGCTTGTGCGCATCTCGCCTTTTAATGCGAATGCAAAACGGCATACCTCTTTTTCAATGGTTGAGGTGATCCCGAAATTCAAGAAAGGTGATGTCACTCCGCTTCCGGAAGCAGATGTGCGTCTTGAATTCGCACGTTCGGGTGGTGCCGGTGGACAGAATGTAAATAAGCGCGAGACGGCGGTACGCGCCGTGCATATTCCCACCGGACTCTCGGTGCATGCGTCGAGTGAACGCTCACAGCTACAGAATCGCGAACGCGCGATTGAACTTTTGACTGCAAAAGTGCATCATCTGCACGATTCGCTTTCCGATACCGAAAAAGAAAAAATGTATATTTCAAAGACGACACAGGTCGAATGGGGTAACCAGATCCGCTCGTACGTGCTTCATCCGTACAAAATGGTGAAGGACCATCGCACCGATGTAGAGACCGCGAAAGTCGATGACGTCCTGGAGCGTGGCATCCTCGACGAATTCATCGAAGCGGAGCGTCAGTTATAAAGACATGAATCAGATATAAAAAAATCCCCGAAGGGATCTTGAGTCATGGTGCCGCCTTGATGACGCGCTCGGTGCCTTGCGCGATCGTCTCGGCAATATCGTCCGGGGTGAGATCGTGCACAACGAGATGGGCGAGTGCCTCTGCTTCGACGTTGAAGGGCTCATCAGGATCCCGCACTTTGAGGTCCCTGTACTCGAGCCCATTTTTGCTGATGAACGCTCTCGCTGCGCGAACAGAGACATACAACATGATCGTCTCGCCGCTTACCCGAAGCAGTTCACACAACTGTGGTGTGACATATTTCCGAAGGACCCTGCGGATCGCGACCATTTCATTGCCGCGTGGTCGGGCCATGAGCGCTGCGAGTGTTTCTTGTTCGATCGCTTCGCGTGCCGCGTTTTGCGCCGCTTGCTCTTTTTGCGATGTCGCATCTTTGTATTGCTCTGTAGCCCGCACAATTGCAGTGAGATCACTTTGTTCCATTGTTCCTCCAAAAGAAGAAAAACTGACGTTAATCTACGTCGTAAACATAAAATTGTCAAGAATAAAAAACTCCGCCACAAAGGTGGGGGAGGTGAGATGCGTCATTTTGGCGAGAAGAGCCATCTGCAGAGAAACCACGAGACAAGTCCGCCCAGGATCACGCCAACAAGTGCGGTAAACGATAGCGGGATGGGAATGCGCGGGTCCAGATACTTGAAAAATCCTCCGACGAGCCCGATGATGAACACGAACGCGTAAATCATGATCGTGCCGTCGAGCAGATCTCTTTTGGGTAGACGTATGAGGTGTATCAAGAGTGCGAGTAAGGCACCCGCAGCAGCACCCATTCCGAGCGCGTTCAGATAGAGATCAAGAAGCACGGTGTTCATTTTTCTCTCTCAATTCAAAAGAATAACTTATTTCATCCTAAATTATTCTGTGGTGGTGTCAAAGGTCAGTGTGAATTTGTTGTTTTTTTGCGCTTTATTATATTTCTGGTGCAATGATATTTCGATGTCAGAATTTCTTGACCCCCCACACCCTTTGCCGTAGTTTTTATAGATAGAGAGCATCTTTGTTATATTCAAATTGATTTAAGGAGGTTCTATGAACACCTTGGATATGCTGCTTGCAAGCCAGCTTGCTCCCGGTGCCGTTGCACCGCACCCCATACTTTCTGAATTGATCCGTTCACATCATGCTGTACAACAGATCGCTGACCGCGGCTTCGTCGAGATCCCGTGCGCGAGTGTACAGGGACTCTTCGACCAGGCGCGCGGAGGTTTCGCGCGGCTCTTGATGGAGGGGAGTAATGCAGATCGTGCCGCATTTCGTGTCCCGTTGCGCGACTGGAAAGTAGATGAGATCAGCGAGGTTATCGAGTGGGGACTCTTGGCGGATCGTCGCGGCAAAGTGAAGACGAAACTGACCCGCCTGGAACGCATGGAGAACCGTCGGCGTGCCGACCCAAACAAAAAACTGTTGCACTTTCATCCGCGTCTCCTCATTCATCTCTTCGAGAAAGACCCCTCGCTCGTATCAAAATATGCCGACCTGCTCGGGGCGTGCGGGACGCTTAATTCTGCCGCACACAATATTGCGCTCGCGCTTTCGTATGAGTTCGATGTGATGAACCAGAAAAAACCTGCGAGGAAGCAATATCCAGGATCGCTTTATGGTCAGACGCACTTGGGTGCAACCGTGACGCGGCTCTTACGCTATGCGGTCGTTGCCGACAGCAAATTCGATGCCGGAGTACACCGCGATCGTGGTTGCTGGAGCGTGCATACACAGTCGAGCCATCCGGGACTTGGAGTGTTCGATCAGAAAGGGAAACTCGTCTCGGTGAACGAGAACGATCCCCACCAGATACTCCTTTTCCCCGGCGTGAAGTGGAGCATTGTGACGCGCTACCTCTATGGGCTCGGGCTTTTCCATGGAGCGAAGGACACGCGCCGTCTCACCGCAGAGTCGCTCGTCGGTGCGGTGCGTGATGTCACCGTTTCATTTGCGCACTGCTCGCTCTCTGAGTCGGACGTAAAGTGGTTTTACGAACAGCCCAACGACCCTCGCCTCAATACCAAGCAGTACAAACTGTAGGACTCTCGTCCATGGCGCCCAGACAAGCTTTTGTTTGGGCGTTTTTCTTTTGCGCTATCGGCAATTGTTCAAAATGAGAATATGTTATACTTTTCTCATGGGCATCCGTGCCTACCTACTACGCTCTACCCACTACCTACTGACACATGATCTACTTCGATAACGTTACTAAACTCTATTCCGATCATGCGGCGCTTGCTGATGTGACATTTGGTATCGAACCGGGCGAGTTTGTCTCGATCGTCGGTCACTCCGGTGCGGGTAAAACGACGCTCTTGCGCCTTCTTCTTGTCGAGGATCGCCCTACATCCGGTGCGGTTTTTTTTGAATCAACGAATGTGCACCGTATCAAGCAGTCCTATATTCCTGATTACCGCAGACGTATTGGTACCGTGTTTCAGGATTTTCGCCTACTAACGAACAAGACCGCATACGAAAATGTCGCTTTTGCCATGGAGGCTGCGGGTCGCACCGACGAAGAGATCCGCTCCGATGTGCCGCAGGTCCTCGAACTTGTCGATCTCTCATCAAAGGCACTGCACTTTCCGGGTGAGCTTTCAGGAGGAGAGAAGCAGCGTGTGGCTATAGCGCGTGCGATCATTTCACAGCCGGATGTACTCATCGCTGATGAACCGACGGGCAATCTTGACCCGGTGAATACCTACGACATCATTCAGATATTAAAGAAGATCAACGACATGGGGACGACGGTCATACTTACGACACACAACAAGGGGATCATCGATGCATTGAAGCGGCGGGTGGTTACTATGGAGAATGGGAAGGTGATACGCGACGATGTCCACGGAAAGTACATTCTTTAAATTTTGGCGCATTCCTCGTCTTTCCTTCGGTGGGTTTGGAAGCAGTACCAGAACGTACAGCTTCTCAAACACCACCTCAGTCCAAGACATTCGGACTGCATCCAAAATTTAAAGAATGTAGTCTCGGTCCGAAACTTTGTACTACATCCAAAATCTTACAGAAGATTATTTTTTGTATAAAAATTGCCGCCTCGGGGGGCGGCAATGGAATTGCGGGTGTTCCTCGCTCAGGGGGCGGGGTTTCCTGCGGCGTCGACGATGATGTGGCAGACGTTGCTGGTTGCTCCGAGTTCGGGCTGAGCATGCCAGCCCAGATCGTTCTCGCGCGTGTCACGGCTCGTTTTCATGCCCTCGACGGTTGGGCCGCCGTCGATGAAGTCCCAGCCCACGTCGGGCTCGCCCTCGAGCAGGTAGTACGGGTAGTAGGGCAGCCCGCGGAGAGAATCGATGATCGTGGCTTTTCGCTCATCTTCGATGAGCCGAATGTCGGCTTCGGGGGGGAGCTTTTCCTTGAGCATGGTGGATCCTTTCTCACATGTTGAAGAACCAGGCCATTATATCATTAAAAGTAAAATTAGTCAAATTTATCCTTACATATAAAAAAGCCCTGGGGTGGGCTTTGTAACGCACTATTGTTTGGCACCTTCGATGAACTGGGGATGCATTTCCCAGAATTCACGCTCAACTTTATCTGCGCTGAAACCGAGTTTACAGAGTTCTAGGGCGAGCTCAGCAATGCTGAGGCTGCATTCGGCGAGGCTGCTTCCTTTGCACGCACTCCTGGAGTCGTCTTTGCCGAATCCACAGCACGACATATAGTACTCTGTAGCCCAGTCGTCCTGTAAATAAATGCACACACGCGCGCCGACGCAGATCTCTTTTCCAAATGGATTCTTCTCTTTTAGTAGCGCATGTACTCTCGGGGGAGCGATGCGCTCGAGCATTTCTCGCATGTGTTGCACATTCTCTGCACTGTGTACCGCCGCCACATGCCGCGTTCCGACACCCATGGTGGTCTTTCTAAGTACTTCCGAATCAAACATCTTGCGCTCCTGGTTAAAGACAATACGAATATTCGCATGCAGATTACCCGGAGTCAACTATTTTGAGAGGCCCTGCCGAAAGTGGGATATGTTGTCTACACGCTTGACGCAGGGGGGCATTTTCGTAAGATGGGGGATAGAAGCTTTGTGTCAGCAAGAAGGAGTTTGATATGAATGCAAAGGGTTGGAGAGCCGATCTCCACGTGAAATTTGGAGCACTGTGTTTTGCGGTCGCGATGACTGCAATCACGTTCATTGGGCTCTATAGCGGCCCGCACATGCCGCTTTCGGCAGAACCGGTTTCGGTCAGGATCATCATGGAATGATCCAACAAAAGCTACTCTCGGCAACGGGGGTGGTTTTTTAATGATGTCACAGTGTGTCTCGTTTGACTTCAAATAAAAGCGAGAGTACATTCATCATGGGAGCTGTTCTTAGGCCTGCCTCCTTGTTGGAGGTGGATAATCCCGACGGGGGAAAGAAGTAAATATTCCGAGCGGGTCGCCTGCGTGGCCGCACGCAGCGATCTAGGTAAGGCTTGCGGAAGCTAACCAGCGCCCGGCTCCACTGTTGTGGACCTGGGTTTGAGGAAACGTCGTCTTGTAGGGTGCCCGTACACCCACGGCTAAACTGCCGGAACAGCTCACCTTTTTACGACGCCATCATGTATGGCGTTTTTTTTATGCGAAAATGCCGAAATAAAAAGGCCCCCTATTGTGGAGGCATTGGACATCACTGCTTCAGAGTCACTTCGGAGCTCGGGAGATGATCCGCTCGATCTCTGCCCAGAATTTGTGTTCGAACTCTTTCGCATCGCATTTGTATTTGACAAGCTCCTCCACGACCCTTTCGACATCTTCGACTTTCTTAGATTCATGGGAACCTTGGCCTTGAGTCGTAAGGCCCTCACCCGATACGGTGAGATAGTGTGAGATGCCCCGTCCTTCTGGGTAGAGAAATACGTAAAGGCGAACCAGCTCGCCACTTTCCGCGAGAAGGTTGCAGACTTCTTGGCGCGAGCACGAATCGAGCATTTTTCGTAGCGGCTCTCTTACTGCATTCTCCCGCTCCAGCGTCGCTGCTTCTTCGGCCTGTTTTGCTCGCAAAGCGGCGGCAGTGCGCGCTTTGTATCTCTGTGTAGCTTGGAACAACACGACGTCATCGATCATCTCTATTCTCCTGGTGAGTGAAACAACGGCAATAAACTGAGTTATTATTAACACCACTCCAGTCATTTGTCAATTTGCTGCACACCAACATTTTGGTCAGCTTTTTCCTGTTTACTGTGGAAGTCATCCGTGCGAAAATAGAAGGGATGTCAGTTTTCACCAGCACGCGCCGGATCATTAAGGCCGGTTTCATTAACTTTTGGAGGAATGCCGTTGTATCACTCTCGGCTATTTTTGTGATGACGGTCGCGCTTTTTGTGATATGTGCCACGATGCTTTCCTCGGTATTTCTCGATTCAACACTAGAGACCATCAAAGAAAAAGTCGACATCAATATCTATTTCAATGCAGGCGCCGACGAGGGGGATATCTTTGTGATGAAACGTTCACTCGAAGCATTGCCTGAAGTGAAGTCTGTCGACTATATTTCACGCGACCAGGCGATCGAGAGTTTTAAAGCACGTCACCAGAATGACTACCTCATGACACAGGCCCTCGAAGAGCTTGTCGACAATCCCTTGGGGGCGATACTCAACATCAAGGCGAAAGACACGTCGCAGTATGAAGCAATTGCAACACACATCAAAAACGAACAAGAAGCTGCGGGGCCGGGCGCGAATCTCATCTATAATGTCAACTACAGCAAGAATAAAATCGTGATCGACAAACTCACCGGTATCACTGCGGGTGTCGAGCGTGTCTCGCTTGCCGTACTCTTGGTGCTCATTGCGATCGCGATCGTGATCACTTTCAACACGATCCGCCTTGCAATCTATATCTCGCGCGAAGAGATCGCGATCATGCGGCTTGTCGGTGCGAGCAATACGTTTGTGCGCGGGCCGTTCATTGTAGAGGGCATCATGTACGGCATGGTGGCGGCGATCGTGGCGACTGCACTCTTCTATCCCGTCACATTGTGGCTGAAAGGTGCAACACAGGATTTTTACGGCGGTATTGATCTCTTCTATTACTATATTGCGAACCTTAATCAGATATTCCTTGTGCTGCTTCTGTGCGGCATGGGCCTTGGCGCAATTTCGAGTTTTCTTGCAGTGCGACGCTATCTTAAGGTCTGATCATGAAATCTCATAAATACATTTTTGTTGTAGGCGGTGTGATGAGCGGAGTGGGGAAGGGTGTTGCGACATCGTCCATCGCACTGCTTCTCCAGGCCAGAGGCTTCAAGGTCTCTCCCATCAAGATCGACCCGTATTTGAACGTCGATGCAGGTACCATGAACCCCACCGAACACGGCGAGGTTTTTGTATTGCGCTCTGGGCTTGAGACTGACCAGGACATGGGTTCGTATGAGCGTTTTTTGGGTGTCGATCTGAATCCCGAGAATTACATGACGGGAGGCTTGGTGTACAAAAGCGTTATCGACCGCGAACGCGCGCTCGGTTATGGCGGCAAATGTGTTGAACCGGTCCCACATATCCCCGAGGAGGTGATCCGACGCATCAAAGCTGCGGGTGACAAAGACAAGTCTGATATAACGATCGTGGAAGTCGGCGGAACGCTCGGTGAATATCAGAGCGTCATGTTCATCGAGGCGGCGCGCACGCTACAGATCGAAAATCCCGGCGATGTGCTCTTTGTGCTCGTTTCCTACCTTCCTGTCCCCGGCAAGCTCGGCGAGATGAAGACAAAGCCGACACAGTATGCGGTACGCACAATGAACTCGTACGGCGTACAGCCCGATATCATCATTGCCCGCGCGGAGGTACCGCTCGACATGAAGCGCAAAGAAAAGATCGCTGCATCTTCGGGTATGAAGCCGGAGCAAGTGATCTCCGCTCCTGATGTTGATAGTATCTATGATGTCCCGACAAACTTTGAAGCGGATCATCTCGGGGAGATTGTCATGAAGATTCTACAGCTACGCGCGAAGAAACCGACCGATCTCGCTCCGTGGAAACGTTTTGTCCGCAAAGTAAATAATACAAAAGGTGAAGTGCGTATCGGCATGGTTGGTAAATATTTTGCTACGGGTGACTTCGTGCTCGCCGACTCGTACCTCTCCGTGATCGAAGCGCTCAAGTATGCGGCGTATCATGCGGGAAAGAAACCGGTGATCGACTGGATCGCAGCAACAGACTTCGAGGGCAAGGATGCGTCAAAAAATCTCGCAAAACTTAAGAAGTATGACGGCATTATCGTCCCTGGAGGATTCGGCTCCCGCGGCATCGAAGGCAAGCTCGCAGTGATCAAATACGCACGCACGCACAAACTCCCATACTTCGGACTTTGCTATGGCATGCAGCTCTTGGTCGCTGAGTATGCGCGCAACGTGCTGGGGTGGAAAGGTGCGATCACGACCGAGATCGACCCAAAAGCAAAATATCCTGTTGTCGACATCATGCCCGATCAGCAGCAGAAACTCGATGAAGGCGACTATGGTGGCTCGATGCGTCTTGGTTCGTACCCTGCGTATCTGAAAGAGGGGACTGTTGCACGAGCTGCGTACAAGGCAGAGATGGTACACGAGCGACATCGCCACCGTTACGAGGTGAATCCAAAATATGTGAAAGAACTTGAGGCGGCAGGGCTCGTCTTCTCGGGGATCTCGCCCGATGAGAAGCTGATGGAGATCGCGGAGCTTCCGAAATCCAAACACCCATTTTTCCTTGGCACGCAATTTCACCCTGAGTTCACTGCACGCCCTCTCTCATCGCACCCCTTGTTTGATGCGTTCATCAAGGCTGCGAGCAAGAAGAAGTAGTTGCGCTGTTAGCCATGCTTGCGCCGTCTCATTTTTACCCGCAAGAATTTTGGTCCGCGTTCGCGCAGTAACAGTTCTGCAGTAATGAGGAGGTTGAGCAAAAGCAAGTAGGCTGGTACGACGGTGTCCTCGAACGTGTAGTCAGATATTGCAACAAGTGCGAGCGCGTTCGCGAGAATGGAGAGTGAGAAAGTGTACATCGTTTCTTCATAGGGTCTTCTCCATGCATGCCGAAATGTGGGAAGCGCGCCGATCGCGTCGACGACGACAAAAATAATGACCGCGACGATAGGGTCCTTGGTCGAATACCATAAGATCAACCCAAGAAATGCGCCGAGCTGACAGAACGCATCAAAACGCGAGTAGGTAATATGTCCCTTTCCTATGGAGAATGCGACGATTGCGAGGCACTCCAGTGCAAGCGCAGAGGCGAGGACAGCTGAAGCCATTGCTCCTTGTGAAAATGAGGCACCTGCTGCGACACCCGAGAGGAGCATCCACGTGAACCAGCTGACGATTGCGGGCCTTGTTGTTTTGCGTCGGATATCGCGTATGTAGGGGATAGCGGTCGACGTTTCGATGATCCCTGCAATTAAGAGCAGTGGTGACATTTTCTAATAATAACATAACAGAAATGAATCATCGGTGAGACGATTTGAGCCTCTCTGTGGTGACAATGTATAATGGTCACATGCCCAGACATTTTCCTCTCTCGCTGCAATTCATCGTCGCATTCTCGGTCATCGGATTTTTGCTCTCCGCCTATTCGAGCGCAGCCGAATTTTTTTCTAACCAGTGCGTGCAATACAAGACATGTTTTGTTTTTCTCGGACTCCCTGCATGTTGGGCGGGTTCCCTGATCTCTCTTTCGATCATCACTCTCGCGGTGCTTGCCTTTAAGGGACACTTGCCGATAAAAACCACGCTCATGGTAACGGCGGGGAATGCACTCTTTGGGGTGCTCTTCTCGGGTACGGTTACAGCGCTCGATCTACCGACATTTTCCAAAGTGGGTTTTGGTGGGTACCCTTTGGGTGCGCCGACATGCTTTATTGACCTTGTATGTTTCTTGCTTACATTCATGGTCGCTGCACTGGCTTGGTCGTATCAACGCGACCACGATATGTAGGAGCTCACAAATGTCGCCTAAAATTTCATCCATTTAATGAGCTCCTACGCAATGTTTATACTATTATTGAGCTCGTTTTGTGAACGTGCTAGCATAAGAGAATGAAAAAACAACATATAAGCTATAAAAAATTAGCACTCATTATTGTTACCCTTTTTACGTTCGCCCCGCTTGCACATGCAGCGATGCGCGCTAACACTGCGACCGTCATCAACAGCAATATTAACGTCAATGCGAACGCAGGGGCGACTGTCACCCCAATTACGGGTGTTCACATGGAGGGGGGTGTAAATACGGCTGGGG
>Ga0209515_10008968_pt1 | contig 11503 bp, 10 predicted proteins | sample Subgroupgradi54m_FD_187454 | JGI IMG/M metagenome (GOLD analysis project Ga0209515, IMG submission 187454) | Subsurface groundwater microbial communities from S. Glens Falls, New York, USA - GMW60B uncontaminated upgradient, 5.4 m (SPAdes)... ...
ACGATTGGCCGAATCAGCTCGTGCCCGCGCGGCCGCCGACGGGTCCAGCCGCTGTTATGCGGCTGGGTATTACGCAGGCACCGAAGAATCCCAGGTTGCTGAAAACGCCACATTCCAGACTACAGGGTGTTGAGAACGGTTCTAACACGAGCCAAGTAGATCGCCGCTTCCTTGTCTTCCCGCGTCGCCAGAATGGACAGCGCTCTCTCGAACGCCAGCCTGGCCTCTGGACGATATCCATTGTCCATGAACACTTGCCCTATCGTGCAATAGTCACCGGTGGTTTCTGATGACGATGGGTCAGAGAGATCGTTGTAACGGGAAATCTGAGCCAAGAGATCGGTGGCCTTCTTGGGTTCACCGCATGCAATCGACAGTTTACACAAACGTACGAGGACGCCAATCAACTGTATCGGAGCAGGTGAGTCAGGAGCGAGTTCAACTACGCCGTCGACCTGTGTGATCAATCGCTTTGCTTCCTCGCGGTTGCCTTCCTTGAGGAGTGTCGCAACGCGATCTATGGTATTGACCACGAGATCGTTGATGACAGTCGAGTCCGCGCTGTGAACAGCAATGGCGCCTCCGGAAAGGGGTACATCATCTGACTTGCTGGTGTCCATGGGCATCGGTCACCTCCCACGCATCAGGGTTTGTCCGCATAACTGTTCTTGGAGTAGACCGCTCGACTCGTTCGCAGTCAACCGCGCCTTCGACACACGCCGCCAGCGCTGCGCAAGTGTCACGCGGCGCGGATGTTAGCACGCCCGATCGGCGCACAATCCGCCCACCTTTAACTGCAGACGACTGGGTTGACTGCGACCCGCAGCTGTTAACGGCCGCCTGGCGTACGCCAACGCGCGAAGCAATTGCCTGAGTTCGCGTCACTTGCCTTGTCCGTTCCTATCGACGGCGGCGAATTAGACGTCGCGAGGGCGCTGTTAAATAGCCGCTGCAGTCCGCTACAGGCGATCCATCGGACTCCGCACGCCGAGTCCGCCTCGATTCAGCACGTGCGTGTAGATCATCGTCGTGCTCACATCCGCGTGGCCCAGCAGCTCCTGTACCGTCCGGATGTCATAGCCCGCCTCGAGCAAGTGGGTCGCGAACGAGTGCCGGAACGTATGACAGCTCGCCCGCTTGGTGATTCCTGCCTTCCGCGCCGCCGCAGTCACCGCACGCTGCACAACGGTTTCGTGCAGGTGATAGCGAGTGGCCGGGCCGTACCGCGGATCTCGACACATGCGCGCCGCCGGAAACACGAACTGCCATCTCCACTCGGTCGGCGCCTGCGGATACTTCCGCTCGAGCGCCGCCGGCAGCACGACCCGGCCGAATCCATCGGCAAGATCGCGCTGGTGCCGTCGCTGCACGTCCCCCAGGTGCGTCCGCAGCGCTTCCTTCAATCGATCCGGCAGCATCGTCCGCCGATCTTTCTGGCCCTTCCCCTGGCGGACGGTAATCTCACCGCGCTCGAAATTCAATGTCCTTCACGCGGGTCTCGAGGCATTCCTGGCGCCGCAGTCCCGCGCCGTACAGCAGCGGCGCGATGAGCCGACACACACCATCCATCTGGTCGAGGACGCGCTTCGCTTCAGCCACGCTGAGCACAACAGGAATGTGAACCGGCACCGCTGCGCGCGGTACATTTTCAACCGGTCCCGGGTCCACGCAGAGAACATCACGATACAGGAACAGAATCGCGCTCAGCGCCTGGTTCTGCGTGGACGCGCTCACCTTCCGGTGAACGGCCAGCCAGCCCAGAAACGCTGCGATTTACGCGGCGATCGGGAGCTCAGTGATGGTCCAGGGTGACCAGATGCTCGGCGTCTTTCTCGACGCAGGGGGGGCCCTCTTCTAATGGGCGGTTCCCCAGGCGCAGCGTGCGCGGGTTCATCACCCACGGACGCGTGAAGACGTTCGGGTCCTCGACGGTGACCTGGTAGTTCATCGTGTCGCCGTTCCTGGTGAACCGCTCGACGACGTGCATCGCCTCGGTGTGGAAGTAGCCGTCAGGACCGAGCCACGTGTCGTCGTTCAGGTTGTTGACGTCGACGACGAGCGTGTCGCCATCCCATTTCGCCACCGAATCGCCCATGTATGACGTGTCGATGTCGGTGCGATGCGCGGCGCCGATCGGGATCAGGCGGAACAGGTTGGTCGCGTAGAGGAACACGACCTTGTCGGGCAGCTGGACGATCTGCGCAGGGGGGCCCATCCGCGGTACGCCGGCTGGTTTGCAATAGAAGGCCGGGTCCTCCTGGCTCTGTCGAACCTCCAGGTCCTTCACCTTCGCGGCGAGCTCCGGCTTGTACGGCGGCTTGTTCGCCGCCTTCGCGCGTTCGGTCACGGAAATCCGATCGAGCGCGGCGAACACGTTGTCCTTGTTCTGGCTCACGCCCTCGAGCGGCAGGATCACCTTGATCGACGACTGGTCGGTTCGGATGCTGGGATTGCCGGCGTTCCACACGCCGGATAGATCCGGATGTCCGTCGGCAGCCCGCGGGGTTGGCTTCGGCGCCGCTTGCGGCGTCTTGGCCGCGTCCTGCGCGTGCACCGAGACGACGAACGCGGCAATCAGGAACGCGGTGGCGGCGGACGTGACAAGACGGGTCGTCATGACTGCACCTCTACGGATTCAGATCGGCCGGATCACCGAGCCACACTTCGATGGTGTGCCCATCATCAAACGTGACCTGGCGCAGGAAGCCGAGATTCTTCGAGCCGTCGCGGGCGGCATAGCCCTTCAGCGTCACGACCTTGCCGACGCCGAAGGTCTGCTTGCTCATCCCCTCGGCGCGCATGCGGCCGGGGCCGAGCGTCTCGAACGCCCAGTTGGTGACGCCGCCCTTGTCGTCTTTCACATCGAGATGAAGGTAAACGTGGGGGTTCACCCACTCGACCTTTGTCACGGTGCCCTTCACCGTCATCGGCTTGCCGATGTCGAATTCCGCCTGAAACGAATGATGCGCCAACGCGGATCCGCCGGCCAGGACGATGGCCGTAAGAGTGAGGGCGGAGCAGATTCTGTATCCCATGCGGCAGATCATGCACTTTTCAGGGCTGTTTTGCACGTCTCGCGTGCTAGATTTACTCGTTTGGGTCCTGACGGAAATTCATCATGGCGGCGCAGAGCAAACCCGATCTGGTTCTTGCCTCAGTCCGACGACTGCTGCGCGTTGGTGCGACCGCTAACCTCCTGAATCTGCTTCAGAAGCGGCATCCGGTCGACATCGCCGGGATGCTGCGCGCGCTCAACGATCACGAGCGCCGGGCTGCCGTCGATGCCATGGCGGGGGCCGATCCGCGCCTCGCCATGCAGGTGATCGCCGAGCTGGACGTCGAGCAGGGGGCATCGCTGCTGGCCAACCGGCCGCCCGCGGATATCGTTCGCCTGCTCCAGGAACTGGCCCCGGACGATGCCGCCGCGCTGATTGACCGCTTTCCCGAAGAACTCCGGGAGCAGGTTCGCGATCTGATGCAGGGCCAGACGACGGCCGGGGTCACCGAGCTGCTCGAAAATCCCGAAGGCACCGCCGGCCGCATCATGAACCCGCGGGTCTTCGCGCTGCCCGAGGAGGCGACCGCCGCCGAAGCCGTCAACGCGCTGCAACAATTGGGCGGCGTCGAAATGTCTTTCTACCTGTACGTCATCGACGACCGGAGGCACCTCGTCGGCGTCGTCTCGCTGCGACGTCTCCTGCTGGTTCCGCCGCAGGCGACGCTGAAAGAGATCATGACGACCGACGTCATCAGCGTCGGCGTCGATACCGACCAGGAGGAAGTCGCGAAGAAGGTGTCGTCGTACCACCTGCTCGCCGTTCCGGTCGTCGACGATGAGAACAAGCTGGTCGGGACAGTGACCGTCGATGACGTCATCGACGTGATTCGCGACACGACGACCGAGGAATTCCAGAAGCTGGGCGGCCTTGAAGCGCTGGACGAGCCATACGCCCAGACGCCGATCGCGACGCTCGTCAAGAAGCGCGCGCGCTGGCTGGTCGTGCTGTTTCTCGGCGAGATGCTGACCGCGACCGCGATGGGCTATTTCGAGAAGGAAATCGCGCGCGCGGTCGTGCTCGCGCTGTTCGTGCCGCTCATCATTTCATCGGGTGGTAACAGCGGATCACAGGCGGCGTCGCTCATCATTCGCGCGCTCGCCGTCGGGGAAGTCACCCTGCGTGACTGGTGGCGGATCATGCGGCGGGAAGTCATCTCCGGCCTGTCGCTTGGCGCGATCCTCGGCTCGGTCGGCTTCATCCGCGTCTCGTTGTGGCAGCAGCTGTTCGGCACCTACGGTGCCCACTGGTTTCTCATCGCATTGACGGTGCTGTTCGCGCTGATCGGCGTCGTCATGTGGGGGACGATTGCGGGCTCGATGCTGCCGTTCGTGATGAAGCGCCTGGGCGCGGATCCGGCGACGTCCTCCGCGCCGTTTGTCGCCACGCTCGTCGACGTGACGGGTCTCGTCATCTACTTCACGGTTGCCGCGACGATTCTTCGCGGGACGCTCTTGTAGCAGGCTGATGGCCACGCAGCGGAGAATCGATCTCGTCCTCGACTCGGTCAAGCGGCTGCTGCGCATCGGCGCGTCCGCGAACCTGCTGAACCTGCTTCAGAAGCAGCACCCGGCCGACCTCGCGCAGATTTTCAGCGAGCTTCCCGACAAGGAGCGCGATACCGCGTTCAGCCTGCTGGCCGAGCGCAACGGCCGCCTGGCGATGGAAGCCATCTCCGAGCTGGGACCCGAGTCCGGCGCTGCGCTGCTCGCCACCCGGTCCGCCGACGAGATTGCCAGGCTGGCCCAGGAAATTCCTTCCGATGATGCCGCCGCGCTGATCGATTACCTGCCGGAGGAGCTGTCGGCCGCCGTGCTCGACTTGATGCGGCCGAAGGAATCGGGCGTCGTCGAGAACCTGCTCGAGTACGACGAGCAGACCGCCGGCCGCATCATGAACCCGCATGTCTTCGCCCTGAGCGAGGACCTGACGGTGGGCGAGGCGATCACCGAGCTGCAGACCAACCGCGACGTCGAGATGGTGTTCTATCTCTACGTCGTCGACGAGCGGCGCCATCTCGTCGGCGTAGTGTCGCTCCGGCGCCTGCTGCTGGTGTCGCCGGAGACGCCCTTGAAGCGGATCATGACCGCGGATCTCATCAGCGCGCGCGTCGACATGGACCAGGAGGAAGTGGCGCGGCAGGTGGCGTCCTACAACCTGCTCGCCATTCCCGTCGTCGACGAAGAGAACAAACTGGCCGGGGTCATCACGGTCGACGACGTCATCGACGTCATCAAGGACGAGGCGACCGAGGACATCTACCGGCTGGCCGGCGTCTCGGGCGACGAGCGCGTCTTCACGCCGGCGTCGGAGACATTCCGCAAGCGGCTGCCGACGCTCGCGATTCAGCTGGTCACGACGTTTGCCGCAGCAGCCGTCGTCGCGTTCTTCGAGCCGACTATTGCGAAGGTCACCGCGCTGGCGGTCTTCATGCCGATCGTCGCGGGGATGGGCGCCACCGCGGCGACGCAGACGCTGACGGTCATGGTGCGCGGGCTGGCGCTGGGCGAGTTGACGTGGAGCAGCGCGCGCAAGGCGTTGTTGAAGGAAGTCAGCGTCGGCGTTGGCAACGGGATTCTGCTCGGTGTCGTGGCGGCGATTGTCGCGTGGGCGGCCAAAGGGGATCCGGTGCTCGGCGTGTTGCTCGGCTTCGCGATGATCATCAACCTGTTTGTCGCCGCCGCGGCCGGCACGCTCGTCCCGCTTGGCCTGCGTGCCGCGAACCTCGACCCCGCACTGGCGTCGTCGGTCGTCGTCACCACGATGACAGACGTGGTGGGGTTCGGCACGTTCCTGGGACTGGCGACGGTCTTCCTGCGGTATCTGGCAAAGTCGGGCTAACGGGCGGTTCACGCTTCGGACTGCTCGCTTCTCTGTTCGTGTTCACGTTTCAAGATTCGCGGTGCCAAAGCTGCGCCTGATCCTCGATTCCACAGAGAGCTGCCATCACTCTGCGCATATTTAGGGCGATAAAATGGGCATCGTGAGCGAACGTCCGAAGTGGTCGATCGTCTTGGCGACCGCACCACTGTGGCCTATTGCTTGGCTGATCGGTTTCGCGAGTCTCGCTCGCGTGAAGCTGGGTGTCTGGCCACGCTACGACCAGCCAGATCCACAGGATTTGCATTGGCCATTCCTGGATATCCCGCCGCTGCTGATGTTTCTACTGGTTCCTGTGGCGTTGCTGGTTCTGCTGATCATCGTGTCCCGCCGATGGATCGCGGGCCATCGCGATTGGACGACCATCCTGGTCGCTATCGGCTCGTTCACGGTGTTGGTTCTGTGGCTCAGACTCGATCCGGGCGGATTCATCGAGTGGTGGCTCGATTGAGCGGCTTCACCAACGTTGCGAACACGTCATCGACGCGCGCGTCGTGGTGAAGCCGAACGTCGAACTCGGAACTCCGAGCTCGGAACGGCGAACCGAACATGAACACGAACCGAGCACTATGAACTCAGAAGCGTGAACGACGGTACAATGGTTGCGTTCGTGCCGCTGTACACCGCCGACGCGCTGATTCTCCGCACGTATAAACTCGGTGAAGCCGATCGGATCGTCGTCTTCCTGACGCGCGATCGCGGGAAGAAGCGCGGCGTGGCGAAAGGCGCGCGGCGGCCGCGCTCGCGGTTCGCGGCGGCGCTCGAGCCGATGACCGAAGTCCGGCTTGCCTATTTCGAAACGGAACGGCGGGAGCTGGTCGGCTTGAATTACGCGGAGACGGTCAGGTCACCCCTCGCGTTTGCGATGGAAGTGGAATCCTCGCCGGATGCTCTTGGGTACATCGGGTACTTCGCGGAGCTGCTCGACGAGTGGGCGCAGGAGGCCGACGCGGACGACCGCCTCTACAGGCTGGGCGCGTCGATGCTCGATGCGTTGAGCGCGGGGGCGCCGGTTGAGCCGCTCGCGCGCTACTTCGAGTACTGGCTCCTTCGGCTGCAGGGCGTGTATCCGGAAGCGCGCGGCACGTTGTCAGTCGAGGCGATGGCGTTTCTGGCCGCGTCGCGCAGCGTGACGCCGCAGCAGGTCGGCGACTTGCCCGCGCCGCGCGGCGTGCTGAAAGAGCTCGAACAGGTGCATCGGGCGCTGATTGCGATGCACCTCGAGAAGAACTTGAAATCCGATCGCGTGCTTCGCGATCTGCGGCGACATAACTAGCTGGCCCCTCACGCGTGACGCTTCAGGATCTCATCCTCAAACTTTCCGCCTTCTGGGCGTCCCATGGCTGCCTGCTTCAGCAGCCGCTCGACCTCGAAGTGGGCGCCGGCACGTCCCACCCGGAGACGCTGTTTCGCGTGCTCGGCCCCAAGCCGTGGAGCGTGGCGTACGTGCAGCCGTCACGGCGGCCCGATGACGGACGATTCGGCCAGAACCCGAACCGCGTGTTCAAGCATCACCAGTATCAGGTCATCCTCAAGCCGTCGCCGGACGAAGTGCAGCAGCTCTATCTCGAGAGTCTCGAGTCGTGCGGCATCAACCCGCGGCAGCACGACATCCGCTTCGAGGAAGACAACTGGGAATCGCCGACGCTGGGCGCGTGGGGCATCGGGTGGCAGGTGATGCTCGACGGGCTGGAGATCACGCAGTTCACCTACTTCCAGCAGGTGGGCGGCATCGACCTCGCACCCATCTCGTGTGAAATCACCTACGGCCTCGAGCGGATCGCCATGTTTCTGCAGCGTGTGGACAACATCTTCGATCTCGAATGGGGCGGCGGGGTGAAGTACGGCGAAGTGAGGCTGGACGAAGAGATCCAGCAGTCGAAGTACGCCTTCGGCCAGGTGGACATGCCACCCGGGGAATTCTCGACAGCGCATCGCGACCTGTTCGATCGCAATTACGCGCTCGGGGAGAAGCTGCTTGCCTCGGGCCTGACCTGGCCGGCGCTCGAGTTCTGTCTGAAGTGCTCGCACCTGTTCAACATCCTGGATTCGAGCGGCAGCATCGGCGTGACCGAGCGGACCGCGTACATCCTGCGCGTCCGGCAGCTGGCGATACAGATCGCGCGCGCGTACGTCGACGCCACGGTTCCATCGGCGGTCGGGGGATGACGTTGGATCGCGAGCTGCTGATTGAAATCGGGTGCGAGGAGATCCCGGCGAGCTGGCTGCCCGGACTGACCAAACAGCTGGCGACGCATCTTGACGCGCGCCTCAAAGCCTCGCGCCTCGACACGGATGCACCGGCCGAGAGCTATAGCACGCCGCGCCGGCTGACGGCGCGGGTGGCGAAGCTGGCCGAGCGGCAGACGGATCACGAGGAGCTCGTCACTGGTCCACCGGTGTCAGCGGCCCACAAACCGGACGGCGAGCCGACCCCCGCGGCCATCGGCTTTGCGAAGAAATACGGCGTCGAGGTGTCGGCGCTCGAACGGAGCGTGACACCGAAGGGGGCGTACCTCGCGTACCGCGTTCGTCAACGCGGCAAAGCGACCGTCGACGTGCTGGCCGACGTGATGGGCGGCCTGCTTCGCGACCTGACCTTTCCCAAGCAGATGCGCTGGGACGCCTACCTCGAAGACGGCAAGGGCGATCTTGTCTTCGCGCGTCCGATCCGCTGGTTGATCCTGCTGTATGGCGGCCGCGTCGTGCCGTTCGTCATCCGGCGAACGGAAAACGCGCAGGGCCCGCTCGTGCAGGACGTCCGTTCCGGACCAAACACGTACGGGCACCGGTTCCTGACGACGAGCGGGCGGGCCGGCCGCGCGATCAAGGTCAAGACGTTCGACGACTACCAGGCGCGCCTGCTCGAGAACTTCGTCATCCTCGATCGCGGCGAGCGCGAATCGAGGATCCGCCGCGAGCTGGAAACGCACGCGCGGCGGCTTGGCGGTCGCGTCAGTGGTCTTGTCGCGGCGCAGTCGTCGCTGCTGCAGGAAGTGCCCGACCTCGTCGAGTATCCATCCGTCATCGCCGGTCATTTCCCGGTCGAATTCCTGCAGCTGCCGGAAGAAGTGCTGACGACGACGATGATTCATCATCAGCATTACTTCCCGGTGGTCGATGAGGAGGGGAAGCTGAAGCCGGCGTTCCTGGCCGTGACGAACACGCAGGCGGAGAAGCCGGAAGTGATTGCGCGCAACAACGAGCGCGTGCTGACAGCGCGGCTGCGGGACGCGCGCTTCTTCTGGGACGCGGATCGCAAAGCGCCGCTCGAGTCACGCATCGATCGGCTGGCCACGATTCTCTTTCACAAGAAGTTAGGCAGCTACCGTGAGAAGGCGGATCGTGTGGCGGCGCTCGCCGAGTGGATTGCGCGCGAGGCGTTCCAGAAGCCCGATGCCGCGTCGCATGCCGGACTCGCGGGCCGGCTCGCGAAGGCGGATCTCGCCACCGACATGGTGCGGGAATTCACCGAGCTGCAGGGGACGATGGGCGGCATTTACGCGCGCGAGGAAGGGCAGCCCGAAGCGGTCTGGAAGGCGATCTATTACCACTACCTGCCCGTCGGCGTTGAAGCGGACGCGCCGCCGTTGCGCCAGCAGCTTGGCGGCGCGGCCGTGACGTGGGCGGCGGTATCGCTCGCCGACAAGATCGATACGGTAGTCGGCATGTATGCGGTGGGTGAACGTCCGACGGGCTCACGGGATCCTTACGGCCTCAGGCGCGCTGCCCAAGGTGTTGTACGGCTCTTAGTCGACTTGCCGGAACTCGCTGGAATTACACGCGAGATATCGTTCCGCGAATTGTTCGATGAGGCGAGAATGCCCTTCCTACACTTGAAAGGCCAACCTGGTGCAGAACTGTCGCCGGGCGGATTTTGGGAGGAAAGGCTTCGCTACCTGTTTGAGCAGCGCGGGTTTGATGTGAGAACGATTCGCGCTGTGCTTTCGGAGCGAACCTCGCCGGAAGTCGGTATCTTTCCATCGGACGAGGCGCCTCTCCAAGTGCGGAGAAAGCTCGAGGCGCTTGCACAGATGAGCCGCTCGAAAGAGCTCGTGGCGGTAGCGACGCTCTTCAAACGCGTCAAGAACATCACCAGGGATGTCGCGGCACACACGCCGGCCCGTTCAGATGAACTGAAGCGCTCGCTGAAAGAGCCCGCGGAGCTCGCGCTGCTCTCGGAGGTTGATGCCCGCGCGCCAGGTATTCAAAGCGCGGCGCAGCGCGGTGAATATCGCGAGGCGTTCGCCGCCATTACCGCGCTGCAGCCGGTTGTGGCGAAGTTCTTCGACGATGTCCTGGTGATGGCTGATGATGAAAAGCTTCGGACCGCGCGGCTGGCGCTCGTAGCGCGGCTGCGCGACCTCATTCTGGATATCGCGGATATTTCTGAAATCGTCACGGAGACTTAGTCGATGGCAAAGCGGGTCGGTGCGAAAGGTGCGAGAAGTGCGAAAGGTGCGAAGGGTGCAAAGCCTGGAGCGTCGAAAGGAGGTAAGTACGTTTACCAGTTCGGCAGCAAGACCGACGGCAACGGCGGGATGAAACCGCTGCTGGGCGGCAAAGGCGCGAATCTCGCCGAGATGTGCCGCATCGGCCTCCCGGTGCCTCCTGGTTTCACGATCACCACCGACGTCTGCACCTATTACTACGCGCACAAGCGCAGCTACCCGGCCGCGCTCCGGTCGCAAATGGACGCGGGTCTCGCCGCCATCGAACGACAGACCGGCAAGAAGTTCGGCGACTTGAAAAACCCGCTGCTCGTGTCTGTGCGCTCGGGCGCGCGCGACTCGATGCCCGGCATGATGGACACGATCCTCAACCTCGGGCTCAACGATCAGACCGTCGAAGCGCTCGCCCGCAAGACCGGCAACCCGCGGTTCGCGTGGGACTGCTACCGCCGGTTCATCCAGATGTACGGCGACGTCGTGCTCGGCGTGCAGAAGGGCGCCGGCGAGGATCACGAGCCCTTCGAGTCCGTCATCGAGACGCTCAAGCACGAGCGCCATCACCAGGACATCGAGGACACGGCGCTCACCGTTGACGATCTGAAGGAGCTGGTGGCGCGCTTCAAGGCGCTGATCAAGGCACGTGTCCGCCGCGAGTTTCCGGCGTCGCCCTGGGATCAGCTGATGGGCGCCGTCGGCGCCGTCTTCGGCTCCTGGATGAACGACCGCGCCATCGTCTATCGCCGCAAATACAACATCCCGACCGAGTGGGGCACGGCGGTCAACGTGCAGGCGATGGTCTACGGCAACAGCGGCGACAAGTCCGGATCGGGCGTCGCCTTCACGCGCAACCCGGCCAACGGCACGAAGGAGTTCTACGGCGAATTCCTGATCAACGCGCAGGGCGAAGACGTCGTCGCCGGCGTCCGCACGCCTGAACCCGTCGCGCAGCTGAAGAACAAGCTGCCGAAGGCGTATCAGGAGCTCGAGCGCATCCGACAGACGCTCGAGAAACATTTCAAGGACGTCCAGGACTTCGAGTTCACGATCGAGGACGGCGTTGTCTACATGCTGCAGACGCGCAACGGCAAGCGCACGGCGATGGCGGCGCTCAAGATC
>Ga0209515_10008972_pt1 | contig 11501 bp, 11 predicted proteins | sample Subgroupgradi54m_FD_187454 | JGI IMG/M metagenome (GOLD analysis project Ga0209515, IMG submission 187454) | Subsurface groundwater microbial communities from S. Glens Falls, New York, USA - GMW60B uncontaminated upgradient, 5.4 m (SPAdes)... ...
GTCCAGCCCAAGCAATGGATGCCAGCAGAAACAGTATCCTGTTTCCGGATTACACAATCGGTTTTACTTACCTGGCTTTACTTAATATACCAGTTCCCACATAGTCAACCAGTGCCAGAAAGATCCCATAGTTTGACTTGTATTTCCTACAACTGTTATAATTCGGCTAATATGCCAGCTTTAAGTGAAATAGATGCCCTTTTTGACGCTAATCTTTCCAACAAGGATCAAGTAATTGTGGCAGGATTTGCCTTAGAAGACCTAGTGGCAAAGGCTATTGAAGACGGGTTGGGAGAAAGATTCGCAGCAAGTTATGCTCCAGAGCAAAGAGCACGCTTAAGAGAAATTCATAGTAGATTTGAAATTACAGTTGACGATACGTTTATGGAGGATGTTTTAAGTGGTACAACTGGAGACCCTCAAGAGTATCCTTTTCAATCAAGGTATAACAGACTCTCAGAAATGGAAGCTCAAGCGACAGAAATGCAAAAAGGAAAACCAGTTATGCATATAGGAACTGGCTGGCCGGGAACTGCCATCGGTCTATATCAACAATTTGGAACTCCGGTAACATGCGTAGAAATAAATCCCGAAGTAGCTAAAAAATCTAAAATGGCTTTAGAAAAACTTGGATTATATGGAGAAGATAAATTACAGGTTGTGCTTGCTGATGGTAGCAATTTGAACACTGAAAGATATTCTGCTGTTATACTTTCTGCAATGCTTTCAGTAGAAGATAAAAGAAGAATAGTTCGTAATATGAGAAATATGGCTTTAGACCTCCCATCAGATCCAATGTTGATTTTAAGAACTCCACCTGATCTTGCACGTTCCCTTTTTTATCAAGAATTACCTACTGATTTAACAAGCGGAAATGGACTAGAATTAATTGCCGATACTGGCAGTCTTATTTCAAGAGATGATCATTTAAGATCTTTGTTTTATAGACTACGAGCAATGGCAGAACTTCGTCGAGGTTCAGATAGAATTGTTATGGAGACAGCAGGTAGACTTAATTTACCAGATGTTTTATAGAAATGAATCGAGACTATGGATATCGAAGCTAAGGTCTTGGTTTTTATTTCCCTAGGGAATACTGACATCCTGGGTCGCAGATTCAATATTCAATTTTGAGCCTTTCTTGCGTAGTCACATTTTTTAGCCTCAGAATCTTCATGATATAATTACTTCATGAAAAACCTTGAACCAAGTATTTACAGACAGAGACTTACACTAGAGGGACATTACACGATTGACGCTAATGGAGAAACGATAAAAGAATACCTTAATCAACTTTCCAAAGTTCTTGAAATGAGAATTTTCTCGGGCCCTTATTCATGGCCACCTGATAAATGGGATAATCCAGAGATTTCTCTTCATGAACTTAATGGTTTTGTAGCCTGGACTAAATCGGGTTGTCATGTTTATGCATGGAGAAAAGTTAAATTCTTTACTTCAGACATTTATAGTTGCAAAGTATTTGATAATAAGAAGGTTATAAAATTCACAAAAGATTTTTTTAAATCAAAAGACTTGGTCTATAAAGGTTTATAAAAAATTCCCCCACTCCCCTACCCAAAATCACGCATACAAATAAGTTCTAATGTCGTCTAATGCCCACAGCTACGATTTTAGTCAACATGATTCCCCACTAAAGTACAATGGTAGAACTTTTGATATACTCTGAATATGGAGTTGTACGTGAGCGATTCTAAACTAGGAGGTAAAGGTACATTTACCAGAACACCTGTTAAGAAAGGTACACATTTGAAGACTCTTTCTGGTGAGATGATTAATCTTAATGAAGTTTGGAAAAGGATTGAAAGCGGACAAGAAAACTACGATGACCCCCTACAAATAGGAGAAGATCTTTTTATTGATCTTGATGAACCGTCTCGCCAAATTAACCATAGTTGTGATCCTAACTGTTGTCTAAAAGGACAAAGCGAGCTTTTTGCAATCAAGGACATAAAAGCAGGAGATGAGTTAACATACGACTACTCAGCCACAGTTAGCAAAAACATCCCTGCCGAAGTTTGGTCAATGAATTGTATTTGCGGCTCAGTAAATTGCAGACACGTAATAGGTAATGTATTGACTATCCCAAGTAAGCAACTTGAGAAATACAGGAAAGTCGGTGCTCTACAGGACTATATACTTGAAGAACTGAAATCACCTATATAAAAAGTTCCCACATAGTCAACCAGTGCCAGTGAAAGAGTCCTATAGTTGACAAACCACTCCAAAATGCTATAATACAATTTGAATTCCAACGTATATATATTGGTGAGCCTTAAAACAACCAATCTCTTTTTCGGAAATTAACTTATCATGAAATCACCTGAATTATTATTACCTGGACCTGAAATTACTAGTCGGTTGTTAAATATAAGATTAAAATGGACATAGTTATAAAGTAATTTTGTACCATAATAGGTCTTGGTGGATACTCCACCCGGGAGGGGGTGAAAAACCAAGATCGATATGTTAACTATGTATAAACAAATTACAATTAAAACACTCCATAAGCAAGGACTCAAACAGTCTGTAATCGCCAAACAGCTTGGTTGCCACCGTCACACCATTGCCAATGTTTTGCAGCGGGGAAACTTCATTGAAAAGCAAATAAGACAAAAAGGTTCTTTGTTTGATCCCTACAAACAACAGATTAAGGAATGGATTGAGAAAAAGACATCAATTCTTCGCATGTATGAAATGCTTACGGAAACGTACGGGATTCACAGTACCTATGTGAATTTATGTAAATATATCCAGGCCCGCTTCCCTAAAACGCATGAAGCATTTGGCGTACAAGTAACAGAGCCCGGAGAAGTAGCGGAGATTGATTTTGGGTATGTCGGGATGTTCCCGGGACCTTTAGATAAGCCTGTGAAGACCTATGGGCTATGTGTTGTGCTCCATTACTCCAAATTAGGATTCTATGCCATTACCTATGACCAGAAACTGGAAACACTGATTAAAGAGCTGGGAAATGCGTTTCTGTACTTTGGTGGGATCCCCAAAAGATTAAAGGTTGATAATATGAAAACAGCAATTCTCAAAAACCAGCATTATGATTTGGAGTTTAATCAGGATTTCTTAGAATTTGCCTATCACTACAATACAGTCATTATTCCCTGCACTCCGTATTCCCCTGAACAAAAAGGGACAGTTGAAGCAGGGATTAAATATTTGCAGGGAAATTTCATTGCCGGACGACAGTTCACAGATTCGGTTGACATGAAAACACAACTAAAAGAGTGGCTGGATAATTATGCGAATAAACGAATTCATGGGACAACCAGAAAACTACCGTATGAAGTTTGGATGCAGGAAGAAAAAGAAATATTGCAACCATTACCGGAGAATGATTTTACCTTTTTCAGCCGGGGAACAAGAACTGTTGCTTCTAATTGTCATGTGCATGTTGGGAACAATTACTATTCTGCGCCTTTTGCCCTGGTTGGGAAAGATGTCACGGTGAGGTTTAATGACAAACTTATTCGCATTATCTATGAGGGAGAACAAGTCGCACTGCATCATAAAGCCAAGGGGGTTGGCAATTACGTTACATTAAGACACCATTTGCCTTCCTACAAAGTGTATTCGGAGACCGAATACCAGGCAAAGTTTGAAGCACGATTTGCCGATATGGGAGAAGATGCCCATGCCTACTTTCGCATGCTGCTTTCGCAAAAGGATTCTTACTGGTTTCGTATTGCCCGCTGTGTTTTGGGACTGCGGGAGCAATACGGAACAGAGGCAGTTAACTTAACACTCAAACGGGCAATGTATTACCAGGCAACAGATGTAACCACGATTAAAAATATTCTGGAGAAGAAATTGTATCTTTTACAGGAAGAGCCAAGGCTTTTGACGAAGGCCGTGGATGAACAGATGGGATTGTCTCGTGAGTTGACCTATTACACACAAAATGGAGGGAGCGGCGTATGAGTCAACAGGTACTCCCGCTCAGTGAACTTCAGAAAAAACTGCGGGCATTTAAGCTATCGGGCATGGTGGATACCCTTGAGATGCGTTTAAAAGAGGCGGGATCGGATACGCTTTCATACAGTGAGTTTTTGGGCCTGCTCTTAGAAGACGAGGTAACCCGCAGGGCAGATAACAGGAAGAACAGGCTCTATCATGGAGCAAGGCTTCCTTTTGAGAAGGGGCTGGAAGATTTTGATTTTACCTTTCAACCTTCTCTTAAAAAACAGGAGATTTTGGAATTTGCAACCTGTCACTTTTTGGAGAGAAAAGCAAATGTTGTTTTTATCGGACAACCGGGGACCGGGAAAACACATTTATCCGTTGCCTTAGCATTGCAGGCGCTGGGACGAGGAAAAACAGTGCTGTTTACAACAGTCTGGGACATGATCAATACGCTGCAGCAATCCAGGGCGGATTATTCCTATCAGAAAAAAATACAAAGCTATTTAAAGCCTGACCTTCTCATTTTAGATGAGTTGGGCTATCGGAGTATGGCGGAAGCAACAGTTGAAGATTTCTTTGAAATTGTTTCAAAGAGGTATGAGAAAGGGTCGATGATTATTACCAGTAACCGGCCGATTCACCAGTGGGATAGTGTGTTCGTTGATAAAACCTTAACTACAGCTGTGGTCGACAGATTGATGCATCATTGTAGTGTTATTGAGATTAAAGGGGAAAGTTATCGGTTTAAGAAAAGAGACTAATTTTTTTTCGTAAATTATGTCCAATTTTATTTTATAATTGCCGTCGATTATTGTCCAAAATTATATTATACTTGACAGGGTGCAATCGTTTCTAGAACTTGGGTGCGCTGGCACTGGTTGCAATCTATGATATAATGATGAGGTATGAAGATAACAGAACTTAATTATACTGTGCTTTTCCAAAAAGAACTTGAAGGCGGATATACAGCTATTGTTCCTTCTCTTGCAGGATGTGTTACATATGGAAAAGACTTAGAGGAAGCAAAAAAGATGGCAAGAGAAGCCATAGAATTGTATTTGGAGAGTTTAAAAGAACATAATGAAGAAATTCCTTCTCAAGAAGAGGTTTTCTACGGACAGGTACGTGTATCACCATCTCTTTAAATATGCCACAAATCCCTAGCTATAAACCGAGGGAATTAATAAAGAAATTTGAGAAAATAGGTTATATTGTTGATAGGCAAAAAGGAAGCCACATCATTCTATACCACCCAGACGAGGGCAAGCGACTTACGATCCCTCTTCATGTAAGAGAAATGCCCAAAGGAACTTTGCTTTCAATTATTAAACAAGCAGGATTGACAAGAGAAGAATTTCTCAAACTCAAGTAGCCCACGCTGACCGAGGGTTGGATTCGAACCTAGAACATATTAAGAATCTAACTAATCAGGAGTCGAATTTTTTTAGCTTTGGGTGAACTACCGTTTACTTCTTTCAAACTCAATTATAGATGAATTTGTGGAAACGTTGAAGGATTGGCACAAGGTTTTTGTTATTGTTGGGATGAACCCAATTGTTCCATAATCCACATCCTTGCAAGAGTGGTGGGACCAATACCTTTCTCCTTTGCCTCATTACGTAATTCCATTAACGCATCTGGGTCAAGCCGAATATGAAGTCCTTCTGACAAATTTTTCGCAAAACGAGCCTTGACTGGTTTAAATTCATCCTGAAAGGAAGATATGCTATGGGTTTCAAAAAATCGTGCTTCATCTTTTCTATTTTTAAATTGTGGAATTTTATTTATTTTCTTTTTCATCATGTTCACCTCCCTTCAGTCTATTATAAAGTGCTTTATCAGAACCATCAGGTTCATAAGCGGTTACAGGATAATATTTTCCGTACCCTTTTGCCTCAAGTACGGCTGCAATCATTCTGTTTCCTTCGGTTAATCCGATGATAACTAAGCGTCCTTTTTGTTGTCCCCGAAGCACCAGGGTAAATTATGACAAACTTCTTCTACTTCCTCTGGTATGATATGATGCCTTGCAATATGCTGAATATTCCATGTATCCCATATAAGCTTCCGAATGAAAAGCATAAATATAATGTAGCACAATGTGCTACAAATTGCAAGTTGTTCTTATGGAATTTGTGAGCGAGACCTCTCTTAGGTGGAACTCACTCTACGATCATTTTATAAGAATCTATCGGACATTTCAACAATTCAATGTTCAAGTTCCATTATATGCTGTCACTGGTTGATTTATGCTGAGCTTATTGAAGTACTTATCTGGGAATTTTTTATGGGAATAGCATTTTGCTTTTATGAATTAAATGATTAACTACAATGGACAATTAGGTCTTTATAGAAGATTATTTGTAGAGTCGACCTTCGTAACTGAGAGTTGCAACTTTAGCTACGATAGGCATTACGATACCACCTGGAATTCTACCTCCATATCGGCAGACATCCAGATCTACTTTTCTCAAAGAGTCTTGATGAGGTTGCTCAGTATACAATAAAGGCTTTTCAGGTAGACGCCTTATTGGAGAGGCTTCAGGGAATTCAATTTTTATTTCAGGCGGCTCCAGCTCTAAAGTTGGCAGTTCTTGACCAACAAGACTCTCTAATTTTGCTAGAAAAGGTTCAATGGCAAGTGTAATAAAGTTGCCCCCTCCTTCGAAAATTCTTGCACGCTGGTATAAACTGGCATCACCCTCATACTTGATCCGTTGCCATTGCCATCCTTCATGATTAATAAAATCTGTCCAAGCATCACCAGATAACATTCTCTCTTTTGTAACAGTCTCATCATGGAACAGTGCCATCACATCCTCAGGCACTTTTTGATTACCACCTATTGAGCTTGGTTCAACATAAATCTCGATTTCGTGGGGTAAAACTAAATCTGTGGGTATGGATACTCTTTCAAAACCAGTAAGCTGAACTACTGGAAAGTCAAAGAATCTTTCAAGTCCTCTTTGACAAGCATAACACTTATCTTCAGCCTGTACTGTTTCTGATGTTCGAGGTTCTCTTTCAGCTACCATATCAATCTATTAGCATTTTTCTAAAGGAAATATAATCCTTTACCTTGGAAAAGTCAATAGAGAAAATAAAAGAAGGATTAAACTGTTAAATCAATCTAATCTTGCTTGTGACCCGTCGGGACTAAAAGCCGTACAAATTCTAGCCTCTTGGGACCACTTAAGGCAAGTTTACCAAGAATCTCAAGAAGAAACAAATCCAAGCATGTATAATACAGACAAGGAAAGGGGTGTTTTGTGAACAAACCCACTTTATCAAAGGACTGGATCAGGGATCACGGAGAAAAGGTAAAAAAGGCTTATTCCATAGCTATAAGTAACCAATATGATATTAAATCAATTGGGGATGTAATAAAAATTTTAAAGTTGATTGATCCGAGAAATACTAATGAGAGTTACGCTAAGAAATTCTCCAAAACTCTGCAGCTTTTTGACAAAACAGTTCTAAAGAAATTAAATAAGTCGATGAAGCCAAAGAAACCAAAAACAGTAAATTAGATTTTGATTGTTATTTCAAGTGCTTTGCAAATTTTTGCTAATTTATCAGTAGAAACATTTACCTCTGCTCTTTCGATCATGGCGTAGTAATTAAGAGTTAACTCCGCTTTTTGAGCCACTTCAGCTTGCGTTAAACCTTTTTCTTCTCTTGCTTTTCTAACTTGTTTAGCAATGTCTTGTCTTGTAGTAGGCATAAATATATTTATAGTATAGCACATAGCTTGTTGTATTACAAACTATGGGATTCTATCCTTAAAACTTAAGGTAGGGACAACAACAATTCCGTTTGAATTTGTCGTTACGCTTTAGTCATTGTAAAATTTTATCAGTCATTGTAAAATTTCATCTTAGCTTATGCCTTCAAACTTAGAAAAAGGAATTGGCTCTGGAAAAGAACGGCCAGCATTCGAAAATCAGAATAATTTAACGATAAGAGAACGCAGTCCTGAAGAGATTGGTACTTCTCTTGTTTCTTCTTACAAAAGATCCGTAGATTTAGGTATAGCTATTTCAATGGCAGATGAAATAAAAAACGCTTCCGTTTATTTAAATCTTGCCAACACAATACGAGAAATGGGAGAGGATCCAGTACCTGTTTTAAAAAAAGCAGGAACCCTCGGAGGAAATGACCATGTTTGGAAAATGCAACTTGCGATTGCATTTGCCAAATCTGGAGATACGTCAATGTTAGAAAAAGTGTCAAAATCACTAAATCAATTAGAGGATGACGGCGAAGATAGTACCTTACAACAAATGCTTGGAATGCTTGCAGAGTTTCAAACGAATTCGGGATTAGATCCTACCGAGAGCTACGCGAAACTAGCCCAGATCGCAAAGGCTCGAGACTACAACGCAAGTAAAGGCTTGATAGTAATTGCAAAATCTATGGCGAAACATGGCGTAGATCCAAGTTCTGTTTTAGAGGAAGCAGAAAAACTAATAGATAAAGACGAAAGACGTTACCATTACGGTGAACTAGCGATGGTCTATGCAAAAATGGGTAAAGACGAAAAAGCCCGCTATTACCTGCAAAAAGCCCATGAAGAGTCTCCAGGATATATTGCTAGAAATGACGTTTTGTATGAGCTTGCTCTTTTTTATATTAATAACGGAGACATAGAACCAGCTTTAAAGATAGTTGATGACGTTGGCACTATAGAAACAAAAGCCCTCCTACTTTCTAGGATAGCAAAAAAAATAGCGCAAGAAGGAGAAGACCCGTCCTCAATTGTTGATAGAGCTATTAAAGAGACTGATAAAATTACATATGGCTCATCAAAGCTCTATGTTTATTTAACTCTTGCCGAAGCAGAACTTGTTTCCCAAGGGAATGTAAAAGCAATGCTTGATAGGGCAGTTGCTACGTTAGAGATTGATGAAAATCTCTTATATGATATTAGTATTCTCTCAAGACTTGCCAGAACTCAAAGACAAGTTGGTCGAAATACTAAAAGAACCGTAGATCTAATGTATCAGGCAATCGAGTCAATATTTTCAGAAATACCGCCTGATGCTGATCCTAATGACGATAATTATAAACTTGAAAGAATTGAAGCGATCATGGCAATTGAGGATACAGTTGATACGTTAATAGATCTTGGATATTTTGATCAAGCAAAAAGACTTATCCATGAATATAGACAACGATGCCTCCTTTTAGATGAGCTTGTTGAGATAGATGAGTTTTCGCCAAATGCCTTTGCAAGAGTAGCAAAAGAAGAGTCTAAAACCGTCCTCTCCTTAAATGAAATTAATTCCCTAACTAGACAGGATATTCAAATGTTAATTTCTAGTAGGAACAGCGAAACTATAGAAGCACTTGCCTATTTCGATTTACTAAGAGAGGAAGATATTGAAGATCTCACACCGGAATCAAGACTGTCAGTAACTATGGGAAGGTCAAAAAGAGGCGGAGTAGAAGATGGTTCGTTTGAGGATATTGAAAAAAATTTCCAAAAGTCAGAAAGCGTGTCCGCTTCCAGAGTTTTAACTAGAAACCTGACATTTTTAGATAGTGCGCAACTGAAATCACAAATCAAAAATCTACTTCGAAATACAAAAAATCCACAAGCGGCAAGAAGGCTTTTAAAAGGTTTGCTTGAGACCAAAGACGAAGGAGCAATGCTAATTGCTTCTGAATTGTTTGCAGATGAAAATACTCCTTCCGCTTTTAAGATGTACTTAGCCAAAAAATTATGTGGACTTGGTTTGTGGGATAGACAAATCACTTTTTATTTTAGATCCATTAGGGAAGGAGTTGATAATTTAGAACAAGTCCAAATGGAGACATTGGGTGCACTTGTCAATCAGATGCACATAACTCCTAGCCTGTCTATCTACAAAATTCTGGAAAAAACTCGGCTTGCAAGAGACAAAAATGAATTTAGTGAAGTAGCTAAATTAGGAGCTAAAGTATTTTCTCTGACTAGAACATCATTAGAAACAAAAATTGCTATCTTTTCTCATTGGACAGACAAGTTTCTCACCGAAGCTATAAGTTTGCAGGGAGTAGATAGATTATCACAAGTTATTGGTTCGTTTAGGGATATTGAAGATGAATTTTTAGAAAAAGCAAAGCTTCACGTACACGACAAAAAAATACAAACTATGCTTAGACAAATTTATACTGCCGATAACCTCCTTAACGATCATGTAGAGGTTGCACTTTTAATGAGAAGTGGTTTTTACCCCACTCAATTATTAATACAATATTTAAAAGAAAATTATTCAAAATCTATACATGATTTAGCACAACTAAAAGAACTGACTCTTTCAGGTAGATTCGATCCTAGCAATGGACTTCAAAGGGAATTAGAATTTACAACTTTCCTAAAACTTTCAGATCAAATAGCTGAAAATGCGTATGAGCTATTCAGGAAAATAGAGTATTTTCCAGATTCTGAAATTACTCGAGAATTAAGTCTGAGAGAAAAAGTTGAAGCGGAAGCTGCCGCTTTGGAAGCTGCTAACTTTTATTGGTTAGTCAGGACAAGAGTGGAGGCAGGAAGAAAAGTTGTGGTTATTGGCAACCAGAGATATGGGGACTATTTTGTGATGGAACCCTTAAGAAATGAGTTCCAAGATTTAGGTGTCCGTCTTAACAGTTTCAAAGTTTCTTCATCCGGCTCAAACGAAAATAGTCTACCAGATGTTTTACCTGTCTCGTTCATAGAATACATAACCAATGAGACTCCGGACGTTGTAATTGTAGATGCAACACCGAATTATAAGGATCAAGAGGGAAACCCTCGACTACCATCAGCATTTTATGGGTATTTGAATTGGTTTAGGGCGTACAATGCAATAGCTAATAAAGAAAGTGAAGTGGTGGGTAAAGAAAGTGAGCCGGTGTTGAACAAAATTAAGTCAGCAAACCCTGAAAATCCGTACCACATTGCACAATGGGTACCAGTAACAGGCGGAAAAATAACAATAGGAAATACGGCGATGGAATATTCAGAGCCGAATTTCCGGGGACCAAATGTAATACTAGCTAATACTATTATCGACCCTAAACGATTTGAGGGTTACCCCGAAGAGCTGACTGATCATACACCTGGCTTCTTAGACGATCCGGAAAGACATTTGGGTAGCAAGAAAATTTTGGTGTTTATTAATACTGGTCTAAGAACTATTGTGGAAGGAAGCATTGATGAGATTCAGTTTGCCACAAGCATTCAAAACCACATGACAAGAGTTTTGCCCCGTTTGATACGCCAGACAGACCCAGCTTTTAAATGATATTTTATTTACTTAGTGTAATTTTCAAATTGTTCCCTTAAAATTTTGACCCGAGGAGTGGAGGAACTTATTATCTCGGCTATTGAGAGGATGAGATTGGGCCTGATTCGTTTTCTTCTTTTGCTTTTTTAGGTGCTTTTGGTCTTGAAGGTGCATGGTCTAACCGCAGATAGATACCAGCTCCCACTATCAAAACTCCTGCTGCAGCGATAATAGCGGTGGTTTTTCCTCCAACTTGGTGGCCATCGACAATTACTTGATTGTCATGGCGAGCGAAACTTTTTATCCTAGTTA
>Ga0209515_10008973_pt1 | contig 11501 bp, 14 predicted proteins | sample Subgroupgradi54m_FD_187454 | JGI IMG/M metagenome (GOLD analysis project Ga0209515, IMG submission 187454) | Subsurface groundwater microbial communities from S. Glens Falls, New York, USA - GMW60B uncontaminated upgradient, 5.4 m (SPAdes)... ...
CCCGGCCGCTGCTGGCGCCGCCCGCGGCTAAGCGCGCGGGGGGGCGCGCCGGCACCACGCGGCCTGGCACGCGCGCCTGCCGCGCCAGGGTGGGGCAGGCCTGCCGCCCGCGGCCTGGCCGGTAGGGAGCCGCGCCGCGCCCACCGGGAGCGCCCCCCGCCGCCTGGTCGCCCCCCCCTAGTGACCGGTTTTGGCGCGCGATCACGTGCGGCCAAGACGAGGCACCGTCGTGCGCCACCGCGGCTGCACTACGCGAGGCAGGTGCGAACCGCGCGCCTGCCTTGGACCGCAGGCGGCGGCCACCGCCTGGCGACCCATGCCCACCTGCCCGCGAGGGGCCGCCTGCGCCGGGGGTATGGGGGCAGGGCCCCCATGCTCCCCAACCGCATGGCCAGGCAGCCCAGCGCAAGGCGGGGGCAGCTCAGCGGCGACGCCGTATCAGCCGCTGCGCTGACCGGTCCGCCGACCGCGGCGCTGCCTGGCCGTGCGGCGGGCCACGCCGGCGGTACACCGCCACGCCCCTTGGGGGGCGGATGGGGCAGAGCAAGGAGCCAGAGCCCCGCGGCGGCTCGTTGCGGCGCCCCACAGGGGGCCAGGAAGCAAATGAGGAGGGCGCCGCGCGCAGCCCAGCGGAAGCCGCTCCCGCGGCTGGAGCGCGAGCACGGCGACCACCGACCTACCGCTATCAGTGGGGTGGCGCCCCAGGGTGGACCGCCGCCGTGACTGCCCCTGGCTCCCGCTGACCGGTGCGCCCTAGCCCGCGTGTCTACACCTGGCAAGCCCTGGGTGCTGCACAGGCCCCAGGGCTGACCGCCCGCATAGCCGCTACAAGCTCACAGCTCGACGCCTGCCCTCTTGACTCTTGTCCTCTCTATCCTGTATTGTACAATACAGAGAGTTGTACTATCCCCCATGCTCTCCATGAGAGAGGAGGACGATATGGACGCGCGTATCAGTGAAGGAGCCTTCACGTCGGGGCAAGCCTGCCGGTTGACTGGCGTGCCGTACCGCAGGTTAGATTACTGGGCATCGTCTGGGTTTTTATCTCCGAGCGCCCAAGCGGCTGACGGCACCGGCACCTGGCGCGGCTACACCTTTTTAGACCTGGTGCAACTCCGTGTAGCGAAGCGCTTACGTGATGCCGGCATTTCCCTCCAAGGGCTCCGGACAGTACAGGAGCGGCTGCGTCAAGAGCGCAACCTTGATGCCCCGCTGGCGCAGACGTACTTGCTGACCAATGGCCGGGATGTGTTTGAAGTCAAACGTGGTCGGGATGAAGTCTGGTCGATGCTCCGGCAGCCCGGACAGCGCAGCTTCCCATGGGTCATTTTAGACCTCTCGCAGACCGTGGCAGAAGTCCGTCAGGCTGTTGAAGCAGAACAGCGGAGAGTAGGGTAGTAACAGGAGAGCATGACGTGAGCGAGGCAGTAGAGCACAATCCTTCAAACGATGCGGTATCCCACGGCAGCGTATCTTTCTGCGGCTACGAGCCGCTAAACACCTTCCTGAACACCGCGCTGCACGCAACGGGCTACTACAGTGCGCTGCCGCGTGCAGTCGTCAACGGCGAGGAGCCTTACGCCAGCCTGTTCCGGCAGCTCGCTACCAACGCTGCCCAAGCCGCGCAGCACCCCAGCACTGTGACCGTACAGCTACAGCAGCGGCGCGGCCGGCCGGTAGAGCACGATGCAGCCTTTACCCAAGACTACCGCGATGCCTACCGCAAGTTGCAGGACGCGGGAAATCGGCGACCCTCCCAAGACCAGATCGCAGCCGAACTCTTAATGGACAAACGCACTTTACAACGTCGTATACGCAAAGAAAAAGAGGCCGGAAAACCCTGGCCCCCTTGGAGCTAATTTGTGTCATTTTCTGTCGCTGCCAGCGCTGGCCCCCTTATGGCATGCTTAGGTCAGGTGTCGAAGGAGAAGGAGAACCCATGCGCTTTTTCATCGATCTTCCAGCCCCATTTGTAGACAAGCTCCGCGATCAAGCACGCATAGCGCACCGGCCGCCGCGCTATCATGCGGAATGGCTGGTTATACAGGCCCTGCAAGATCAAGAAACAGGGGATACAGACTGGGGACGGGAGGACTTGCGGGACACTGATTCCCCAGAGGCGGCGGTGACAGTGTGAATCGCCAGACGACAACGCCCCGGCGCGGGGTGCCGAGGCGCTGTGTCGACGCAGCGTGTGTGACTAGCACACGCCCCTTCTTGGGAAAGGCGACAGACCGATGATAGCACAGGCCGATGTTGGAGACCAGCCTTATACCCAGCCCTGCCCTCGATGCGCGGCTCCCGGGCCCCATACGCCCGGCCCTGGTGCTGGTCCGCACTACCAACGGCTGGTGTGCGGGCAGTGCGGCGCCTTCCTCCGGTGGTTGGCAAAACCTCGCCCAGCGGCGCAGGAGGTGGGAGCATGACCACACAGAGCAGCGCGCTCTATACCGGCCCAACGGCTGAGGACCTCGACCGCATACCCGCCGATCTCAAAGCCCGCCCCCAGTGGGTGCTGTTCCGCCTCGAAGAGGTCATCAGCAAAAAGACCGGGGAAGTGAAGCTGACCAAAATCCCCATGAATCCGCACACGCGCTCCAAGGCAAGCACGACAAACAAGAAGACCTGGGGAACGTTCGAGCAGTGCCTTGCTGCGCTCCCTGCGGCACTTACACAGTGGGAGGATGACGACCCTAGTACCTACCGTGGGGGAGGTATTGGCTTTGTACTGACCAAAGATGATCCGTATCAGCTCGTGGATATGGACGATAGTATCGACCCGGAAACGGACATCATCCTTCCGTGGGCACGTGCCATCGTCGACACCCTCGCCAGTTACACCCAGCGGAGTGTCGGCCGGCAAGGGCTGCATACGCTGGTGAAGGGCACCCTCCCGCCAGGAGGATCGCAACACGGGGATCTCCAGATGTGGGACCATGACCGATTTTGTGCGATGACGGGCTGGCATCTTGCTGGCACCCCGGCCACAATTGAAGCCCGACAGAGCCAAGTAACGATGGTGCACGCGGCCCATATTCTCAAGCCGAAGATGGAACAACAGGCCGCAAAGCGAGGGGCGAAGACCGACAAGCGGCGAACGACCTCGCTGCCTCCAAGGCTCAGCGATAATAAGATCCTCGCCAAGGCCCGCGAGGCCAAGAACCGCGCCAAATTCACCGCCTTGTGGGCCGGGGATACCTCAGGCTATCCCTCGCAAAGCGAAGCCGATGCTGCATTGTGCACGATGCTGGCGTTCTGGACACGGGACGCCAGCCAGATTGATAGTCTGTTCAGGCAGTCTGATCTGTACCGGGAAGACAAGTGGAACGATCGGGACGATTACCGGGAACGGACCATTACCTACGCCCTGGAGCAGCAAACAACACAGTACGACCCGACTATCCACACGCGGGCACAGGATGCCCAGCAGCGGCGCAATGGCAGTGACGCAAGTCCAGAAGTGGCCCAAGCCCAAGACGATACGAAGTTGCCCTACAGCGATGTGTACAACCCCTTACCCACTATTGAGATTACGACGAAGATGGAGGACATCGTTGACTCCACCGAGGCCGCGATACGTGTCCTCCCCCATGGCCCCCACCTCTTTCAACGTGCGCGCCAGCTCGTCTGCATTTCCCGGACGGCCCCTGCTCCCAAGTGGCTCCGCAGGCCTGCTGATATGCCAGTGATCATGACCGCGACCCTGGCGCATGTGCGCGAGCTCGCCAGCATGGCGGCGACCTGGGAGAAGTACGACAAACGCAGCCACACGCTTGAGCCTGCTTTGCCACCCCCCTGGGTGGCTGAGACGTTACGAGATCGGGGTGGCTGGAAATTTCCAGTATTGGAAGGCATCGTCAGTACGCCGACTCTCCTCCCCGATGGCAGTATCCTTGATAGGCCTGGCTATGACCAGGAGACCGGCTTGTTTGTGGCCCTCGATAGACCCTATCCGCCTGTCCCGCTCCGGCCAACGTTCGACGATGCCCGCTCAGCGCTCGGTCTCCTCCAGCAACCCTTCATGGATTTTCTGTTTGATGACACCTCGCCGGCGAACTTCAGCGCGACCCTGGCTGCCCTGCTGACTGTGCTCTGCCGCTACACAATTCAGGGCGATGTGCCGCTCTTTGCCGTCACCGCTACTACCAGAAGAAGCGGCAAAGGCTTGCTCGTCGATGTCATCAGCATCATTGCCACCGGCCGCACCGCGCCACGGTGGGCACAACCGCGCGACCGGGATGGCGATGAGGAACGGAAACGCATGCTGGCCATTGGACTGGCCGGGGACCCGCTGATCCTGATTGATAACCTCACACGACCTCTCGGCTCTGAAGCGCTCGACATCGCCCTGACCTGCCAGGGGACCTTCGCCGATCGCACGCTGGGGACGCACCAGATTAAGGAAGCCCCCATGCATGCTGTGTTCTTCGCCACGGGAAACAATATCACCTACAAGGCTGATACGGCGCCCCGTGTCGTCCCCATTGCGCTGGACCCGAAGATGGAACGGCCAGAAGAGCGGACTGGCTTTCAGCAAGACGACCTCCGTGCCTGGGTACGAAATGAACGCCCCCGCCTAGTCACCGCAGCGCTGACGCTCATGCGAGCCTACTTTGAGGCAGGATGCCCCCAGCAAAGTATCATACCTATGGGAGGATTTGAGGCATGGAGCGCTCTGGTACGGCAGGCGCTGGGCTGGGCTGGGGAAGCAGACCCACTCGCAGGGCAGAAAACGCTCGCGCTGGAACATGACACGGGCAGTGAGAATCTGCGTAGTCTGCTCGTCTCCTGGGAAGCCTGCTACAAGGACAAAGCAGCGACGCTGAAGCACGTAAGACAAGACATCGGACTCTACGCCGCACAGCGCGGGGAGCCTGCAAATACGTGGGACGACCTCCGTGACGCCCTAGGCGCTTTTGATCTACGCTATGTCGGGGAAAGGTTCGACATCACGACCGTGGGGTATGCATTACGTGGCCTGCAAGGCCGCGTGCTTGACGGGAAGCGACTGGGAAGCGAAGCGCAGGGGACCAATACGCGGCAGTGGCGCGTACTCCCGCTCTAACCTGGCCGTGCTGACACACGGGGGGGCACCTTAAGACATCAAGACATAAAAGACATGTTGCAGCTTAACGCATCAAAAATGGCAGACGGCAGTATGGGTGTGTGGACAGCGTGACATTCTAGGGCAAATGGCTGGGAGCATGTCTTGTCATGTCTTGATGTCTTAAGAGAAGCGCACCCTGGGAGGAACGCCGATGACGCCTGCTGCTCTGCTCTCGACCTTGCACACGACAGGTGTGGTGCTGACATTGGACGCTGGCACCCTCCGCTACAAGGCGCCCAAAGGCGTCATGACGCCCAACCTGCGGCAGCAGCTCACCCAGCATAAAGCGGCACTGCTCGACCTGGTGGAAGAGTTCGAGGAGCGTGCAGCGATTGCGGAGTATTGCGGGGGATTGCCCCGCGACGCGGCTGAGGACTTCGCCTGGCACTGTCTGGTGGAGCAGGAAGCGCTGGAGGTATCTCCATGACAGGAGGTGATTGCATGTCCACATCGACCCCGCCCCCGCACCCCCTGCAGGCTGGCGCCCCGTGCCCGACCAGGGAGTGCCCCGGACGCCTCAAGCAGGACGGGAAGGCGCTCTATTGTCCTGTCTGCCGCTGGCGTGGGTGGAGCCCGACCACCCAGCACGGGAAGGGCTGACCTATGGACCTGAACCACTGTGTCGTGACGGGAGCGCTGGCGAGATCGCCGACCACGCGGACACCCGAGCATGGGACGCAGTACGTCAGCTTCACCTTGCGCGTGGAGGAAGCAAGCCCTGCAGGCCAGCTCTTTACGCTTTTTGTCCCTGTGGAGTGCTACGGCAGTGCAGCGGACCTGGCCGGAGAACTCACCGCTGGCGAGGCCGTCCTGGTGGCTGGTAAGCTCAAGTGGACCTCATGGACGGATAAGCAAGGCCAGAAGCGTACCAGTCTCTGCGTCCTGGCGCGCCTGGTGAAGCGGCTGGCGCCGGCGCTGGTGTCCCAGGAGGAACACCCCTGATGCACATCGGTATCGACCCAGGCTTGTCCGGTGCTGTGGCCATCCTCGACCGGCAAGGCGCTCTGGTGGCGCTCCATGACACGCCCGTGCTCACCCTGCGCCACCAGTCGCGGTACCCGCCAGGAATATGACCTGCCTGGCCTGGTGGCCCTCCTAGGCCCCTATGCAGGCTCCCAGGCCCATGTCACCCTCGAAGAGTCACAGGCGATGCCAGGGCAAGGCGTGCGGAGTATGTTTATGATAGGCGTAGGCTTCGGTGTCTGGCTGGCCCTGCTGGCCGCGCTGGCCTTGCCCTCGACGCGCGTGCGGCCGGCGATCTGGAAGCGTGCGTTAGGGCTCGGGAAGGACAAAGAAGCCAGTCGATTGCGCGCCATGCAGCTCTTCCCTGGCGCCGATCTGCGGCGCCAGAAGGACCACGGCCGAGCGGAGGCGTTGCTGCTGGCGTGGTACGGTGTGCATGGTCCGGCACTACGATACCCTCATAGTATGGTGCACGGGCTGGCAACCTCATGTCATTGACCACAGGGACACGCATACCCACAGGCACGGCGCCCTGGTGGCATGTGCGGCATTTGCAGAGTTTGCAGCCCTCCTACGCGCGCGCGTAGGGCTGGCTAGCGCATACACGAGGCGATGCATATTCCGGCATGCCGCGCGCGTGCATTTGCCCAATTTGCCAACGCCCTGCGCGCGCGCGCAGGGACAGCGCAAGCTGCGCAAAAGCAGCGTCTAAAAACCCGCTCGCTCTGTCCACACGTCGCCCCTGGCGGCCGCGTGGTGAGGCGTGGCGACGCGCGGCGCCAGCACCGACGACAGCGAGGCCAGCGGTGGGGGGGACGGACGGGCACAAGAGGCAGGGGGAGCGTAGGCAAGATAAAGGTACGCCGGTACGCGCCACGCTCCCCCTCCAAAATCAACGACTTGGAAACCGGCACGGCCAATTTTTACCGGCAGACAGCCTGAAGCGCTGTGCTTTCAATTGCTTGGAAACCGGCACTGCGCCGTTGCTACACGGGATAGCTGTCATGCCGCACGCCTGCGATGACCAGGCTCCGCCTCTGCGCCCCCAGCGCCGGCGTGGCCGCGAAGCGCCCCGCCGCGGACTCCGGAAGAGGCGCGCGCGGTGAGCCTGTGTGCCCGCGCGTTCTGCCTCCAAAGCCGCGCGTTTTGACGGTGCAAAGCGCCGCCTTCCGTGCCCCCTTATGGTCTGAGTCGCTGACCTGTGTGCTTCCCCACCAGCGCGTCAAAACGTGTGCGCTCTGCGCTGTACCGGATACCGTGTACGGTGCGTAGACCGTGTGGTGTGCCCACCCCTCTGTGGTGTGTGGTGCGATTGTGATGCTACGGTCTTCCTGGTGGGCTCGCAGCCGCTAGCGCGTAGGTGAGGTATCCTCCTGGCACACGGGAATTTGTCCCCCTGCTTTTATACGGAAAACATTACCCCATGCGAATCAAGTGACCCCATGGAAGAATCATCCCTGCTCGTGCAGTTCCCGTGTTGGCATGGTCGTAGGGCGCACCACAGCGCTACCGCACCCGAAGCCAGGACCGGAGCGGAGGAACGGAGCGAAGAGCGTGGCTGAGCTAGATGTAGGGGTCGTGGAGGGATGGCCAGCCACTCCAAACAAACCAACGACGTAGGCGTGGGCATCTCCATCGCCTACGTCTGTCATCTGGATACCAGGACGCGGAGAGCCAGTACCAGTGCGAGCTTTCGATGGAGTATGCGTCTGGAGAAAATCAGGGAAAAACCATGGGAAAGGACGCCGTTGCTGTGCGCCCGCGTTTGTGGATCACGACCATCCTTTCGCATGCCGTGTTGCAAAAGTGGAGAGAGACAGAAAGAACATCTTGGAGATCAAACGCCTAGGAGTCTCCATATCCCCTTTTGCAACACTACCGTTCCGGGATAGCATCAGGACACGGCCAGAGTAAGCCCCACCCCACGGGAAGTTCCAGAGACGCGCACGGCCGTAGAGAATGCAGGCGAGTTTCCGCACGTCAGCACCTAGATTTTGTGTCCCTGCGCTCCGGATTGCCGACCCTCTTTGAAGTAATCGCGGCCAGAGGCGGGCGATTTTTGATTGTGGGTTTGCAGTCATCGCGCTGGGAATATGTCGGGCTGGTATTTTGTGCTTGGTGAGGATTGCTGCGGGGTTGACATCATGGCGTATTCTGCGACAACGCCAGAGCGGCAGCCGCACCCATGCACATGAGACACTTTGGCTCATTTTGTCCCATGTTAAGCCCTTACGCTGCTGCGCAGCCGTCCAACAGGAAGGCACTGCAGTGCCCTGGGAGGCGCTTGTGCGGCCGACCACCTCACAGGACCTTGTTGCCATTGCTGGCCATGTACCATGCGCTCACCCTGGCTGTGAGCCGCCACCTATGCACGTTTCCTCGCGCTGAATTCGGTAAAGGCTCAAGGGCTCACGTCTCGTGTCAGGTACGTATACATTGCCTCCGCCGCTACCTGATGACCCCGCGAGTTCCAATGGCCACCGTGCCGATAGTAGGTTCGGTACCAGGACGTCTTGAAATCCGAGGCGAGGTCGAAGTACTCGATACCGCGCTTTTGACACAAGTCGGCAATTTCAATCTGATACGGTAGGGAGTCATCCAATCGCTCAATCTCACGTTTAGATGGAATGAAGAAGACGACCAATTTTGCGCCCCTCCTTTCTACCTCCTTTTTCAATTCCTCGAGAATTCGAGACGTCAAAGTGAGATCTGCTCCCTTACCATCCTTCCGTATCCTGTTGCCCTTGTTGGACGACCGAAACAGGCTGTAACGAAAGTAAATGACATGGAGAAAGTGCGAACGGAAGAGAATTTTCTTAAGCTTCGTCCTCCAAGAATTCAGTACCATTTCTGCAGGACGAGAATGCGTCCAATCCTCAATCTTAGGGACTGGCACCCCCGTCAACACCAACTCGTTTTCGACAAGTTGATATTGGGGCTTCGGCTTGGTATAACGAACGCTGGAGTTATTGTCTTCAACATCGTTCTCGCTAAACATTAGGATGACAAATTTGAGTGGTCGGTTGTCACGCCAGCGCGTAAAAGTGAGAAATTCCTGATCGGTGCCATAACCTCGGTGAGCGAGGTTGAAAATTTCGTAGCTCGGAAGCCTATCTCTCAGCTGATTGACGAACATCTCGCCGAACTCAACTTCATAACCCCATGTGAAGGAATCCCCGAGGAAGACGATCGCTGGCTTCTTGTCATTAGAGTCTTTGTGTTCGATATCTCTGAACCCGTACCCGTTGTGCGCTAGCCATACTCTGTTGTTCTCCGTGACGAACTCAGCCGTCCCCCCCGGTACGCCCTTCCACCCAAGTGCCTGGTCATACGTGGATAGGTTCCCGTGCTCTGTATGATTAATCTCGTCCCTACTGAAAAAGGGAAACGGGTCGAGGACGCGATAGCCCATCTCGATGACGAAGAAGCAAAAAAGGGAAGACCCAAATAGAAGCGCGATGTTCTGAGCTATCGTTCGGCACCGCTGTCTACTCATAACTGTAACGGCCCACCAACAAGAACGCGCTGGATCACCAACAAGGCCGAAATCGGCCCAGATTGTCGGACAATACACACTGACTCAGGCCCACATTCTGGGGCAACAGGCCCACGCTGTCGGCCAACAGCCCACCAACAACCACACGAGCCCACCATCATGGACAATGATCGGGTGACCAGCAATATCGACTGTCCCATTTTGACCTATTCTCGGGAGAGTTCGCTTCTCCTCGCGCTCTCTCACCGTGGCGCCCTTACCGTAGGTTTTGGTTTCGGTGCTGCAGCTAACCCAAAATCTGCGACGGAACTCTCATGCCCCCAGGGGCACCACGACACATGTAAATCGAATTTACAAGGCAACCCTGCAGTCTCCTTTTGCAGTCAATGAGCATCTTCGACACTTGTGGGTCTGCTCAGCAGCGCTACCCCCTCACGCTCCTTCAAAACGCTATAGGCTTTCGACTGGAGTATGTCGGCGACCGCCTGAGGATACTCCTCCATTGAGAGAGGCCAGGTTACCCGCCCGTCCTTGCCTTTTAACTCCACAAGAACATACTCAGCATCGTGGATGTCCCAAGTCCACCCTTTGAACCGTGTGCTACCAACGCGAGGAAGCGGAAGCGTTTCCACCACATCGTGGCTGTCCCCATTGAGCCTTTTGAACCCTGCTATGCACTCTCCCGCAAAGACCGAAACATCACGGCGGTTGATAAGATGAGGGATAAAGTTCTGATTAGCACATACGCTTGCAGTTTGAGGTATCTCCCGCATGAGACCCTGGATCGCTTCCACATGCATTTTGGACCATCGTTCGACATATCGAGGCGAGCGGTAGAGGTTATAGCCAATGAAGAGAACGAAGGCAATGCAGACCGCTTTTACCATGGGTGGAGACCACAGAGAGGCCCGCGCTGTCGACAATCTTTGAGGAAGGCCATGCAGCCGGCGGAGACCATACACTGCGCCGAAAAAGAGAAACGGCAAGCTGGTAGAAGAATACTGACCGACAAAATGCCATTGGCTAGGCCAGTAGCCACTCACAAGGATGCTGGAGATCGGAAGAACCAATAGTATCAGTTGCCGAGGGGCTAACAGGGGGAGGAATCCGACCGACAGGAAGAGTGCGCCGAGCGAGGTCACTTTTTGAAAGGGCACCACCATCTCTCTAAAAAAGATGAACGGATTTTTCAAAAGCGAGAACACGATCTCATCCAGAGTGTTGCCGCCAAGGTTGGCATATCTTCCAATATGGGTCAGCCGAGCTTCTTTGAGGAAGAAAGGCATCCATATTGTGAGTTCGAGTACGAAATAACCCGTGGACAAGATCGCGATAATGAGACCAAGCCCGCGCCATCGTTTATGGAAGAGAGCGATGTAAACCCCTAACCCAACCAGGGGAGGAAGGAGCGTTTCCTCCACGGTGACAGCAAGCAGAGCCAGAGCCACGACAGAGATATATCGTTCACTTTCGATGCAGTAGAGCATCCAGAGAAAGATTGGGATGGCGAATGCAATCGGATGAAAGTCAAATGTGCTGACTCGATGGAGATACGGATTGAAAAGGAAAAGGATCGTGATGGCTATCGCAGGCCATTTCCGGTTAAAACATTTTAAGCTCAGCAGATAAAGTGCAGTAGCCGCTAGTCCGATAGCAATACTCTGGATGATCAGTAACGTGGCCGCATTTTCCCACAGTCGATAGACTGCCGCCAGAACCAGATGGATGGGGGAAAAATGATCCCCAAGATAATTAATTTTTTGGATCGAATCGTAAAAGAGAAAGCCGTGAGTAGTATTCCACGCCACGCTGGCCTGAATCCCTAAATTAGGGTGTCCAAATCGGCTTTGGTCCGTTGACCGGTTTTTGGATTCAAGATGTCAAAGCCGTCTCTCTTGTGCCTGGTGGCGCAACATTTTCAAGGCAGCGAAGCCC
>Ga0209515_10008974_pt1 | contig 11500 bp, 6 predicted proteins | sample Subgroupgradi54m_FD_187454 | JGI IMG/M metagenome (GOLD analysis project Ga0209515, IMG submission 187454) | Subsurface groundwater microbial communities from S. Glens Falls, New York, USA - GMW60B uncontaminated upgradient, 5.4 m (SPAdes)... ...
CTTCCGATCTGGATCCACAGAGTTAGAACCAGACTGATGAAAACCGTTGCCGGGAGGAGTTTTTTATTTATAAGGTCGCTTGCTAGTATGGCGATGGAGATACTACCCAAAGCCACTATCGGTATGAGATAGAAATTAATCACAAGCCCTCCTCTTATAAGGAATAACCAGAAGAAAAGAGATATGAGCCCCAAGGCACATTTCTCAAATTGTTTTTTAATACCTGCTAGATACATATAGGCACCTGAGACTATTGAAGACACCGTAAATATACCGTCTCTTCTTATCCATTCATTGAAAGCAATGGCGAAGTCGCTCCCTTCTCTCCAGAAAGGAACACCCGAGTTTCGTCCGACCTGATACAGAAGGGACTGGATAAGGCTTACGTGGCCGGGACCCGGGAAGAGTTCATTTTTTATAGCTGCATAGAGAATGTAGTAAGAAATCCCTAAAACAAATGGCATGGCAAAGGTGGTTAATCCCATAAGTCTCTGGCGTCTGTGAGTCGAATGAAATGCAAGATATAAAAGCCCAGGGAGAGCAACTATCGCTGTCTCTTTGGTTAGTACCGCAAGAGAGAAAGCAACCCCTGCGATTACCAAAGCGAAAAGTCTGGATCTTCCGTAGAGAATTAGAGCGAATGCCAGAAGTAGCCAGAGAGTCATAATATTGTCCAATAGCATACGTCTTTGGAAAAATACACCCAGTGGGCTCAAGCTAAAGAGACAAACCGCAACAAATGCGGCCCAATTTTTTCCAGTGATTTTTTTTACTATCGCAAACATAGTGGCCGAGCTTAATACGTGAACTAGGAGCATGAAGATTCTGGCTGAGAAGAGTGAGTAACCAAAAACAAACGGGCCTCCGGTGAACTTTATCCAGAGGGCTGTCAAGATCCAGCCGGCAGGAGCATGATCGTACCAATAAGTGTAGCTTGCCAGCTTGCCTTCATAGGCGACTGAATATGCTTGAGAGAAGTATGTGCCTTCATCATTTTCATAATAAGGATAGCGCAGCATGTTTTTGGCGTGAGAGATGAAGCTCAAACAAATGCTGAGTATGAATATGACGATTGTCGGGTTAAAACGTTTAATTAATTCTTTCATATGCAAATTCTCCCAACTTAGGGTTTATTGTTTTTGGGCGGTTTAGGTTCAGGTGTGGTGTTTTCTCCCAAGATAGATTGTTTGTAAACATTCTCACTAGTGCTCTTGCGGCTGAGTAGCTAATTAATATTTGGTAAGGGAGATAACTTATTGCATATAAAGCTAGCGCGAGTGGAGCTTTTTTTGTTTCATTGCGTTCATGAAGCATTTCAAGCATTCCAACGACTTGCACTGCTATTTGGAAAGCCAATATGCCACTGGGGACAAGCGAGATCATGACAATCCCCACCGGCAATTTAGGATGGAAGATGAAAGAGGCCACAACCCACAGGTGTAGGAAAACTTGAATTATCGGGAAAAGGAAAAGGCTTAAGAAATATATCTGATTTTTAAATTCCAGCTTGCGCCAGTTTCTGCCTCCCACGACTTGCATAAAGCCTTGGATCCAGCGGGTTCTTTGACGGATAAATGACGAGGTCTGATTTGGGACCTCTTCGCGAGTAGCATGCTTTTCGTCACTAAGGATTCTAAATTCGTAACCTCTGACTGAGCAGTCAATTCCAATTTTTGCGTCTTCTGTCAAGCAGGATTCGTCCCACCCTCCTATCTCTTTAATTATTTCTTTGGGTAGAAACACACCGACCCCTGCCAGAGTTGTAAAGTGGTTATTTGCATACCAGTGCAGGCGCGAACGGAACCAAAAGTAATATTCGAGGACTGCGTGCAGGTTATACCAATTAGTATTCCAGTTGGTCAGTCTGACACCTGTCTGGATTATCTTTCTACCCTCCTGAGCTATGACAGTATTAACCATTTCAAGAAGGTCTTTGTGTATCTCATCCTCTGCATCAAAGATTACGATATAATCCCCTGTCGCATGTTTTATCGCCTCGTTTAGCCCACGGGGTTTGTTAATGGGTAGTCCATTAAAAATAATGTGTTTTATTCTTTCTGGAAATTTCTCTGATATTTCCTTTACTTCGGCAATAGTTGCTGTATCGTCTTCGGACATAGGTACCAATACCTGATATTTGCTCTTGGGGTAGGATTGCATCAGAAAGCTTTCCAGAGTTCTACCTATTACCCCTACCTCATGACGAGCAGGAATAATTACTGAAAACGATGTTTCTGAATTGGCTTTTTCTTTTGGCATTTTATTTTTGGATATCATCTGAGGATCTTCCCAACCCTTAAGAATTTGCCACAAGGAGAGAATCCCATGGAAAGACAGGATAAAAGATAGGGTTACAAGTAGGATGACAAATATAGTCATAAGTATTTTTATCTGGCTTTGATAAAAGTAAAGCTATTTAACTTTGATTTCTGAAATGGGGAAACATTGACCAGTATATTTATGAACTTTTCAGCCGCCTCTTCCCAAGAGAACGAATGACTCCACACTTTTGCGTTGGAAGACAATTTCCAAAGCAAATCTAGATCTGTTACCAGTGAAGTCATGGCGCGAGCTAGAAGCACGGGTTTTTGTGCTTCAACCAAGACACCTGTTTTACCGTCTAGTACAGAATCTTTCAGGCCGTTGACATCTGACGCAATAACAGGGGTCCCGCAGCCGTTGGCTTCTATGACTGTTATTCCCCATCCTTCTATAGAAGATGGTTGTATGGCTACCCAATGAGCCGCTAATAACTCGTATTTTTTAGAATCACTCACTCTGCCAACAAAATTAACCTTATCTCCCAAAGATAAACCCTGAGCAAGCTGACGCAGGTCACTAGAGCTTTCCCCTTCCCCTGCGATAGTTAGTCTCGCTGAAGGATTCTCTTTAGCAAAAAGAGCGAACGCTTTGATAGCGACGTCAATATTTTTGTAAGGCTTGATTCGGCCGAGATAGATAAATGAGGGGTGCGAGGTCTTTTTTACATGGACATTTTTGGGCACGTTTACTCCTGGCGGAACTACTTCGACCGTTTTGTCTTCTCCTAATCCGAGATTTATTATCTCTCCTTTGGAAGAAGAGGAGACAGTGATTATTTTTTGATTTTTATAAACCCAAGGCATAAGTGTCCCTTCAATGAATCTCGCGATTGTCGAAAGTGGAAGGGGGAGATGTTTCCTGAAGACTTCTTGGTGAACATGATGAATTAAAAGAACCTTAGGTTCTTTCACGTAGAAGGGTGTAAAAAACGGTACGCCATTTTGACTGTCGATGACCACGTCATGTTTACCCCTAAAATAGAGCAGGTAATAGATAAATCCCCAGACATAGACTGTATAAAATCCACCACGCCTTACGATATCTATGCCGTCTATTTTGTCGTGACGAGGATTCTTTTGATCGTTTCCACAAAAGATAGTTACCTTGTTTCCGTTCTTGGTCCATTCTTTAGCTATTTCATGAAGATAGACTTCAGCCCCCCCGGCCCAGGCGTGTTTGGTGTCGCGCCAGTTGAAAACCAAGATTTTTAGACCATGCACATTTTCAGCTCCCTTTTTGCTAAAAAGTCTGGTTATGGTTACTCTAATTTGATTTGCAATTCTGGATATCTGAGGCTCAGTTAAATGTAGGAAGAGAGCCGCAATAAGAAAGAGAACGCCGCTTATGGAGAGGACGTCGCTTACGGCTCCTACCGAGTAGTGATTTAGAACAATTCCTGCAATCATCAGGATAGATATCGAGAAGCTGCCAACAGCTAATATATGTTTGTGTTTTGATTGATGATAGGAAACAATGGCATTTCCCACACTTAGACAAGCCATGGAGAGTGCATAGCTTGGAAGATACTTGATAATGTCATAGGATTTGGCTCCGAAAAGGATTGGAACTGTGATAAAGCCGAATACTCCAACTCCCACAAATGCAATTCCAGAGGTAAGAGCCGTCAAAAGAACAATCGAGATAAATACATGTTTGGAGTTTTTACCTGCGCCTTCGTTTTTACTCACAAATGGCACGACAAATTGCGAGAATAGAGATCCTAAGAAATAGACTATCTTACCAACTGTTGAGAGCAGAGCATATTGTCCAGCTTCTCTGGGAGGCAAATAATGTTTCACAAAGATAAGGTCCAAGTTTACGAATGCAATTGATGCAACCTTGGTAAGGGCTGTGCTGGCGAGGAACTTTTTGGGAAGTTTGTGGTATTCTTTCTCTAAATTTACCCTGGAAGATTTGACCTTTAAGGCTGCAGCCCAGCCTATTAAGAAGGGGACAATTTCGGATATTGGGATAGCTACATATATAAGAGACTCAAGGTTTAGTCTAACCAAAGCAACTGTCACGAAGAATTTAGTCGCTACTTCAAGCACGGTCATTACAGCGACGACTCCAAACATTAGACTTCCAGAGAGAAATCCTGAATCTACAGATGCCGCGATTCCCATAAACCAAATTGGAGTGAGCATGAGGAAAGGCAAAACTCTTTCGGAGTTAAAGTACGCAAGAAGTAACGGGATACTTATCATCCATATTCCTGAAAGCAAGATTGAAGGGGTTAGTATCTTTTCTCTCATCTTTGCCCAGAAAGATTTTGCCGGATGGCCAGTTTTTCCATAAATAAATGCCGCTCGGTGGGTGATTGTGCGAGAGAGAGAGGAGAGCGGGATTTGGGATAGACTTAAGAAACTTCCAATGAGACTAATTAACCCGAATTCCTCAAATCCAATTTTTCTTCCGAGATATGCGTTGTAGAGAAAGTTAAAGACGTTTGCAACCATGGCGGCTGCCACAAGCAAACCACTTTGAGTTAAATGCGAAGAGAAAAACTTTCCAGCAGTTTTGGGCTGTTTTATAAGAGAGTCTGACGTTGCTGTCTTTGTTTTTACATTTAGATGCAGACCGTGGTGAGTCTTTTCCCAATAATGTGGTTTTGTTACCAATTGAACAAAGGCGACAAGAGCTGCCCAGCTAACCATAAGCCAATACAATGGGACTAAGAAAACAAACTTGACTAGATTCCATTGACCACGTTTGGCAACAGCAATCATATAGTTGTAAAGGTACATAAAGTTGCCAAACACTAATGAGATCACTGCGATATAAAGGATTGGTCCTGGATAAAGTTTTTCTATAGCGGGTCCCACGATTGAATACGCGGCAAAATACGATATAGTTGCTAGCCACAGAATAGGATTTATAAGCATGAAGCTAATGCGCAGACCGATTACTAATTGAAAGATTAGAGCATGAACCCCTTGTCTCCTGGCAAACTCCCAGGGTTTTCTGTTGTGTACAAGGAATGTCTGCAGATAGCCCTTGATCCAACGTGAGCGTTGTCTTATCCAGTTGCGGATACTACTGTTAGCTTCCTCCAGGGTGACCGAGTCAATGATTGCGGTTTTGTATCCAGATTTAAACAACCTAACCCCCAGATCGCAATCTTCGGTAACATTAAATGGATCCCAAGCACCGAGTTTTATAAGATCCTTGATTCTGAAATGATTACTAGTGCCGCCCAAGGGGATAGTAGTATTTATTGATTGAAGTCCAGGAAGGACGATATCAAACCAGAGTGAGTACTCAGCCGTAAAAAGACGAGTGAGTAAATTTTGATGAGGGTTGTAGTAGTTAAGTTTTGCCTGAAGGCAAATGACCTTATCAGGTTGCTGTCTAAATGCCAAATAGGCTTTTTTAAGCTGCGCAGGTTCTGGTTGATCTTCGGCATCATAAATTACGACATATTCACCTTTGGCAAAGTTCAGGCCATAGTTGCAAGCTTTAGGTTTTGTCTTTGGCTGTGAATGTGGAACGACTAGCACTCGCACAAATTCAGGCATTTCTAATTTATTGGCAGCTTCTATGGTTACGGTGTCGTCTTCTTCAAGCAGCAGAATGACGTCCAGTTTTTTCTTGGGCCAATCCAGTGTTCTAATTGAATCTAAGAATTGGGGCAAGATATGTGCCTCTTTGTATAGAGGACATAGCACTGAATAGATGGGGAGATCTTTGTCCTTAATATCTGAGATTTCGTTATCACTGGCTTTGATTTCCGGGGGATTATTGATACTTTTTCCAGTCAGATAGAGATTGAAGACAACGTCTGCAAAATAGATAACGCTTAATATCCCAATAAACAAAACCCCAGTTGGAAGAGGCGAGATAACCAGTCCCGTAATCAAACTGGTTGTTAAGAAAGCCAATATGAATGCTTGCCAAAAAGTTGCAGTTACCAGGGCCGATTTGTCATGAGATAGATTGGTGTGAGTAACAAAACGTTTGCGAGCATGAACTACTCCACTTCCGACCATTGAATCCTTTGCGGACGGTCTGATAATGTAGGTCCTTTTTCTTCTTAAGAACCGGAGTTTGAGGGCTCGAAAAGCAATCTCCGGAGCGGTTTTTATGAGGCTGACTTTCGATTGACCCTTTTTACGCTCATAAAATTCGATATCGACGCATCCTATGGAGTATCCCAATTCTAGAGCGGTATAGAGCAGGGGCATATCCAGAGTCCAGGGGGAAACATCTTTGGGTAAAATATGTTCGATCACTTCTCTACGGAATAGCTTGAGACCTGATTGGGCGTCGCATTTAAATCCCAACAGAGCACGGCTAAAAATAAAAGTGTTGAGTTTTGAAAGGAGCTTTCTAACTTTTCCGGTATTGTGTTTTACACGATTGGCAACTACGGCTCCATGTGCGTGCGCAATTGAGAGCATGCCTGGAATGGCCTCAGGAGGATATTGCAGATCCCCATCTATCATGACCAAGAACTCGGCTTGTGAAGCTGCGGCACCTTCAAGTATCGAGTATGCCTTTCCTGGCTTGCCTTGTTTGCGAAGAAGAATAACAGGATATGTCTTTTTCAAACCCACGATTTCCTCTATTGTGTTGTCCTTCGAGTTATCATCGACGATGATGGCGTTATAAGAGATATTGCTCTCTTTGAGAGTCTTGTCTAGGCGCTCCATCAAGGGCTTGATGTTTTCAGCCTCATTTCGAACAGGAATAATGACGTCTATGTGTTTCATATCTCTATTCCTTTCTTGGACAAATGCTCTTCAATGAATCTGTCCAAATCTTTTTCTTCTACTCTGTAACTTCTACCGAACCTTACGGCTATAAGGTTGCCTTTTTTGAGATATTCGTAAACTGTGAGGATGTTGAGGCGGAGAATCTCTGCGACTTCTTTGACTGTATAAAATTTTCTGGCAGATATCATAAATAATATAATTATCAGTTATGCTTGAGTATGTCTTTCTATGCCTGGTTTAAGCGCAATGTGCCAGAATATACCATAATTCTTTCGGATTGTCTAGTATATATTTATATACTATAGGTGCATAATTGGGGTTCTTTTGGCTGGGGAGCTAAGAGAGGGGTCTTACTTTGCAACTACAGCAAAGACCGAGAGTGAAGAAATAGAGGCTGTGAGAGTGTTTCCAGATTGACTTGAGGCTATTTCCTTCCAGGATTTACTACTTTCATCATACATTTCTAGTTTGGTGTTTTGTGTCCCGTCTAATTTGAAGCTAATCGCGCCTGATTGCTTGACTGACTCCGAAGAAGATATGAGATATGGTCCGGATATCACTTTGCCATCTAGAGCCATGGGTAGCCCCAGTGTGTGCATGGTGAGATAAATTCCTTTGGTCTTGCCACTTGGGACAAATTTGAATTTACTATCATGGCTCGTGAACTCATTGGTTTCTTTACTATCCTGTAGGTGCCAATCTGTTTGCGCACGGCCAGTACTCTTACCACTCGCGTTTCTATAAGTGATTTCAATTGACCCGTTTTCTACCCCTTCGTCGTATTTAAATTTTCCTGAGGATTCACTGCCAAAGACTACAGCCTTGTCCCCGTTTCTTACCAACTCATTGCCTGTCAGTTTGATATCCCGTCCACCTGCACCTCTTTCCACAGAGTTACCTTTGATAACAGCTGTGTAAAGAATCTGGTAATCAACTCGGGGGGCTTTGATGTTGTATATTCCTATATCCAGTCTATGCCTGTCAGAGCGTGGGATGAGTTTAACAAATGGCAAATCCGCAGTCTCAATAAGCTTAGGCTTGGGTTCCTCCTCCATGTCTGAGGTTTTTCCCTTGAGGCTACAGCCGGACAACAAAATACCTACGCCACAGATAAAGAGAATTTTTGTCAGCAATTTCATGGTTATTGTCGTAGCTTATCGGCTAAGTAGCTAGATAGAGAATCTACCGATATTCTTTCCTGCTGCGTTGTGTCTCTATCTCTTATGGTTACCGTATTGTTTTTTAGTGTATCAAAGTCTACGGTGACGCACCAGGGGGTACCAATTTCATCCTGTGCCAAGTAGCGTTTACCTATATTGCCCCGGCCATCAAAGACGGTGGCAAATCCAGCTCTGGATTTAAGAGACTTGTATATTTCTTGAGCTTTATCCACAAGATCGGGTTTATTGGCAAGAAGCGGGAAAACAGCCACTTTAACTGGAGATAACTTTGGATGCAGTTTAAGAACAACCCTCTTATCCTCTTCTGTATAGGCATCTAGCAGCAGGAAAAAGAAACACCTATCTACTCCCCCTGAGGTTTCTACTATATTGGGAATAAATTTCTCTCCCGTTTGCGGATCGGTATAATTCATGTCTTTGCCAGAGAATTTTCCATGGCGACTTAGATCCCAATCCCCTCTCCAATGGATCCCTTCCATTTCTTTCCAGCCAAAAGGTGACTCATATTGGATATCAAAAGCCTTTTTAGCATAGTGGGCCAGTTCGTCATGTTCTTTGAATCGAAGTTTCTCGGGGTGGTTAAATAATTCCCCATACCAGGACATTCTTTCCCCTTTCCAAAACTCAAACCATTTTTCCATTTCTTGCGGTTTTGTGAACCATTGCAGATCCCATTGTTCAAATTCTCTTTGACGGAAGAGGAAATTTTTAGGCGTTATTTCATTACGAAAAGCTTTACCTATTTGCACAATTCCGAAAGGAAGTTTGACCCGCATGGAGTCTAAGACGTTTTGATAATCAAGATAGATTGTTTGGCAGGCCTCGCCTCGCAGATAAGCGACTTTCTTTTCTCCTTCTACTACCCCAAGGGTCGTTTCGACCATAATATTAAAGGGTTTTGACTCAAGCAGATCCCCGCCACAATTAGGGCATTTATCCCCATCCAAATCGTCAGCCTTCCAGCGTTTGTGACAATTTTTGCATTCGGCGAGTGGGTCGGTAAAACTTTGGACGTGGCCTGATGCTTCCCAGACCGTGGGGTGGGTGATGATAGCACCGTCTATTCCCACGACGTCCTCATGACTTTTGGTCATCCAATCCCACCAGAGTCTTTTGAGGTTGTTTTTCATTTCAACTCCTAGAGGTCCGTAGTCATAAAAACCCTGGATGCCTCCATAAATTTCCGAATTGGGATACACAAATCCGCGACGTTTTGTAAGGGAGATGATCTTCTCAGTTAGGTCAGCCATTGTCTGATTCTATCGCCCAGAGTGATTTGAAGCAATCGCATGGAGCACTTGGCGACTTTTAAGTGGTCTTTCTAAGATATTTTCTATGTGCGCGACTAACTGCGACTGGGTCGGGTTTTCTGGGATACCAAAACCCAAAGAGATAAGTATGCGTTTTTCAAACTCTCTCACATGCTTGCTTAGATCAAGTTGACTGTTTTTATCCATATCGGCAAGAGACCTGTCCAGGAGATTGTAAATACCAGGGTTTTCTTGGTGTTCGGGGATAAGTTTATCCACTAGTTCACATAAATGATATGCTACGCCAACTCGAGTTAAATCAATTTTCAACTGAGGGTAGCTATCTTGTGTATCCACTTCAGTTATTATGTCAAATTGTCTTCCACGGACAGCACTAAACTTTATCTTATTAAATAGTTCCACGGATCCACTTTTCCGAGAAGTGATTTTCCTGACTCCTTTTGCCTTTACGGAGATTTTTCCTTGGGTTTTGGTAAACAAAGTTAGTATCTTATCAGCTTCGGAGAAATTGGACCGTTTTATGACTATACCTTCGGCATGGAGATGTCGCATGATAATTACTTAACCGTTTGGGAGATCTCTTTATCTTCTTTCAATTCGAAGTCCTGCTCGTGACTGTTGATGTTTACGATATAGGGGTCATCTTTGATTCCGGGCTGTTTTTGAATAAGTAGATTGTACTTGTGATTTTTGACAAGGGCCGGCACCTTGTAACTGAGCACGAATCTTGCCACTCCTCCGTTTGGCCTTACTGTAATGAATCCCGAGAACACAGTTTTTTCTGATTCTTCCGTGGTATCCACTTTAACTTCGGAGCCGCTGGAATCAGTCAACACAGAACCTTTGGGTACATAAACTCTAAACCAATTGCGATTCTCGCCATTTAGCCAGCGGTCGTTCTTTTGAGGATTAGAATAATTGACAGTTAGTTTGTGCTCCGCTGACCCGTCGGAGTTCACCTTGATCTGGTCTTCTACATCAGTTTTGAGATATAGATTCGATTTGGCACCCGCAAGATTGCTGCCTACTATATATAGATAATCTCCCTCATACTGCCTGACTCTTCCAGCCATATTGAAGCTCTCCACCGCATCCTGAACTTTATTGTCGAGAAAATACATCATGAGGTGTTTTCCTTGGATGGACCTAAGAAATACCCCTACGAGCTCTCTAATTTTCTCTTTTGGCTGGCCTACGGCGTTACTCATTATCGAGTTCATAAGCGGACCTAATATAGCTTTGCGGTAAGTACGCAGATATGGGGTCTCTACCGAGATGACAGATTCCAGCTCGTATATAACCACAGGACAGTTGCAACGAGGGTCCTCGTCCGCACTAAAGTTACCTTGTCCTGGAACGCCAATCCTGCCAATGATTTTAAGCAGTTCCAGTAGTACTTGTGTGTCGACCGAGATAACTCCATCGACCTTGGTTGAACCAGTTTTGTTATACTCCGGCAGAAATACTTCCATGGTTTTTTTGAAATCTGGGTTCATGTTCATATCTCGCAATCTCCAACGGGGGTCTTTCTGATAAGGGAAAGAGACGTATTTGATAAGAGCATCCGGAGCTTTTAATGAAGGGTTGTATTTAGCGTCCAGATCATAAATATCCCCCGAGAAAACTGGTTTTACTTTGCCTTTTTGAACTTCAAGAATCGCATATGCTGTCATGAATCCTCCTGTTGGGCGCAGCTCAGCGTCGTTTTGAAATATGGCCAGGTAAGTGCGTTTATCTTTGATACCCAATATATATGGCGCAGCCTCCAAGAGTGGCTTGGCGTCACGGGTTAGTGTTACTCCTTCTTTGCCTAGTTGTTGGGCTTCAGTCAGTGTTTCTTTTATCTTAATTCCCTTTATTTCAGCTGGATAACGGTTGGGGTCGATGGAGTTGAGTTTTTCTGAAACCAACGATAATTTTTCACTAATTTTATCCAGTTGTGGTGTGATTTTATCCAGAGTTTCAACCACAAAATTAATTCTGTCTTGCGCTGTTTTGGCTCCATCTGGCG
>Ga0209515_10008975_pt1 | contig 11500 bp, 18 predicted proteins | sample Subgroupgradi54m_FD_187454 | JGI IMG/M metagenome (GOLD analysis project Ga0209515, IMG submission 187454) | Subsurface groundwater microbial communities from S. Glens Falls, New York, USA - GMW60B uncontaminated upgradient, 5.4 m (SPAdes)... ...
ACCAGGGGGCCAACTCGCGCGCGCCACCAACTTTTGGGGCGGGGCGGCACGTCACGCTACAGTGAAGAAGTGTGATGGCCCGTTGTGTTCAGTGCGGCCAAACGTACTTCGCGGCGTAATGCCTCTTCTATGAGCTTATCGAAGGGCTTATGGGGTACGGGTTGGCGTCGTGGCTTGGCGATCGCCAGCACGGTCATCGCTCTACTGACCTGGTGCAACCGACACTTCGATCATCGGATCGGAACCGTGGTGGCCGATGCACGCCGGTATGACGGGAAGACCGTCAAGTTGTCCGGCTTCGTTGCGAACGTGGCTAGCGGAGTCGGCAAACGGGGCACGCGGTACACCGTGTTCGACCTGGGTGACGGATCGGGCTGGCTCACCGTCGCCGTACAAGGAGGGCTCGCATGCGGCGAGGGAAGCCGCGTCAGCGTCGAGGGCCGTTTCTTCAGTGCTGAGCACGTCGGCGGTAACGAGCCGGACAACCAAGTGGACGCGGATTGGGTCACGTGCCAAGAGGGTCTCACGCCGAGCGAAGTGCTTCAACGGCTACGCGACGGCCGGCAAAGCCCAACAGGCCGCTGAGGAGGCCCAGCGGGCTTTCGAGCAGTACGAGACCGGGGTGGAGCACTCGCCGCCCGCAGCCACGTCGTGAGGAAGCGGCGCGCAAAGGCGGCCAGGCCCGGGGCCTGGCTCCCTGCGCCGCTCGCGCGCCTTCATGTCCAGTTCTCTACGTGGAAGGCACTCACGACGGCTTGACTATCACGGGTCAGTTTCGGGTGAGTCCGAGTTGTCCCTGCACATGCTTACGAAGGTCAAACGGGCTCAGCGATGTTCTTGAAAGACTCACGGCTGCCTCCGGTGCCAATGACGACAACGGTCCCGTAGTCGAAGAGCCGCCCGAGAATTCCTTGTTCGACCGCAACGCTTTCAACTTTGGGAAGGAGGAGTTCAAAGGACCGAGTTGCGATGATACCGATCTTCGCCATGAGCCGCCGATCGGTTAGCGCGAACTCCGATGAAGAATACTTCATAGCTTGTCCAATCGCGAGGCCAGCCGCAGCGAGCAGGCAGACGAAGCCGGCGCCCGTGAGTCCTCCGCTCCAGAGGACAAAAGTAAACAGAAGGAACAGGACAGGAAGGGGCAGAAGCGGCAGCCAGTGTAGTCGGGCGCGATAAATTACACGTTCAGTCCCAAGGAGGCTGGCATCCGTGAAGGCCGTTTCTGGCTGATTGGCAACCCGATCCAGCTTCGGCGTCCTTGACCGCGACGGGGCTCGGTGGCGTCCCCGGTCAGCCTGCCGCACGGCCGGTGGCGGTGGACGAACTCCCGGAGGTCGTCGTAGGTTCTCATGGCCGCTGTGGCGCCGTGCCTCCCCCGCTGGGGGCAACCCAGCCGCAGCTTTCGCAGACAGTCCGGTAGGGCGAAGCGCCGCCGAGGTCAGGCTGGTAGCTCACCGTTAGCCGGTAGGACGCGCATGCCGGGCAGCGGTCCAGGCCACCTCGCTCGGCACGTAGCAGGGCGGGCGGCACCGAAGGCAGCGAGGACAGCCTGGGTCGCGTCCAGCGCAATCTGCCCGTCCGTGCGCGTGGCGTTCCCCGCGTGGGTCAGCCAGTTCACAAGCTGCCACGCCTCGGCGGCGATGGCCTTCAAGTAGCCACGGACAGCCTTTGACTTGGCTCCGGGTGCCAGACCTTCGGCGAGTCGCTGGGACCACCCGAGGAAGTCACCGGTCTTGGACTCCTCCTTGCCGCTCGGTGGCATGCCGGGCGCCCGGGCCACCTTGATGAAGGCGAGCAGGCACTCCCGGCACCGCATCCCTACCGCCTGGAACTCCTCCGCCTCCTCGGCCGCATCCAGTGCCTCGGGTGCTTGGGTCCACCGTCGCCATGACTGCGCGAGCCGGCGTCGTTGCCCTTCCTCCACCGGAGGCCCCTGACGCGCCCACACCCGCTCCATGAGTCCCACATGGAACGAGATCGTGTCGACCCGTTTATCTTGACAACCGTCTTCTTCTTCGGGCAGATGCAGGAGTATGGCCGATTCACGTCGATCAATCGTCATTGCTGGAGTGGGCGGCAACGTCTCGCCGATTCTCTTGAAGTGGTGGGCGCAGGAGGGAATCAGCGTGCCAGGTGAGACATGGACCGGCCTCCTGGGCTGGCTGGTGGCGACACTTATGTTCGCGGGGTTCGCCGGTTGGGTTGTCGCTGACGTTTGGAAGGAGAAGACCACGCAGCGAGCGTTCTTCATCGGGCTTGCACTCCCATACATTCTCTGGGGCTTTATCAACGACGCGCAAGGACTCGCACAGCCACGGAAGGCCCGCGCGCAGGTCGTTCAGTCGGGGCCGTTAGGGGAAGGCGGCAGTAGTGGCAGCGGCGAAGGTGCGCTGGCGCTCTTGAAGGTCGAGGTTGTTGGGAAACGACCGGACGGCAACGCGCTCGTTCCCATTCCCGAAGCGACTGTGGCGGTTCATCCCGTCGAGTGGCCTTCCGGAGAGCAGTGGCCGCGCGTCATCTCTCCACCTTTCGTGTTCCCCGCTTCCTCTCCCGTCCATCTTCCACGCGGCACGTACGAGGTTCGCGTGAGTGCGCCGGGATGGAAGTTTCGGCGTGAGAGGTTGGACCTGCAGAAGGCGCAGACGCTGAAAATCACGCTGGAGCAGGCGACCTTCTGGTACGACTTCTGGAGCGGAGCCAAGAGTGTGTTCCTGCCACACCCGTCGTTGTGAGATGACCGTCCCTTGATACACACCATCGACCCGGTGATGCCCGAGTCCCGCATGGACCGCAAGCAGCGCACTCGGCTCCATTGGTTCCGCTGCGGTGAGCGTCTTCGCCGCTTACAGCGAGCACTGCACCCTCAGTGCGCTCCCCTGCTTCGAGAGCCGCGAAGGCTGGTTCGTCCTCATGCGTACTGTAGTCCTCATCGGGCTCGTGTTCTTGGCGCTGCGTTGTCCTGAAGTTGCGGCGTTCGTTGCGGCCTATTTCATCCTCGACGCTCTCACCGTGAACACGACGTATGTCTTCGTGACGGGCTCGCCGATCAACGCATTACGGTCGGCGCTGCTGACCATCGTCACGTATCTGGACCTGGCCCTTGGTTTCGCGGCGGGATGGGTGTGGCTCGGGCAACATCAAGGGGACGCATGGGAGCGGGTCATCACCGCTGTGTATCAGAGCGTTCGTACCCTGGCGACGGTGGGTCCCGAGAACGACCTGTCCAAGGTTGGGGAACTCCTCGTCATCACGGAACTGCTGGTCGGCATCTATGGGCGGAGGACGGCGCCATGACCTCCACCGCGTGTGCAAAGGCCGCTTGCACCCCATGCCGCCGTCTTGGGGCACCGGAGGCGCGTCGCGCGCCGCAACGTGCTCAGGGGTTGCGAGCATGCGTATCCTGCTCACCCGCCGTCCGGCAACAGCCGGATCGGCGTGTCCGTGATCTTCAACTTGCCGAACAGCGCATCACCTGCTGCCACGGCCTCGGCGGTGTGGCTCGGCACGGCGATCTGCATGACCTCGTAGCCTATGCCGGCGCGGTCCACGATGATCATGCCTTCCTTCTTCCCGCGCTGCGCGAGCCCACCGAGCAGCAGCACTTCCGCCCTTTGAATGATCTCCCTCCGGTCGAGGCCTCTCTCAACCGCGACGACGTACAGGAAGTCAGGCTTTCTGTCCGAGAAGAAGGAGCGGTAGCCGAGGTCCTGACCCGCCGCTGCCACTCGCTCACGTAGCCGCACGAACCCTTCACCGATGACTCGTCGCTCACCCAGCCGAAGATCACACAGGTTCTCCTGAACGATGAGGTAGCTCCGCCGATTCGGCTCGGCGTCGAACTTCGCCACCGTCTCGGGATCGAGGCCGACGGCCGTAATCAGGCGCCCTCACCGCGAGGGCGTCCGACACCTGCTCGATGACGCCCGCGAAGACGTCCTGCCGGTGCTTCTCGGCGATCCCCCGCTCCAATTGCTCTGCGTTCCTGGCGAGCGCCGCTTCGAGATCGGCGGCGCTCCGGCATCCGTCGAACGTCTCGCCGTTCAGGAGGTAGTAGCCGTAGTGCATCTTCTCCAGCCCGATGACCCGGCGCACGTCCGGCGGTAGGTTGAGCCGCGCGTCGAGGTAGTCAACCAAGTCCGGGAACGAGCGGAGTTCCTTGATGAGGTTCAGTAGGTCGTTTGACGACAAGTAGGTGACCGACGTCTTGCGAGGATCAGCCAGGTGGCGGCTGGCGGCCAGCCGATCTGGGAGAAGACCACGACGAACAAGGACGGCTCGGTGACCACGGAGCGGCGGATCGCCCCGCCCGACTGGCGGGCCGACGCCTGGGTGCTGGAGCGCCGCGATCCCGAGCGCTGGGGCCAAGTCAACGTGAGTCCGCCGGACCCCAACAAGAAGCCGAGCGGGCTGCCCTTCGACATCGTCGAGGTGCTGGAGCGGGCGGCGGCGAAGAATGGGGCCAACGGGTCGCCCGACACCAAGCACGTGATCGGCGCCGAGCCCCACGACCCGCGGCCGCTGAGGCCGAAGACGTGAGTTCGAAAGTTCCGGGCGCCGACGAGATCGGGGCTGCGGAGACGGTCGAAGAGAAGGAGTCAACGCCGACCAGCAGCTCATCGCCCACCATGAACCCATCTCGAACCATCGACGCGGCGTGCCCGGCAGAGCGACTCATCGTCGGCACGAATATTCCGACCCAGAAGAAGTAGTCCGCCCGCTTCATTGTGCGCCTGGCTGGAGGTCCTCCCGGCCTCTCGTCGTGGTCGTCGCCGTTCCCACCGTCGATCCCAGCATTTCGGCGTAACGATGATGGCCTTTTGAGCGCTTGCCGGCTAGGCCGAGCGCGGGGATGTCGCGCACTGGCGCCCTCTCCGAGCGGGTCTGGCATCATTCTCCGACTGTGTAAGGATCACGGCTCTCCACAGCGCCACATCTGACCTTTGTGATAGTATGTACTTGCTAGTAAGCAAAGAACGCCAATGGTTGCCATCGGCTACGTCCGGCGGTCAAAGGAGAGCGGCGCGCGGACAGTGAGCCTGGAGGAGCAGGCCGAGCGCATCCGGGCCTACTGCGCCGACCAGGGCTGGACGGTCGCGGAGATCGTCACCGACGACGGCGTGAGTGGCGGGCGCAGAGAGCGCCTGGCCAGGCTCGCCGACCGCGTGAAGGCTACGGGCGCCGCTCGGATCGTCGTTTACCACCTGGACCGGTTCGCTCGCGACCTGGCGGGCACGCTCGACTATCTCCGCCAGTTTTCTCGCCGCGGGGTCGAGCTGCACGTCGTCGGCCGTGGCCGAATCGAGGCCGACAGCGCCACTGGGTTCATCGTGACAGCCGTGGAGGGCTTGGCGGCCGAGCACTACCGGCGGGTGATCTCCGAGAAGACGCGAGACGCGCTGGCCCGGCTCAAGGCGACGGGCCGGCGGTACTCCCGCGTGCCTCCCTTCGGCTGGCAGCCGACAGCGGACGGACGACGCCTGGAGCCCGAACCCACGGAGCAGGCCGCCCTCTGCCTGATCCGGCTTCTCTCATCGGGTCGGAGCCTTCGGGCGTTGTCGGCCGAGTTGGCCAGGCGAGGCATCCTATCGAGAAGCGGCCGGCCCTTCGAGGCGAAGACCCTCTCCCGCCTTGTGGCCGATAGAGGTATCGGCCACAACGAGACCATGTTGGCGACGGCGGTCGGGCGCCAGCCCACCCGTCCGGCGGGCGCGAGACGGCAGGGGAAGACGTTGGGTCGGGACGACGAAAAAAGGCTCGCCTGAGTGGTCGCACGGCGCTCAGGGACGGCAAGAATGGCCAAGCGGAAGCCGCAGCCGGGGGCGGAGCCCGAGATCACCCTGTACGCGCAGGTCGGCCTGCGGCTGCCCGGCGAACTCGCCCTCCGGCTCAAGAAGTACTGTGCGCACACGGGGCGGTCGCTGAACCAGGTGGCCAAGGAAGCCATCGTCCGGTTCCTCGATCAGGAGCGTGGGCCGAAAGGAGGGACATCGCGATGACCGCGGGTTCCTGACTGTGCACACGGGTGCAGGAGACCTGCTTTACAGGGAGGCGACCATGGACAAGCCAACCTCCACCCCGGCCGGGGGCGACTTGAACCGCCTCTTCATCGGATTTGGCAAACCCCGCCGTTTCGCCGACCACTCCATCTACCTCGTCAACAACACCCCCGTTCACTACGCTCGCGTCGTCGCTCTGACGGGGATGTTCACGTCGGTGGACGACGGGTTGCTAGAGTCGAGCAAAGCCAGGGGGGAGCGAGGCGCGCTCGCGCCCTACTCAGCCCTCCTGCTCGAAGACGGGCCGTTCTGGGAACTCGATTACGTGATTTGGTATCACCTCGACCTGTTCCCCGGCGACGAGTCGCAGCCGCCCATGCGCGTCTGGTTCGACACGCCGAAGGGCGGACCCACTGGACCGGACATCGTCCTCCCCGTCCTCAATCAGCGTGGCCACGTCATCGACCTGAAGGTGAGGCCGAACGAGCCACCGGCGCAGTCGCCGACTTCGACCGCGCTTCCGGCCCCCTGACCGCACCTGCTAGGCTCTGCCATCGCGGACGTGCGCGAGGAACCAGCGGCGTCGCATCGCTCTGATCACCGCGGGCAGCGCCCCGAGCAAGGTCATGCGCAAATCCACGACGACCACCACCGAGGGCAGGAAGACCGTCACGACTTACGCACGTTGCGGGTCCGAGAACGAACTCCTTCAGCTCCCGCTCAGGATGCGCCCGACCAGACCATTTCCGCCAGATCGCTGAAGCTGACTCACGGAGAAATCCGCTCGACGCTGGACGGCGGGACCGGTCTCGCTGTTGCAGGCTCCTTCGGCATGGAGACCAGCGCGTCGGTGGGCGCGTACGGCCACACCTCTCGAATTGAGGTGCCGAAATCGTCTTGTAGCGCTGAGAACGCGTCTCTACAATCCATTGTGGGCCCGCCGCGATCCTGGACGTGCACGTTCATGAATGAAGCAGGCTAGCGGAGCAGGAGGCTGTTTGCCTGTCGGTGGTTGCCGGGGGGGGGCGCTTTGGACGACAGGCAAACAGGAGCCTCGAGTTCCCGCTAATCTTCGATCGGACGCACATCCACCGGTGGTTGCGAAGTCAGCGACTCAGGGACGGGCTGGCCGGCCCGCCGTCGCGCTTCGACCCGCTGCGCGATGCCCTGCCAGTAGCACTCGATGAACGACCGGGCACTCGCCCGGTTCCCTTCGCCGATTTCGACAATGAGACGCCCCTCTGGGTAGAGCTGGGCCACCCGGACGGAGGAGAACTGCCGCTCGCACTGCCGCGCCGCGTCCCAATAGACCGTGAAGTACATCTCCTTGCTGAGTTGTGTCGCCGGGGAAACCGGACCGCAACCGACCCCCAGCAGCAGTGTTCCCGCAAGGACAAGACGTGGTGTGTTCATCGGTCCTCCACTTGCCTCAGGCCTCCGCCGGCCGCTAGCATAGCTGGTCATCGGGGGACGCGCGGCTGTGGATCTTCCGTCGTCGAGGGGTCCTGCCCGTGCCGTTCCTCCTCGCGGTCGTTCTCGTGTACACTCCAGCGACTTGTGTGATCTCAACGCTCGACCTGGCTGGAGGACCTCCTGGGTGTCCTCGTGATCGCCGGAGGCTTGGCGCTCAGAGTGTGGGTCGTCGGGCACGCAGGCGGGCACACCCGCTCCTACCAGCTCCGCGCTCGCCGCCTCGTGACGAGCGGCCCCGCAATCCGATCTATCGCGGCAACCTGCTGATCGGTCTCGGGATCGTCTTGATGGCCTGGAGTTGGACGGGGTGTGCGGTGCTCGCCGCCGTGTACTCCGTCGAGTATGGCGCGATCGTTTCGCTCGAAGAGGAGTTTCTGCTGAAGACCCTGGGCGGCGACTACGAGGAGTACCAGCGCCGTGTGCCTCGCTGGATTCCCCGGTTGACCCCGGCGTATGCTGCAACGGCCGGAGGGTTTGCCTGGCGGGGCCTGCGCAAGGAGTACCTCGCGGCAGTGAGCGCCTTCGCGATGGCGGGCGCCGTCGAGCTGGGCGAGCACGTACATCGGCTCCTGCTGTCGTGGGCCACCGGCCGCTCTCTTCCGCACTGATCGACGTGTTTGAGGGCGTCCGCGGGACGGGGGCTGTGATACGCTCGGTGCATGACGAAACGGCCGCCCGGGTCTTCAGCGGTTGCGTGGGTGGTCCTGGTCTGGCTCCTCGTGCTTGGCCCGTTCGCCGTATTCCAGGGATTCTACGCCCCCCCGCCCCAGGGTGTGCTCGACGGCGACGATGACGATGGCGCGATCCGCACTGTGCCCCGTCCGATCGTGCCGATGGTCGCCACGACCCCCTCCCCGCCGCTCCCGGTGCCACAGGATGCCGGCCCGGTGGGCCTGGCCGACTCACCTTGGCCGCCTCCATCGTTCGTCCCGGTCCCCCGTCCGGCCCGCTCACCTCCGCCCATCGGCCTCTAACCTCTCGGTCTCCCATCCGTCGAGCGGCTGCCCAGGCGCGCCGCTCGCTCAGGTCGGTGACGTTCCCGCGCCGCTGGCTCTTCTGGCGGCGAGCGATGAACACGTGCAGCGTGACCGGCCGGCTGCGCAGGGGATTATTGAGTGACCGCTGACACCGCTGAACGTTCCAGGAGCGCCCGAGGTCCTCGACCGACCCTGCGTGGCCGGCGGGGCGCCGGCGCCGCGGTCCGTTCCCTCGGGCCGAGCGGCGTCAGGCGACCCCCTGCGTCACCGATCGAGACCGTTGGCATCGCCGGGCCAGTTACGGATAGGGGTGGTGGAGGGACATTGCGGCTACCGTTCTGGCAGGGGCCAGTACGGCGGCGCCCACACCCAGTGGCCGGGCACTCGCGTCGCCGTGAAGCCGTTCCAGGTCCAGGTCTCCGGTACCCACAAGGCCCGGTACCCTGGATCGACGCCGATCGGCGGGGGCGGAGCCGGGCGCTCGGCGAACGCTGGCAGGGAGGGAGCTGGCGACAGCGCAGTGGGCGGCCCGCGGCGGCACGACGAGGTGATGGATTCACGATGCCCGAGTCGCGGGGCGAGCGGACCGGGGACGCCAACGAGGACGCCATCGGCGGGACGAGGGGGAGCCCGGCCGCGACCAGGCCAGCCGCGAGGACATGTGCCCGAAGACTACTCATCGGAGGCAAAGCGTACCGCGGTCGCTTCCTGGCACTCTATCTCGGTAGTTGCCCTTGAGTCCATCGGCTCGCCTGCGCCGCTCGATAAGCCCTCGGGAGGCGAGGTGGCAACATGCTTGGTTGACCGGCTGCTGGGGGCCCCCCGGCTCATGAGTCGGTTGGCGATCTCCCGATCCGTCAGGCCGGGCTCGTCACGCAGCAACGCGAGGATGCGGTCGCGAAGGGCGGGCATCGGGAGAGACCTCACGTCCCATCAAACCCTCAGTCCACGCCAAGCGCCTAGTCTGAGGGGGGCGATCCGGCGTGAGCCGCCTGACCAGAGCCCCGAAGGTTGTCACGAGCAAACGGAGAAGAGAGGGCGACCGACGCTAGATCAATTCGCCTCGTCGGGACAGGGGCTGAGAGGAACAGCAATCCCCTCAACCCACGGCAGGAGGAGGGCCGCCGCCACGATCCAAACCTGGCTCGGCTTCAACCACGACAGCGCCGACCTGATCTTCGTCATGAGGCACCACCTCCATCCGTATGGGAGTTGAGCGAACCACCCTACCGCTTCATAGACGTGAAGAAGGAAGAGCGGCCACTCCCCACAGCCCCTATCCCGACGAGGCGGGATCGAATGCGGCAGGCGCAGTATAGCAGACCCGGTGGGGACACGGCCGGCGGAAGGAGGACTGTATCCGATTCCAGGCAGTTGACGCTTCCGGTCGCGGCCTGCTTGACGGCCTGGAGAATACCAAGCGCCGGGCCACTGGGGCGACGCGACGGGTCCCCAGGCGGAGGCCGAGACGCCGTCGCCTGAGTGCTGCCGCCCGACGCGCTGTCAGCCAGCGAATGAAGGCGTACTGGGCGAAACGGCGGGCGGCTGCGGCGAAGGGAAAGTCGAAGGGCGCTGCGAAAGGGAAGTAACCTCCTCTTCGCGCTGTGGCAAAGAAGCGACTGTATCCATTCCGATTCACTTGACCGCCGCCGGCCACCCATCATAGGTTTCATGGGTGCTCCCCACCATTGATCGAGCCTGGCAGCACCCTTGGCTTCGCGTCTCCCTCCTCCGCCGCCTCATCTTCGAAACCGCCTGGGATCGTGAAACGTGGCGCATCGTGAGGCTGGAGATTCCGACGGCCCTCGCGGAACGGGGACGCATCCAGAGGGCCGGTTGGTTCAATTAACCACACCGAAGGGAGGCCCCATGAAGAATCTGCGCCGAGTCGTCGCCGTCACCTGGATTCTCCTACTGGCCATACTCCTGCCCCCTGTCGCTCTGGCCGAGGACTTCCATGGCTGCCCATCAGAAGGGGAGGGCGGAGACCCGGCGCTCAACCTCCTCAAGAACCGAGAGGAAATACCAGCCACCTTCGAGCCAATGCACTTCCAGGAACTTCACGACCTGGACGTACCGGAGGGGATCGGCAAGCGGCATCGTGACAAGTGGCCGGAGGAGATTAGGGAGTCTGTAGGCCAGCAGGAGAAGCGGGCGGTTCAAGTGGCCGGCTACCTGCTCAAGGTGAAGCTGGAGGGCCAGGAGAGCCCAAACTGCCACTCCGACGACCCCGCCCTTCGAGACTTCCATATCTGGCTGGCCAACTCACCCGACGACGACCGTTCGGAAGCCGTGGTGGTGGAGATCACGCCGCGCATCCGGGCGAAGCACGCCTCCTGGAGTCGCACCAATCTCAATCGTCTGGTCAATCAGCAATCACGAGTCCGCATCAGCGGGTGGCTTATGCTCGACCCGGAGCACCCTGACCAACTGGCCAAGACTCGGGTAACCCTGTGGGAGATACACCCCATCCTCAAGATTGAGGTATGGAGCGGGGGTCGGTGGCGGGAGCTGTGATGCGCTTCGCGCCTATAGCGGCAATCTGGCTCGTGGGGCCCCTCTTGATTACCTCCGCTGCAACCGCCGCCGAACGCCCCGCCGTGCCGCCGAAGGACGCCTGGACCTGCCCCACCACCCACCCGATCAAGGGGAACTTCACGACGTACTCGGGCGAGCCCTGCATTTACCATGTGCCCGGCGGAGCGTTCTACGGCAGGACAAAGCCCGAGCGGTGCTACGCGACCGAGGATGAAGCGCGCACTGACGGGTGTAGACGGTCGAAGCGATGAGCACCGCCCTGGAGCAGCGGCTCGGCACCTTGCTGGCGGCGCGGCGGGTGAAGGAGATCACGGCCGCTGCCGCGGGCGGCCAGTTCGTCTTCGAGCGCACCCACACCAAGGCCGATGGCGGCGTGACGACGGAGCGCCGCTTCGCTGCCCCGGACTGGCGGGCACATGCCTGGATTCTGGAGCGTCGGGACCCGGAGCGCTGGGGGCCGGTCAACGTGTCGCCTCCTAATCCACCGCCGCCGGCCGGCGGCTTCGACCTTCT
>Ga0209515_10008976_pt1 | contig 11499 bp, 10 predicted proteins | sample Subgroupgradi54m_FD_187454 | JGI IMG/M metagenome (GOLD analysis project Ga0209515, IMG submission 187454) | Subsurface groundwater microbial communities from S. Glens Falls, New York, USA - GMW60B uncontaminated upgradient, 5.4 m (SPAdes)... ...
GTACAGGTGGGGATCGTCCCGCTCGAAGGCCCGGAAGATGGCTCGGTGGAGCTGCGCCAGGGTCTGGTCGCTGCGGATTTGGATGGTCCGGGCCACGACGGGATTCTGCTTCACGAAGGCTGCCGTCATCGGGCCGTCAGTGATCTGGACGTCCAGCGTGTAGAGCATCACTGTGTTGTGTTCAGCGAAAAGCCCCCTGCCTACATCCTCCCCGTGCAAATATCTGTCACAACCTTCTACTTTTGCACGGGGAGGAATTTATCTACACTTGTGGGGCTTAATGTTCTGCCTAAGGGTTTATACAATTTCGCGGAAATACTCGCTTACGCCAGCAGGCATCCCGTCGAACGTAATTGGCATCCCAAACTCCGCTCCGTCAGACTCGAGCTGCTTCTTCCGCGGGAGTGGGAGGTTGAGGTGGGTCCCACTGATGGTTCCCTGGTGTCTACCGACCCCAAACTTCAAGCGCGAGAGGTTGACGGCATCGTATCCGACCCCCAAGAAGTGAATGTGCTTTGCCACAAGGAGCTTTGCTCGTACCGTGGCATACTCTGACGTGTCACGTTCGGTTTCGGCAATCACCTTAATTCCTGAATTGTGAAACAGATCCTCTGCAGCGAACACCTGCCCATAATCCCTCACGACCATCCCTTTCAATGATTCGCTCTCCTTCTGCCAGGGTAACCGACCGAGCTGCCCATGAACATGGATAATCTGCATATTGGAAATTACCGAGTCGCATCGTTCCGTTTCGCTTGGAAACAACGCCCTAGCCTTCATCCAGAGAGCTTGCTCAAGCGAGCGATCGTAGTTGAACGTGACAAACGTGACCTTGTTGCTGCTGAGGTCTTCGACTTTGGCGGGACCACCGGGTAACTCTGAAGGCAACAATCTTCTGAACAGGGTTGAGTACCACTCACCGGTGAACAGGGCTGCTGGGTCTTCCCGTTGCGCAATAAACTTTCCTATGCAGTACTTACCTATTTCATAGTACTCCGGGCCTTGAGCCAGCCAGACATCAATTGACACCTCAGCTTCATGAAGGGCGGTAGCTATTTTTCTAGCTTGACCAACCTGTCTTGGATGGAAGTGTTTCTGCGCTTCTCTCAGCCCCTCCTCAGACATCGCCCATTGATAAATGAGGTCGTTCAGCTCAACGCCTACGGGGAACTTGTATGGTTGACTCGCTCCCGCCCCAAGGATAAAAACGGTCGGCTCGTCAATCATCTTGTTCCATCCAGGCTATCGGGCATACGGCTCTGAGTGTGCCCTGTGGCGTCGCCAGTTAGCCGTGTATTCTGTGGCGAGCACCTTGTCATGAAGCACGAGCAGATTCTCGGCGTTGTGCTCTTCGGCCGCCTTGGTGAAGTTGAAGGAGCCCGTGATGACCGTGGCGTCATCAATGACCATCACCTTGTTATGGGCAATCGCATGGGCGGTATCGATGGTGACAGGAATGCCCGCATGGGCGAGAAAATCTGCCTCGGAGTAGTGTTCGGTCCGCTGGCTCTTGTCCAGGATGACTTCGACCTTAACGCCTCGCTTCTCCGCCTCAACCAACGCTTGAGCAATTGGCGCTGAGGTAAACGAGTAGGCTTGGACGAGTATGGTCTGCTGGGCGTGGGCCAGGGTGTCAACGACGAGCTGCGTAGCGCCACCGGAGGGTGAGAACGCCACCTGCCAGGTAGGCTGGGAGGTACCTTGGGCAGTCGGGGGGCTGGCAGGTTGACACCCCACCGCACTGAGCACGCAGAGCGTCATCCATACGAGGAGACGTCTTTTCATTTGCCCGGGAGCTCCATAGGACCAAAAGGTCTGTGGAGTTCTCTGCGAGGTATGTCTTTTCCAGATCCAACGTCGTAAGCAAGATACGCTTCTGTTGTCGGGGGGTAGAGGCGACCAATGGCAAATGGGTGCGGGTATTGAGAAATAATGCCGGTCAGTAACCAAATCTGACCGAAGACTGTTTGGGCTAGTTTTCCGACCTCGTCTTGCAATCTGAGAATATCCAAACCATTCTTTTTGAAATTCGCATGAACCAGGAGATAGAACGGTCTGTGATTCGAGTAGTGTTTGTCTACCTTTGACTTTACAGCTTCCTTGATCCACTCTATCGTTTGGTCCTCCGTAGCCTCCGGTGCTTCTGCCTTCCGGCTCTCTGGATTCCGTATTCGCCCCTTATACTCTCGATCAGGCTGTCTCCTTTCTCGGTTCCGTGTCGTGGTCTGAATATCAACGATGTCGCTACCACATCGCGATTGACCATCGGCTGGCTCTTCTTTACTCAGACGAATCTCCACCAGCTGGCGGGATAACAAAGAAACGCCAACGCCGAAACTGCTTATTTCGTACAGTTCTCTAGTCCACTTCACCTTACGAATCCAAGGATTTCCTCTACTTATCGCGCCGAATGTCGTTAAGGCATAAAAATACATCTCTCTAGGAGAATGGAACTCATATGGGTTCATTGACCTTCCCCACGAAAACTGGACCATTACGTAGGAGATCTCATGGAACCCATTGTACTACTATGGCCCGTGAACGAAGAGAACGGGGGCGACGGGACGATTGTAGAACCGATGATGCGGCGTGGCAGGCGTTCTTGGCGCAGTTCAGGACGTGGGCGAGACACGCGACGAATCAAACCTGACTACTATCTGCACCACTCGTACCCTTTGAGGTTGCCGTTTTTTCTAAGACCGACCTGATTCGTGCCATAACCTGCTGCCGCTGCATGAGAAACTCCTGCCCTGGCTGAAATGATAGACTTTTCCCTCCCCGTGCAAATAGTGTCAGATCATCCCCCTCCAAACGGAACATGGGATCAAATTGCCAACAGCATTCTACCATTTTCAACTCGACTGATACTGCCGCACCACTCACTCCAGGCTCTGCCATTTGACGTCCCACCCCGGGATGTCATCCGGGTCCGTGTCGTTAGGGTTCACGTTGATGATCCGGATCCCGGGGCCGCCGGAGTGGTCTTCGGCCAGGCGGACCGCCATCTCGAGGGCATCCAGGCCATCGTCGTACTTGCCCTTGGGGAAGACCCGGCACTGCTCCAGCAGCAACGTGTGCGTGCGGCTGAAGCGGACCGTCCCGCTCGTCACCCAGGGGTGCAGCGACTGGATGCGCCGCACCTTGTTCTCGGTGGTGTGCTGCACCCGCTCGATGGGGAGGTATTGCCCGAGCTCGCGCCCCCGCCGCTCGATCTCCTCGGCCAGCAGCTCCTGAAACTGGTTCGTCTCGATGGCAAAGGCGGTGAATCGATACCGCCGGTAGTAGGCAAAGATCATATCGATGGTCTCGGTGGGGGAGCGGCGAGCCAGATCGGCGACGAGGACGTACAGCAGCCCATCCTTCGGGCTCTTCGCCAGGATGACGATTGCCGTGTAGTCGCCCCGCGTCGTGTCATGGCCCAGGCTCGGGTCGCAGGCGCCGTAGAACTCGACGTCCTCCCCCAGCGCGCGCAGGAGCGCCTCGGGAGAGGGGTACTCGTCATCCCAGTAGGTGAGCTTCTCCACGTTGAAGAGGCAATCACGGGGGTTGATCGGCTCGTTCTGGTACTCGCTGTCGAAGCTGATCGGATCCTCCTCGCGCTTGACCATGAAATCGTAATAGGTCCAGCGCTGCGGCCAGAGGACTTGGGTGCCTGCGTCCATCGCCTCCCGGTGAGCCTCGTAGAACGCTCTGGCTGCTTGGGGGCCGTGCGCCTGCTGCCAGGTCTCCTGGCCGTTGTAGATGCGGGACCATTGCGCCCAGAGCTCCGGGTGGGCCGACCAGGCACAGATCGCCTTGTAGACCCGCTTCGTCCACTCCGGATGGGTCTGGGGATCGACGTACTCGCCGAGCAAGCAGTAGGGATGGTGCAGCGTGCCGAGGAAGAGGAAGTTCGTCTCCTCCCCACCCGCCTTGAGGATGGAGCGGTTGAACCAGTCTTTCAGCTGCTCTCGGGACTCCAGTGAGAAGGTGTTTTCTGCGTTCTCCAAGTCGTCGGCAATGATCAGGGTGGGCCGGTCTTTGCCGTGCTTGCGGCCTCGGATGCGTTGGCCTGAGCCCAGTGCTAAGACCCGGATGCCCGTCGGGGTCACGATGTCGGCCCGCGTCCACGGCCGGGGGCTGGGCCCGGCCAGTTCCGAAAAGTCCATCAGGAGCTTGGCGTTGCCGGTGAGCTCCCGCTTGACGCTGTCCAAGAGTTGCATGGCCTGCGAGGCGGTGGCCGAGAGGATCACGATGAAGCGCTCCTGGCCGTAGCAGATCCCATAGAGCACATACGCGAGGGTGACTAGGGTTGACTTGCCGAAGCCTCGGGGGGCCGCCACGGCCAGCTTCAGCCCCCGGCGGTGCGTCAACTCCATGAGGAGGCCGTCCACCTCCTGATGGGCGGGAGAGGGGTCCCGGAAGAGGTGCTCGGGCAGGTACGTCCGCATGAAGGCCAGGAGCGAGCGCTCAGCCTGGGCCCGCCGCAAGCGGGACGCTCGTTGCGAGAATTCCGGGGTCATGGGGATGCCTCCTCCGGTTGAGCGGCTTGCTGCTGGCGTGTCAGGAGGTGCTTCGCCTGTTCGGCAAGCCGCGCCTCAGCGACCGCTTGCTGCAGACTCTCAAGTTCCTTCGCGACTTCTGGTAATAGGCCGCCCGCTTCCTCGCCGATCTGCCGGATCTCGGCGATGGTCGCCTCCACGGTCTCCACGGAGGCCACGTCCTGGTCGGGCTCTAGCCGATGGACGAAATCGCCGATGACCTGCTGCTGCCGTTGCGGTAGGTACCCCAGCGACTGCAACCGATCCACCATGTCATTGAGCACCCGGGCGGCCAGATACTCCGCCTGGGCGCGTTCGGCCATCGGGGCATCTTTGGCGTGCGCCAGACGCACCAGGGTGGCATGGTGGGCGCGGCTCTTGAGCAGGTACTCGCCGATCAGCTGCTTCGCCAGCTCTGGACTGGGCGGGGCGGCCGCATGGCGGACCCGTAACTCAGCAACATCTCGTTGGATCGTCTTCTCGGTGCAGCGGAACAGTTGCGCCAGTTGCGCCTGGCCGTAGCCCTCCAACAGCAGGACTTCCAGGCACTGCTGCCGCTGCTCCCGGCTGAGCAGCCGGGGCGGCAGCGACCCATCCCGTAACTGTTGGATTAGCGTCAGGGCGGGTTGGCTGGCGGGATCGAAGGGTGCGCTTGGCTCAGCCATGGGCTGCCTCTGGACTGTAATGCTGCCGCAGTTCGGCGGAAATGTGCTCCAGGCCGACGAAGGCGATGTAGCGCCGCACGATGGCATCGCAGTAGCGTGGATCGATCTCCAGGCCATAGCAGCATCGCCCGAGGCCCTCGGCCGCCATCAGCGTAGAGCCAGAGCCGAGAAATACGTCCAGGACCGCCTCCCCGCGCTGGGAACTGTTGCGGATGGCCCGCTGCGCGAGGGCGAGGGGTTTTTGCGTTGGATGGATGTACGACTTCGTTGGGTCGCGCTTGACTTGCCATACATTCGACTCCAAGGCTGGCCCCGCCCAGTAATGCGCAGCACCGGTCAGCCACCCGTAGAGACACTGCTCGGTCTGAAATGAATAGTCCGCGTAGCTGATCGCCGCCGACTCTTTCATCCAGCAGAGGACACAGCTGACATGAAACCCACGCTCTAGCAGGATTTGATACATCGGAGGAAACTGGCGATGCCCCTGCCAGACGTAGATCGCCGCGCCGGGCTTCAGATGGGGCGTGAGGGTGGCGAACACCTGCCGCATCCACGCCTCATAGTCGGCTTGAGGTAGATCGTCCTGGTAGATACGCTCCCACTGTCGTGATTTCTTCGGGCGGGTATGGGGGTTCGGCCTGGCACCCCCCATATAGTTCACGTTATACGGAAAGTCACAGTGCAAGAGATTGACCACCTGATCGGCGAGGAGCTGGCGGAGGTGCTCCGGATTCGCCGCATCACCACACAAGAGGCGGTGCGGTCCTAATTGAATGAGCTCCCCGGGCTGCGTAATCGGCTGCTCGATGGCCGCCACCACGGCTTCAACATCGAAGTCATCCTCCGGTAGCTCGCGTTGCTGGTCGAGGAGCTCACTGATCTCGGGCAGCTCGAAGCCGGTCAGGCCCACCTCAAAGTCTGGGATGGCGGTGAGCTCCTGTAAGAGCGTGGCGAGTTTGGCTTCATCCCAGTCCCCTTGGATTTTGTTCAGGGCGAGGTTGAGGGCTTTCTCCCGTTCGAGTGGCAGATCGACGACTACCACCTCGGCTTCCTCATAGCCGAGATCACGCAGCACCTTCAGCCGCTGGTGGCCGCCGACGAGGTGGCCCGTGCGCTCGTTCCACACGAGCGGCTCGACGTAGCCGAATTCGCTCAGGCTGCGTTTGAGTTGCTCGTAGGCGGGATCGCCTAGCTTGAGGTCCTGGCGGGGGTTGTAGGGAGCAGGGTTGATCTGGCCAACGGGAATACGGCGAATTTCCATAGCGACCTCCTGGACAAATGTTTTTCAAGCAACCACGCCTCGCGTCCAGGAGGCCACCAAAACAAAAAGAGGCCCTCTGGACGTACTCGTACCTCGTACTCGTCCAGAGCCGCCTCTTCGTCCACGGCTCTCGCACTACGCGTCCGCGTAGCCAAGCTCCGCCGCTCGAATTTTCTGCCCGCGCCCTTTGCGAGGGTTGTGCAGGCTTCGGCAAGCTCTTCTAACTCGTTCTCGTGACTCGTTCACCTACAAGATATTATCACACCCGTTGCACCGGTTTGTCAATTACCCCTGCTATGCGCAAGGTTACTCATCGAATACCTAATGTGGGAAATTCCTAAGTTCCTCATCCCTTCAGTAACGCCTGCCATCTGATCCGCTGCTTGCCCCAGTCAAATTCCGACGCAATCTGCCGCACATGCTGCTCGGTAACGGTGATCCGCTCCGGGTCTGGACTGAGTAAAATCTCTTCCTGGATGTCAGGCGCCAACTGGATGAGGCGCATGAGCTGGCTGACCCGAGCGGGTGTGAGGTTGAGCCATCGGCCAAGCTGCGTCAACGAACCGGCGTGCCCCTCCTTCAGACTACGCTGGAGCTGATGCCCGACGACCAGGCTTCGTAACACCCCCGGCAGCGGTGTGGGTGTGTGCGCCGACCGCTTGAGTGTCCTGAGGTTCACGCGCTTCAGCTCCACCGGAAATTCGAAGCGCATCGTCGCCGCCTGCCCCTTGGGCGGTGCCTCACCTGCTGATGTGCCTTGCAGCTCTGCCCGAAGGCTCTGCACTCCCTTGGCGCTCAGTGTCAGCGTGAGAAGCTTGGTCTGCCCGTGATACTCCACTCGGTCGAGCAGGCGTTCCAACACCCGGCGCTTGAGCTGCGGCACCAGTGTGTCCCAGGTCGCGGGGGCGGTGACCACCAACGCCTCCTGCAACTCCTGCTGGGCAACCTGTTGCTCATGGGTGCTAGCTAGCGCGATGCGCCGATCGGAGGCGGCGCGCTCGTGATCCTCCAGCGCAGTTGACAGGCGCTTCAGGCCGCCTTGAAGCGCCTGACGATCCCCGTTTCCGACGTTGATCGCCTGTTTTACCCGCTCGATTTCCGCTTTCCCCTCACGGATGCCGCGCTCGACCTGGCTAATTTGCTCCTCCAAGGTGGCGCGCTGCGTCTGAAGCGCGGTCGTGAGCGCTGCCAAGGCCTCGGCCTGTCGCTGCGGCTCCTGGGCGAGTTGGCGCAAGCAGGTGATCACCGCCTCTTCCATGGCGTGGGCATTGACCGAGCGGGTCGGGCAGCCGTCGTAGCCGCGTTTCTGGGCATCGGTACAGACATAGTAGCGGTAGCGGCGATGCGCCTTGGCGGTATAGGTGTGGATCATGGCACACTGGCAGGCGTGGCAGACCAACCGCCCAGCCAAGAGCCCGCAGCCTTTCGTGTTCGTCGGGGCATGGCGGGTGACGCGGTTCTCAGCGAGGATCGTCTGGGCCTGGGCAAAGAGCGGCTCACTGATGATCGGATCATGCTGCGCGGGATAGAGCTGGCCGCCATAGGCGACCTGGCCGGTATAGAGGACATTCTTGAGCAAGGCTTGGACATGGGTGATCTTAAAGGCAATCCCGCCTAAGACCCGTCCTTTGCGCGTGACATACCGCTTGGAGGTAAAGCCCTGGGCGTTGAGCCATTTGGTGACCCGCAGAAGCGAGCGCTCGGTGAGGTAGCGCTCGAAGATCTGGCGCACCAGGGTCGCTTCCTGGTCGTTGATGAGCAGCCGTTTCGTGGGGGGATCGACGTCATAGCCCAAGATGGGGGCCCCACCGACCCATTTCCCTTTCTTGCGGGCGGCGGCCATCTTATCCTTGGTGCGCTCGCTGATGAGCTCTCGTTCAAACTGGGCGAAGGAGAGCAGGATGTTGAGGGTCAACCGGCCCATCGAGCTAGTGGTGTTGAAAGCCTGGGTCACCGAAACAAAGGCGACTTCGTGCTGCTCGAAGAGTCCCAGCACACGGGTGAAGTCGAGGAGTGATCGGGAGAGCCGATCGACCTTATAGACCACCACGCAGTCGATCCGGCCCTCCCGGATGTCGGTCAGGAGCTTCTGCAGGGCCGGTCGGTCGATGTTAGCCCCGGTAAAGCCACCATCATCATAGAGCTCAGGTACAGCCACCCACCCCTCACCCTTCTGGCTGGCGATGTAGTTTTGACAGGCCTCCCGCTGGGCATCCAGGGAGGTGAACTCCTGCTCCAGACCCTCGCTGGTGGACTTGCGCGTGTAGATGGCGCAGCGAATGGGCGGCTTGGCGGGGTGGCCGTTGGTACTCATAGCCCGAAGAAGAGGTAGCCGTTCCAGTGCATGCCAGTAATGACCGTGGCGATGGCAGTGAGCGAGCGGTAGGTCTTGCCCTGGAACTCGAAGCCTTTGGCCAGGACGTTCACCTGGAAGGGGACGCCTTTGTAGACCTTGGTCAGGATGGTGCCGGGAATGGGCAGGCGGCGGTCGCGGAGGGATTTGGGTTTCTGCTGGCTGGATTCGAGAGGAGTGTCCGGCTTTTCAGATTTTCGGTTGATCGGATCGTGCTGCTGAATGAGCTGCTGCAATCGTTCTTCGGCTTGGCGTGAGAGGCCACCGAAAGCGAGTTCTTGTAGTCGGTACGCGACGCGTCGCTGGAGATACGTCTTGTTGGCTGAGACGACTTGCTCGTCAGGAAAGAGTTGGCTGTGCTGCTGCCGAAGCTCGGTGACAGAGAGGTGTTGGAGAGCAATAACCTTGCTCAGAACTCCATCTCGCATCGACCGCTGCTCCTGTGGCTTGGTGTTGAGTCAGCCACATAGGGCCATGCGTTCGCTGAGATAGCAAGGGAAAAGAGAGGTTTTGCTACGTGATCAACGGGAGGGTGCGGTGCTCAACCGGGCAGGAGATCCACGAGCTCGCGACGGGCGATACGATCTATTTTAACAGCGGCCAGGCTCATCAAATGGAAAACGCCAGCACCAACTCCGCGAAAGTTCTTATACTGCGTCGCTGTACCTATCTCGCCCTGATTACCACTGAGGTCTGACACAAGTAGGAACGTCTCTGTTTCTTCTTGGGCTTTCAATAACCTTCCCGCTCTTCGCGAACCTTAGCCACTTCGAGATCGCGTTCTAGACCAGCAATAAACTCATCTATCCATTTCTTGACGTTCTCGTTGTCCTCGGTCTTCCTGAATTCCACGAGCTCCTGCTTCATTCGGTCATAGCGGTCACTCTCAGAACCCATCCAAGACCCAGACCAGTAATTCGCGCTAAAGTTTCGCCTGACATCTTCGCGGTGGCCATAACGCACTAGGACCTCTCTGGCGAGACACACATGTTCCCCACTCCGAAACAGCGATTTTGGCATAAAGTGCGCCAGGTGCCAGGCTCTCTTTTCGACGTCTTCATCCACCCACGCCCACAGCAGATTCACTGGAAATAATTCCAGCGCACCCTCACCGAGCCAATGGGTTAAATGGAACGCGCGCGAATCCATGGGCGGACCAATACATGTCTTTAACCTATCCCAGACCTGAACGGGGTATCGCCGAGCTATTTCGACCAGGACCCCTTGGACCTGCGTGTAATAATCTCCGACGATGCTTCCGTCTGCGCCAAAGAATTGCACCAGTTTGTCAGCAAGCTGAATGGCATCACTTTCATATTTCTTCAAGAATGCTATTCCAAGTTCCTTCCAGTTGAATTCGGCCATTTGTTGACGTCGCCCGCGCTCACCCGCCTTTTCAAAGAACGCCTCATGGTTTAGGACCCGAAGCGTCAGATCCTTTGGGAGCGTTCTGCTAGGGTCAGACTTGTCGTAGAGATAGTAGAAGTGGAGGGTATCGAGCGCGATGCTGGCGCCCTCTACACTCCCTTCTTCTATCAGATATTCAACCCACTCCCGTAGAATAGCGTCACTTACAACCTTCATCACTCCACCAAATCCAAACATCGAAAAACTCGTTACACCAATGACTTTCCTCCTGGCCAAGTCCAGAATTCGTCTAGCCGCCCTATTCGTCAAGCATGATCTCCAAGTAATCTCAGGAACAAGATGTTGGAGTTGCGGATCTTCTGCTATGAGGTCTAACCAGTGTTCCCATGTATCAGGTTGCCGTTCATACAGCACTCGGAAGTATCCACCGAGGAAGTAAGCATTGCCTTTCTGTCCGACGTCACGCTGAGCTTGAAGAAGCCGCGGTAGCAACTCGAATTGTGGATCGGTCTTCCCAAGCGTATAGCCGAATCGAAAGCCGTTTTCAGCCTGATCCGTAACGAGCCAGACAAGCTCCGGATCCAACAGCTCCCGGTGCTGTACCGACTGCCTCGCCAGCTCCTCGATTTTTGGTTGTGCCTGATCGACTTGATTGCCGCTTTCGTCAAACTTGTCCTCAAACACATCCATCCCGACATACCGTCGCAACAACGAAGAGTAGTCGGAACCGGTCAGCTGATCTCTAAGGCTCTCGAGCTGATCCCTGGTCCCTTTGGGAAAGTCCTTGGCTACATGATGAAGCATTCGAATAACGGCTGAAAGCACCTCCCGACGATCCATCCACGGCTTCTGGGCAAGTGTAGAGAGCGTAGCAAGGACCATATCCGACAGATTTTGTATCCCACAGAGGCCCCCGGCATGACCTAGTAGTACGTGGGCAGCATCTCTCTTCTCTTCGTCATTCTGGAAACTGTCGATCTGCTCTGACAAATAATTCCAGACGCCACGATAGGCGTCGAACAACTCGCCCCAGACTTTCGGTTGCCACAGCTGCGGCTGACGTCTCAATCCCTGGTACTCGGCACCAACCATCCGCGTAAAGGAATTTGTTTCGAGCGCGACCCGACAGGCTTGCCTTCCGACCCGTCGGCGTTCCGGAGATGGGGAGGAAAGCGCCTCGATCAAGATCGGAAGTCGCTCGTGGGGAGGGGCCTCTGTAGGCGCCACAGGTCCATAGCCCGGGCTAAAGAGGGTTGCAAAGACTCCCGTGGCGTTATTGGAGCAGGTTTCGTTCTCCGCTTCCGCGAGTGCAAGGAGTAGCCGCGCTGTCCC
>Ga0209515_10008981_pt1 | contig 11495 bp, 1 predicted proteins | sample Subgroupgradi54m_FD_187454 | JGI IMG/M metagenome (GOLD analysis project Ga0209515, IMG submission 187454) | Subsurface groundwater microbial communities from S. Glens Falls, New York, USA - GMW60B uncontaminated upgradient, 5.4 m (SPAdes)... ...
GAGCCGTTCGAACGGCAGGTCCTGATGCGCCATGGCGCCGAGCACGGTCTCGCGCGTCCGGCGCAGGAGGTCGCGGAACGTGGGCCGGTCGGCAACGCTCGTCCGCAACACGATCGTGTTGACGAAGAAGCCGGCGAGCTTTTCCAGTTCGATCTGCGGCCGCCCGGCCACGCACGAGCCCAGGACAATGTCCTCCTGCCCGGTATAGCGGTGGAGCACGGCCTGGAAGGCGGCCAGCAGCGTCATGAACATCGTCACGCCCTCGCGCTGGCTGGTCGCACGGATATCCCGGAGGAGTTCGGCCGGCAACTGGCGGCTGACCGTCGCGCCGCGGAAGCTCGGCTCGGCCGGACGCGGATGGTCGGTCGACAGTTCGAGCGTCGCGGCCCCGGCCAGCTGGCGGCGCCAGTAGACCAGCGGCTTTTCCAGCGCCTCGTCCCGCAACGTGCGCCGTTCCCACCAGGCGTAGTCGGCGAAACGGATCGGAAGCCCGGGCAGAGGCGAAGGCTTGCCGGAGGAGAATGCCTCGTGCAGCACACCGAGCTCCCGAAAGAGAATGCCCATCGACCAGCCGTCGGAGACGATGTGGTGCATGACGAGCATCAGGACATGCTCGTCCGGGGCGAGCCGCACGAGCAGGCCGCGGAGCAGCCGGTCGCTGGCGAGGTCGAAGGGGCGCTTCGCCTCCGCCTGCAGCCGGAGGGCCAGTTCGCGGTCGCGGTTTTCCGGCGCCAGCCCGGCGAGGTCCGCGACGGCCAGGACCAGGGGGGAAGACGCGGCGACGACCTGGACCGGGCCGTCCTCGCGCGCGGTGAAATTCGTCCGGAACACATCGTGGCGCTCCACCAGCTCGTTGAGGGCCTGCTCGAGGGCCGGCGCGTTCAGCGCGCCGGTGATGCGCATGGCCTGGTAGACATTGTAGATCGCGCGATCCGGCACGAGCTGGTCGAGGAACCAGAGGCGTTCCTGCGCGTGCGAGAGGGGAATCCACTCGGCGGGCGGATGGGGGGTGATCGCCGGGCGCGGGTTGGGCCGGGCGGGTCCGGTCTGCCGCGCTCGCAGCAGGCGTTGGTCCAGCAACGTGCGTTGGGGCGCGGTGAGGCCCGCCAGGTGCAGGCCGATCTGCGACCCGGTGATGACGTTAGTTTGCGGCGGCGACATGGGCGGGTTCGGGCTCGATTGCCGTCGAGGACTTGAGGTCCTCGACGAGCGCGTTCTCGATGATGGCGGCGAACTCCGCGACGGTGGGCGCCTCGAAGGCGTGGCGCAGGGGCAGTTCGAGCTGGATGGCCTGTTCCACGCGGGCCAGCACTTGGGTGACCAGCAGCGAGTGGCCGCCGAGTTCGAAGAAATTGTCGTGGATGCCGACCTGGGGCAGGCCCAGGACGTCGCACCAGATGGCGGCGAGCATTTCCTCGGTGAGCGTGCGCGGGCCGGCGGGTTCCCCGTCGCGGTCCGGGCGGGTGGCGCCGGGCGCGGGCAGGGCGCGCCGGTCGACCTTGCCGGTGGCCGTCAGCGGCAGGCGTTCGATCGGCAGAAAGGCCGCGGGCATCATATAGTCGGGCAGCTCGCGCGCGACGAGGGCGCGCAATTCCGCGGCATCGGCCGGCTGGTCCGCCGCGGCCGGGACATAATAGGCCACCAGTTTCCTTTCGTCCGGCCCGGTCCCGGCCAGGGCGACGACGCATTGGTGTACGCCGGGGTGGCGGTGCAGGACAGTCTCGATTTCGCCCAGTTCGATCCGGTAGCCGCGGATCTTCACCTGATGGTCGTCGCGGCCGATGAATTCAAGCAGGCCGTCGGGGCGAAGGCGCGCGATGTCGCCGGTGCGATAGAGCAGCGCGCCCGGGGTCCGGCCGAATGGGTCGGGCACGAATTTTCGCCCCGTCAGCTCGGGCTGGTTGAGGTAGCCTGCGGCCACGCCCTCGCCGCCGAGGCACAGCTCGCCCGGCATGCCCGGCGGCACGGGTTCGAGCTGGCGGTCGAGCAGGTGGACCTGGGTGTTGTCGATGGGCCGGCCGATGGACGGCGGTCCGGCGCCGTCCGGCACCGGCGGCACGATCATCGCGGTCGCGAGGACGGTGCACTCGGTGGGGCCGTAGTGGTTGGCCAGCGGACACGGCAGGCGGTCGCCGGGCCAGCGGCGGAGACGGTCGCCGCCCGTGAGCATGAAACGGAGCGGCGTGCCGGCGGGCCAGGTTTCGTCCATGACCGCCTCGGCCAGCGGGGTGGGCAGGAAGCAGACGGTGATGCGCGCCGCCGCCAGCCAGCCGACCAGCCGGGCGGACGACAGCCTGGTCTCGGGCGGCGGGTAGTGCACGCTCGCGCCGCTGGTGAGATAAGGCCAGAGTTCCCAGACACTGGCGTCGAACGCGGGGCTTGCGACCTGCGACGCGCGGTCGGCCGGCGTGACGGCGTAGGTGCGCGAGTGCCAGGCGATGAGGTTGAACAGATTGGCATGGCTGATCGGCACGCCCTTCGGTGTTCCGGTGGAGCCGGACGTGTAGATGACATAGGCGGCCTGGCCGGGCGTGGAGCGCGCCGCGGGCGGCAGCACCACGATCTCATCGGGGGCGGGTGGTGCGTCGACACAAACGATCCGGGCCGGCGTGCCGGCGAAGAGCGGCGCGAGCTTGCTTTCGGTGACAAGCACCGCGGTCCCCGCGTCCGCCAGCGTGAAGTGCAGGCGCGGCAGCGGCGAGGTGGCATCGAGCGGCACATAGGTGCCGCCCGCCTTGAGCACGGCGAGGAAGGCGGTGGGCAGCTCGGCGGACGGCTCGAGACAGACGGCCACGCGATGGCCCGCGCACACGCCATGCGCCTGAAGCCGGCGGGCGAGCGCGGCCGCCGCGTGGTCGAGGTCGCGATAGGAAAGTTTGCGCCGCTCGTCCGCCACCGCGAGGGCATCGGGGGTGCGCGCGGCCTGCGCCTCGAACAACTCGTGCGTGCAGCGGGCGGGCGGACGGGCCACCGCGGTCCGGTTCCATTCATCGAGCATCCGCCTTTCCGCGGGCAGCAGCAACGGCAGCCGATGGACGGCGGCTGCCGGGCTGGCGGCGGCGGCCTGCAACAACAGCTCATAGCGGTCAAGGGTCCGCTCGATGGTGGCGGCGTCGAAGAGCTCGGCGCTGTAGTGGCACTCCACCACGAACCCGGCATCGGTCTCGATGACATTCAGGCTGAGGTCGAAGTTGACGGAGCGCTTCGGGTTGCTCGCGGCTTCGACCGTCAGGCCGTCGAAAAGGAGGGTGCCGCGCTGCCGGCCGACGTTGAACGTCACGTTGGCGAGGGGCACCCGGTTGGGGTCGCGCGGCAGGTTCAGCCGCGACAGGAGGCTGGCGAAGGGATGTTGCCAGTGGTCGAAGGCGTCGAGGGTGGAGCGGCGGGCGGCCTGCAGGAAGCCGGCGAAATCCTCCCCGGGCGCCACGCGGCTGCGGATGGGCAGGAGGTTGACGCAATGGCCGACGAGGTTTTTCCAGCCGGCGAGCACCTGGGGCGCCGCGGGCACGCCGACCACGAGGTCGTCCTGCCCGCTGAGCCGGTGCAACAGCGTGGTGAAACCCGCGAGCAACACGGTGAAATGGGTCGAGTCGTTTGCGGACGCCAGGCGGCGGACCGCGTCCGCGGTGGGCGGGGCCAGCATCCGGCCATGATGGGCCGCAGCGTAGGTGCGCGCCGGGGGCCGCGGCCGGTCGGAGGGCAGTTCCAGCACGGGCACGCCATCCGCAAACTGGCCGAGCCAGTATTTCTCGGCGACGGCGTGGTCGGGCAAGGTGCGGCGCTGCGCTTCGTTCCGCGCGTAGTCGCTGAAGCGGACCGGCGCGGGCAAGTCCGCGGCCTGGCCGCAGCGCCGGGCGGAGTAGAGCCGGCCCAATTCCTGCAGCAACACCTGCTGGGACCAGCCGTCGCAGATGATATGGTGGACCACGAGGACGAAGGCGTGTTGGTCAGGCTGCAGGCGGATGACATGGGCGCGCCAGAGCGGGCCGGCGACCAGATCGAACGGCTCGCCGACGGCGCGATCGATCTGTGCCTTGAGTTGCACCGCGCTTTCGGCGGGCGCTGCCGCGGGCAGTTCGATCCGCTCGAACTCCGCGCGGCCGGTGGCCGCGATCTGCTGCCGGTCGCCGCCGGCGGAGAAGGTGAGACGCAGCGATTCATGCCGCGCCACCAGGTCGGAAAGCGCATGGCGCAGGGCGGCTTCGTCGAGCGGGCCGTCGAGGTGCAGCGTGCGCGATTCATGGTAGGCGGCCGACAGGGCGGGGCCCATCTGGCAGACAAACCAGATTTCCCGCTGGGCCTCGGTGAGCGGGAGCGATGGCCCCGCTTCGGCGGCGTTGGCCGGCGCAAAGGGCGATGCGGACGCGCGGTCGGAGTCCCCGGTCACACCGAGATGGGCCGCGAGTTTTTCCAGCGTCGGGAACTGCTCGATCAGCTGACGCATGGTGACGCGCGCGCCGAAACGCTCCTTGAGCGCGAAACTCGCCTGGGTGAGCAGCAACGAATCCAGCCCGAGTTCATGGAAGGAACGGGTGGCGTTGGCGCCGGTGAAATCGTGGCCGGCCAGTTCATGGAAGAGCGCGGCGAGGCGAGTGGCGGGCGATGGCGGGGCGCCGGAGTGCGGCGCGGCCGGTTCCGGGGCGGCGGACCCGGCGGGCGCTGTGATCGCCGGCGCGGAAACAGGCGTTGCCGCGCCGGCCCGGGGTTCGATCCAATGGCGCTGGCGTTCGAACGGATAGGTGGGAAGAGGCACCCGCAAGCGGCGGCGGCCGCCGTGCCAGGCGGTCCAATCAATGGCGACGCCCGCGGTCCAGAGCCGGCCCAGGCTTTCGAGAAGGACCTGCGCCTCATTGGCGTTGCCGCCGGCCCGGCCGAGCGAACCGACGGGCGCGGGACAATCCTGGGCGGCGGGCTGCTGGCGCGCGAGGGTCGACAGGGTCTGGCCGGGGCCGACCTCGAGCAGCACGGGCTTGAGTTCGCGCAGCAACGTGCCGACGCCGTCCGCGAAGCGGACCGTCTGGCGCAGATGCGAGGCCCAGTAGGAGGGGTCGGTGGCTTGCGCTTCCGTCAGCCAGGTGCCGCTGACATTGGAAATGCACGGAATTTTGGGGGCATGCAGGGCGATGCGCCGCAGTTCGGCGAGGAACGGCGCGAGCACCGGGTCCATCATTGGAGAGTGAAAGGCGTGGGAGGTGGGAAGTTTCTTCGTTCCGGCTCCCCGCGCCGCCAGGCGCTGTTCCAGGGCCGCGATTTCCGCGACCGGCCCGGCCAGCACGGAGAGGTCCGGGGCGTTGACGGCGGCGAGCGCGATGGGACCGAGGGCCAGCGCGGACGCCTCCTTTTCGGACAGGCCGACCACGAGCATCGCGCCACGCGGCTGCGCCTGCATCAGCCGGGCGCGCATCGCGACGAGCGCCAGGGCATCCTCGAGGGAAAACACGCCCGCGAGGCAGGCGGCGACATATTCGCCGAGGCTGTGGCCGATGAGCGCCTGGGGCTTGATGCCCCAGCTCTGCCAGAGGCGCGCGAGGGAATACTCAATGACGAACAATGCGGGCTGCGTGATGGCGGTCTCGTTGAGCCGGAGCGCCGCGTCGGTCCGTTGGTCGGGCGCGGGAAAAATCAAGGTGCGGAGATCGAGGCCCAGGCGCGGGCCGAGCAGCCGGCAGCACTCGTCGACGCTCTGGCGGAAAACCGGTTCGTGGGCATGGATGTCCTCGGCCATGCCGACGTGCTGTGCGCCCTGTCCGGGGAACATGAATGCGATGGGCGGGGCGGTATCGGCCGCGCGGCCGGTGATGGCGGGAGCGGGCTCGCGCAGGCGGCGCACCGCATCGGCCAGGTCGGACGCGACGACGACCCGCCGGTGGGCGAAGGCCTTGCGCCCGGTTTGCAGGGTCCAGGCCACGTTCGCGAGGTCGAGTTCCGGGTGGGCCTCGAGGTGCGCGGCAAGATTGGCGGTCGCCGCATCCACGGCTGCCACCGAGCGGGCGGAGAGCACGAGGACTTCGCGGGCGCGGGCCGCGTCGGAAGGAGCGGGAACCGGCGCCTCCTCGAGCGCGACGTGCGCGTTGGTGCCGCCGATGCCGAAGGAACTGACGCCGGCGCGGCGCGGGGCCGCGCCATCCGGCCAGGGCCGGACGGAATTCACCACGTAGAAGGGACTGTGCGCGAAATCGATTTTTGGGTTCGGCCGGTCGAAATGCAGGCTCGGCGGAATTTCGCGCGCCTGCAGCGCGAGCACGGTCTTGATCAAGCCCGCGATGCCCGCGGTCACGTCGAGGTGCCCGATGTTGGTCTTGACCGAGCCGATGCCGCAAAACTGGCCGTGCTCGCCCTTCAGGCCGAACGCCTTGGTCAGGCCCTCGATCTCGATCGGGTCGCCCAGGGGAGTGCCGGTGCCGTGTGCCTCGATGTAGGAGACGCTCTCGGGCGCGAAGCCGGCCTCGGCCTGCGCCAGGGCGATCGCCTCGGCCTGGCCGTCGCTGCTGGGCGCGGTGTAGCCGATCTTGGCGGCGCCGTCGTTGTTGATCGCGGTGCCCTTGATGACGGCGCAGACAGGGTCGCCGGCGGCGAGGGCCTCGCTCAGCCGTTTCAGCACCACGACGCCCGCGCCGTCGCCGAGCACGGTCCCGGTGGCGCCGGCGGCAAAGGCGCGGCAGTGGCCGTCGTGGGAGGTGATGCCGCCCTCGAGGTGGTATTGGCCGCGCCGGGGCGGGAAGGTGATCGAGACTCCGCCGGCCAGCGCCACGTCGCAGCGATAGCTCAGCAGATTCTGCGCGGCGAGGCACACCGCCACCAGCGAGGTGGAGCAGGCGGTCTGCACGTTGATGCTCGGGCCGCGCAGGTTCAGCTTGTAGGAAACGCGGGTCGGCACGAAGTCGTTGTCGTTGGCGAGCAGGGTGGGGAAGAGGCCGAGGTTTTCCACCAGGCCGGGGTTGGTGAGCAGGTTCGTGAACAGATAGGTGTTCATGCTCGCGCCCGCGAAGACGCCAATCAGGCCGGGGAACTGCTCGGGATTGCAGCCGGCGTTTTCGAGCGCCTCCCAGGCGCATTCGAGGAACACGCGGTGTTGCGGGTCCATGACGTCGGCCTCGCGCGGATTCAGGCCGAAGAAGGCGGCATCGAACCATTCGGGCCGCTCGAGCACGGCGCGCGCCCTGACATAGTTCGGGTCGTCGAGCCGCGGCGGATGCTCGATCGGCAGCCACTGCACCTCGTCGTCGCGGAAAAACGACACGCACTCGCGGCCGGAGCGCAGGTTCTGCCAGAACTCGCCAAGGTCCCTGGCCTGCGGGAACCGGCCGGCCATGCCGATGATGGCGATGGCCTCGGGTGAATCGTTGGTGTTCATGAGCGGGTGACGAGCGACCGGCGCCGGATTGGCGCGCCCTGGCGGAGGCGGTTGCGTTCGTCGATTCGATCGCGAAAAGAGCCGGCGGGTTCCGTGGATTGCTCGCCAATGAAGCGGGCGAGCGCGCGGATCGTCGGCAGCTGGAACAATTTCAGCACGGGCACGTCGACGCCGAGCGTCTCGCGCAGCCGGTTCTGCACCTGGACGACCTGCAGGGAGTGCCCGCCGAAATCGAAGAAATTATCCTCCACGCCGATGGGATCGGTGCGGAGAATGTCCTTCCAGATCGCGGCGATCGCCTGTTCGACGCCGGCCTGGGGCGCGACGAAACCCGCCACGGGCTTGGCGCGGCCGCCCTCCGGCGCCGGCAGCACCTTGCGGTCGACCTTGCCGTTGGGCGTGAGCGGCAGCTGCGGCAGCGGCACGAAAACCGCGGGAACCATGTGCTCGGGCAGCTTCTGGCGCAGGAAATCGCGCAGCGCGTTGGGTGACGGTTCCTCCTCGCCCGACGGGACGACATAGGCGACGAGCTGGGCGTCGCCGGGGGAATCGGTGCGCAGGATCACGACGGCCTGGCGCACGCTGGAATGCTGCATCAAGGCGGCCTCGATCTCCCCGAGCTCGATGCGATGGCCGCGCAGCTTCACCTGATGATCGATGCGGCCGAGGAAATCGACGATGCCGTCGGGACGGTAGCGCACGAGGTCGCCGGTGCGATACATGCGGTTGCCGGAGAGGAAGGGGTCGGCGATGAATTTTTCCTGGGTGAGATCCGGCCGGTGCAGGTAGCCGCGGGCGACGCCGTCGCCGCCAATCCAGAGTTCGCCGGGCACACCCGCCGGCAGCGGCTGGCGGTTGGCGTCGAGGACGTAGAGCTGGGTATTGGCGATCGGACGGCCGATGTCGACCGCGCCCGTCGGGTTTGGCTGGCCGGTCACCGGGCTGGTGGTGGACCAGATGGTGGTCTCCGTCGGGCCATACATGTTGATGATGGCGCCCGGGAGTTCCGCCGTGAGCTGCGCGGCGAGACCCACTGGCAGCGCCTCGCCGCCGACCATGAGGCAACGCAGGGACTTGAGCGCGGCAAGCGTGGCGGGCGAACCGGCGAGCAGGCGTGCGAACGAGGGCGTGCACTGCAGGTGCGTCACCTGATGCCGTTGCAACTGCTCGACCAGGGAGCGGGTGAGGGATGGAGTGGGCGGCCTGCTTGCCGGCGCCACGCCTGCGGACGAGGTGGCGCCAGCGAGCTGGCCGCCCACAGGGAACTCCCCCTGGAATTCCGCGCGCACCGCGTCGAGGAGCTTCAGGCTCTCGAGCGCCGCGTCCGGTTCGACGCCGAAATCGATGAGGCAGGCGACCTCGTCGATGCCGATGGCGGCGAGCTTTTGCAGGATCGTGCGGCAGGTCGCGGGCGTGCCGAGGAGGCCGCAGAGGTCGAAATAGCGGTTGAAGGAATAGTCGACCAGGGCGTTCATCTCCGCCGGCGGCAGGTCCTTCATTTCGGCGCCGGGATACAGGGCCTGCGAAAGTCCCTTGAGCAGGTCGACGGAATCCGCGAGGTAGCGGCAAAGCGGCGCGCGCACCCGCGCCTTCACCGCGGCGAGGTCCTCGCCGACGAAGGTGTGCAGGGCGATGGTGACGCAGCCCTCGTCGTGGCCATTGGCCCGACGGGCCTCGCGGTAGATCCTGATCTTCCGGGAGAGATCGGCGAGCTCCTGGCCGAGCAGGTGGGTCAGTACGCCCGCGCCGACTTCCCCGGCGAGCTTGAAGGTGTCGGGGCTGCCGGCGGCCGTCACCCAGACCGGCAATTCGCGCTGGATGGGGCGCGGGAATATTTTAATCGGAACCGCATTCCCGTGGCCGCCGGGGAACTCGACCGCCTCGCCGCGCCAGAGCTGGCGGACGGTGTCGATGTTGCGGCGCATGATGGCGCGTCGCTCGGCGAAATTGGCGGGGCTGAGCGTGAAATCGCGGTCGTGCCAGCCGTTCGCAAAGGAAATCCCCGCGCGGCCGCGCGAAATGTTGTCCACCACCGACCATTCCTCGGCGATGCGCGCCGGGTGGTGCAGGGGCGAGACGACGCTGCCCGCGCGGATCTGCACGCGGTCGGTCACGGCGGCGATCGCCGCGCTGACAACGGAGGGGTTCGGGTAGAGGCCGCCGAAGGAATGGAAGTGGCGCTCCGGGGTCCACACGGCCTTGAAGCCGTGCTGGTCCGCGAACTTCGCGCCCTCGAGGAGCAGGCGGTAGCGGTCGCCGGCGGCGCTGGCGTCCTCGCTGGCAAAATAGAACAGGCTGAAATCCAGCGCGCGGCGCGCCGGGGCGGCCGCTTTCGCCGCGGCCAGGCCGGGCAGCTTCGCGTCGTCGGAGAGGATGACGACCTTGAACCCGCGGGCGAGCGTCCAGAAGAGCTCGAGCACCGAGATGTCGAACGAGATGCTGGTGACGGCAAGCCAGACCCCGGGCGGCGCGCCGGCCGGCTGTCCGAGCGCCCGGTCCATGCCGGCGAGGAAATTCACGACATTGCGGTGGCTGATCATCACGCCCTTCGGATTGCCCGTGGAGCCCGAGGTGTAGAGGACGTAGGCGAGATTGCCCGGCCGCGTGGTGGGCGGCGGCAGGGCGGCTTCCGGATGATGGCCGTTGAGGGGTTGCGGCGCGTCGACGCAGATGACCGTGGCGCGGTGGGGCGGCAGCTTGGGCAGCAGGCTCAACTGGGTGAGCAGCAGCGGCGCCTCCGAGTCCTGCAGCATGAAGGCGATGCGTTCCTTCGGGTAGGCGGGGTCGAGGGGGACATAGGCGCCGCCCGCCTTGTGGATGGCGAGCAGGCCGATCATCATCTCGAGCGAGCGCTCCAGGCAGATGCCGACCAGCGTGTCGGGTCCGATGCCATGGCCGCGCAACTGCCGCGCGAGCGCATCCGCCCGGCGGTTCAATTCGGCATAGGTGAGCTCGGCGTCGTCGAACACCAGCGCGACGGCGTCGGGCGAGAGCCGGGCCTGCTGCTCGAACAGGTCATGCAGGCAGCAGTCGCGCGCGTAGTCGGTGCGGGTGGCGTTCCAGTCGACCAGCATCCGGCGCTGCTCCTCCGGCGTGAGCAGGGGCAGTTGGGAAATGCGTTGGGCAGGGTTGTCGGCCATGCCGGCCAGCACGCTTTGGAAATGGCCGAGGAACCGGCGGATGGTGGCGCCTTCGAACAGATCGAGTGCGTATTCGGCGGTGACCTCGAGCGAACCGTCCTCCTTTTCCGCGGCCCAGACGGTGAGATCGGATTTGGCCGTGCCGGTATAAACCGGCTCGATGCTCAGCTTGAGGTCGCCGAGGCGGAGGGCCGCCGTCGGCATGTTCTGGAGGGCGAAGTACACCTGGCAGATGGGATCGAAGCTCAGGTTGCGCTGCGGCTGAAGTTCCTCGACGAGCTTTTCATACGGCATCTCGCGGTGGTCGAAGGCGGCGAGCGACACGTCGCGCACGCGGGTCAGCAGCTCCCCGACCGTGGGATCGCCGGAGAGGTCCGTCCGCATCAGGATGGTGTTGATGAAAAATCCGACCAGTTCCTCGGTCTCAGCGCGGTCGCGGCCGGCGAGCGGCGAGCCGACGACGAGGTCGGTCTGGCCGGTGTAACGGTGCAGCACGGTGTTGAAGCCCGCCAGCAGCGTCATGAAAAAGGTGACCCGATGCCGGGAGCCCAGCTGCTTCAGCCGGCCGACGAGGTCGGCGGAGAGGCGCAGGCTGGTGGTGGCGCCGCGATGCGACTGGAGCGGCGGGCGCGCATGGTCGGCCGGAAGTTCGAGCAGGGCGGGCGCGCCGGCGAGGCGTTTTTTCCAGAAGGCGGTCAGCCGCTGGAGATTCTCGCCCTGCAGGTAGTCCCGCTGCCATTCGGCGAAGTCGGCGTATTGAATCGGCAGTTCGGGCAGCTCGGGCTCCCGGCCGTGAATATAGGCGTCATAGCAGAGGCCGATCTCGCGGTAGAGGATGCCCATGGACCAGCCGTCGGAGGCGATGTGATGCATGACGAGCATGAGCGCGTGCTCGGTGGGCGAGAGGCGGAACAGGCGGCCACGCAGCGGGAGATCCTGCGCGAGGTCAAAGGGTCCGCGCGCCTCGGCGGTTGCGAGCCGCATCAACTCGGCGGGGCGGG
>Ga0209515_10008982_pt1 | contig 11495 bp, 10 predicted proteins | sample Subgroupgradi54m_FD_187454 | JGI IMG/M metagenome (GOLD analysis project Ga0209515, IMG submission 187454) | Subsurface groundwater microbial communities from S. Glens Falls, New York, USA - GMW60B uncontaminated upgradient, 5.4 m (SPAdes)... ...
CCCCCATTGCGAAAGATTCTCGACTGCAGCCACCCGTAGGTGTCTGGGCAGTGTCTCAGTCCCAGTGTGGCTGACCATCCTCTCAGACCAGCTACGCGTCATAGCCTTGGTAGGCCGTTACCCTACCAACTAGCTGATACGCCGCGGGCCCATCTAAAGGTGCGAGGTCTTACGATCCCCCGCTTTAACCACCACTACCGAAGTAGTTGTGGTCTTATTCGGTATTAGCTCATCTTTCGACGAGTTATCCCCAGCCTAAAGGTAGGTTACCCACGTGTTACTCACCCTTTCGCCACTATTTTACCATTACCCTTGCGGGTAACAATAAAACCGTTCGACTTGCATGCCTAATCCACGCCGCCAGCGTTCGTTCTGAGCCAGGATCAAACTCTCCAAAATTCAACTTATTGATCCGTACTTCAGGGCACGTGTAAATCAGCTTTGTCAAAGAACGGCTTCGTTTTGCGAAGCCCCCGATGGCTTTAGAAACAAAAAAGCATCTCGCGCCGTATTGCGCGACGATGCTTTTATCTTAAAACATTTCAACCGCCCATCGCTAAGCGTATGAGCGCTTCCAAAGGTAACGCGAATTATAGTGACCGCTTAACCCATAGTCAAGGCTTAATTTGAAGAAAAACACAAATATTTTGGAAGGTTTAAACGGAGGTAAGAACCCTTTGCATGATAGCAAAGTCGGTCTTAAGGTCGAGGGCCAATTTGGTAACAAAACTAAAGAAACCCGGCCGTTCGGCATCCGGCTTGAACGGTTCCAGAATAGTCCGAACGCGGGCATCGTCCAATTCTTTGCTTAATAAGGAATAAAGCACTGCGCCTGCGCCAAGCCAGTAATGAAGGGTGTCGGCACCGGACATGGCGGGATCGATCTCGTGAGTAATAACCCGAACGCCTTCGGGGATATAATCGCTCACTTCTTCGCGCAGTTTCTCAGGCACAATAAATGTCACGTGTTCTTTCCGTTCTGCATCGGTTACGTAACTCGCCAGCATGTTGGAAACATTCGCAATTTTCTTAGCAAATTCGGTTTCATTAGTTGCGGTCATAATTTTAAACTGTTTCGAATCTAAACCGAGGTCCTGCGCTACCCGGCGGATCAAAACTTCGTGAGCTCTCTGGCTGAGATCGCTTACGCGAACGATAATGGCGACTTTTAGTTTCGACGCTGCTGTTTCCTTCAATTGAGCGAGATACGCTTTTACGTCCGCTTCCGTCGGCGCAATACCTTGGGTCGTATCATAAACTATGGCAATACCGCCTGAGCGCCCAAGGGCTTCCCGGTAATGGTCACCCATCCCTTGCGTATACGTTGGCTCAGTTGCGGCAATGCTTTCTTCCGTTGGTTCAGCGGGCACGCCCGTGCTGCCGATATTAAATTCTATTTTTCTTCGGCTATTTAATTCCATAAGAAAACGGTCCGGCTCGACAATGCCCCGCGCCACTTTTTTCGCAACAGCTGATTTCATCTCGACCAATCCTTGCGGTGTCAATGAAGCATCGGAAAATCTACCGGAAAATTCTTCAAATATTTTAGCTTGGAGTTCGGTTGGGCTAAATTGTGTTAAATCGGGAAGCTGGGGCAACGCTTCAGGTATCGCAACGGGTTTAGGCGCTTTCAAATTAATCGAAGAAACTTCCTCTGGTGCTTCTTCAAATCCAAAACCGCTTTTTACTTGCACTAAAGCGATAGCCGGTCCTTTTACAACCAATTCCGGAGGCGTTCCGGGTAACGAACGGAATATCGAGAACTCCGGAGTAACTTGCATCGAACCACCGGGGGCCAGTATTTCTGTTTCTGATTGGGAAGGTATAATTCTCCTTGCGCGAACGAGTTCGCCCTGTGCTCCTAATTTATAAATTTCGGCGCCCGCGATCGGTTGCCCGGAAAGCGAAGAAAAGAAAAGCACATTTAAAATTCCGGTCCCGGCAAAAGGAAACCGGCGCTCAAGCGGTTGTTCGGATATCAATAGATGAGACGCTTCTTCAATTAAGGCCGTAGCAACCGGAAGATTTTCGCTCTCAATATCTTCTGTTAAAATGTCGCCTAACGTTCCGGCAAGCGAATTCGCAATACCGTTGGGAACGGGTGCCACTTCTACGCCCATCAGCCCAACCAATCTCTTTACATTGCTTCTTCTAATGTCTTCTTGTCTTTCCAGCAATACTTTGGCTATTACATCTTCATCAAGTTGCCCAGGAATTGACATGGCGCCAATACCCGTAAGAATTTGACGGATAGTTTGAACGCGGCTCGCCGGTGTTTGGGGAAGTACACGAGAAATATCGACAGCCGCACCGAAGCCGGCGCCGGCGGGTTCTAAGATTTCGGAAGTTGTAATCTGCTCGGGCTCTACGGGAAGTTCAATGTTGGACCATTGCGGCAACCCGAGGAAGTCGCTCAGTGCTTCCGGAAAATCGGATTCTACTAATGTCGCCCAAATCCGCGGCGGCGGTATTTTCTCCAACTGCGTAGCCAAGCCGCGTAACGCTAATGTTCCCGACGCACCCGAACTGATCTTTACAAGAATCGGTGGAATTTTATGAATGGCTGCCGATCTTGCGCTAGGCGTCTGTGCAACATTGGCCTCGGCCAGCGTTTGGCTTAACTCTTGAAGCAACGTTTTATCGATTCGGGCGAGCGATTCGGGCTGTGAAAGTTGTTTTAGTGCCGTTAAAAATTGATCTTCAACCCGACCGGTTACAATTTTTTCCGCTTTTTCCAAAACGTCAGGCGTGCGCGGCGCTTCGGCTTTTCTAGCTACTGCCGCTTCGCGAGCTTCTGTTCCGAGCGTCGGAACGGCACCTTTAAGACTAAATTCATCGAGTACGCCTCCGGCGCCGACAGCATATTTTACTTCTCTGCCCCAGGCTTCAACCGTGACCGAACGATGATCGGGAGATAATGAAATCTTTAATGGTAAAAGATTATTGGATTGAAAATTCGGCAATTGGGTCACGGGCAGTTTTAAAGCTGCGAAGGCAGTGATCAAACCGGTGGCAAGCTCTTCGACCGTTCTCGGAACACCATTCTCTTTGTGGTCCGGATCCATAAGAGAAAGCGCGTCGGAGATATCTTTTTGCGCAAGCTGAATAGCATCGAGGTGCGCCTGGGCAAAAATATTGGGTTTTGTATTCATTAAATTTGAAATGTAATTGGTTCGGTCAAGATTGAGGGCGCCGTGTAACCGCGGCGTAATGGCAACGTAGGAGATATCGCCTTCTCTTAGCTCTCTTAAAATTCCCTGCGTATGAAAACCGCCCGTAACCAGGGCTACAACGCCGGCATGCTCACGCTTCACGATTTCTTCGGTTTTCCTGACCATCGCGTCGTCGCGAAGCCGGGCGTGCTCATAAAAACGGTTTGCCGCTTCCAGTAAAGCATTCATTTTTTCCGAAGCGACCTGAAACGGCTGTATGGCGGAAGCGGGTACGCCCGCTTCTTCCTGAAGCGAATCAAACCGCTTTTGAAGCACACCGAACTCTACTTCCGGTTTCCTTGCATTCAACGTATCCAGCTGCTCGCCGGTCAATTCAAGATTGAGCGAAGAACCGAGGAGATCAAAATCTTCGATGAGCTTTAACAGTTCTTTCTCAATCGGACGCGATGCCAAACGTTCCAATATCAAACCGCTTATCTTTTCGATTTCATTCATCAGCTCGGCGCCGTCTAGTTCGCTACCGAGAATTTCTCGAATTAACCAACCGGCTACTTGAGGATATTCGGCTACGGAAAATTTCTCGCCGCTTTTCATATAAATCTGCTCGATGAGAAAACGGGGTTTGGTTGAATCAAAACGGATTTCGTTTTTCTCGACGGTGTGCGCTTTAAGCTCGCTTAATTTTTCACGAAGCGAATCGGGCACGCCGGACTCCGTCAGCTTTTCTTCCAAATGTTTATATTCGGCTTCAAACATGCTCTTATCGATTTCCTCCACATTTTTCAACATGATCAACCGCACCAGAGCCGGCCATTCGTATTGGGAATCCACCCGGCCGATATCCAAATTGAGATGTTTACGCGCCAAAATTCGAAGCTCGTCGGCATACGCTACAATATCCAGCCGATGTTCGTTAAACGCTTTACGCTTGCTGATAAATTCTCCAAGTTCTTGCGCAAAAAGCTTTTGTTCTAAATTGGTAAGAATGGCCGTGCCGTGGGAAAGAAACTTTTGAATCGTAGATTCATCCCGCATAACGTCTCTAAAGTTAGCCAGGTTTTCGCGGTAGAGCTTGGCGTCTTCGATTCCGAATACTTTCATTTCATTACCGGATTCCAGTAAGAAAAGCTGCACGCCCGACACCATTCCTTGCGTAGCCAATTGTTCGTTAATCTTCACGTTCAAATCTTGATCGGGGAAAAATTGAAGAAGCGAAGGGTCGAGTTGATTGACAGCGCCTTCCACCAAAGCTAGGCGCATGCCTACTCTTTGAAACATGTAGCGGAGAATGGAACGGATTTGAAATTGCGATTCGATATTGGAGTGAGCATTCTGAATATGAATGACTAAGGGCCGATCCGGAGCCTGACTTTGAAACGTTTGTTCAATGGAAGCCAGCTCTTCGGGGATCTCAATGCTCTTCATAGCCGGAGCAATCGATTCGGAAAGATTGGCTGTTGAAGGAAGCGCCCATGTACTTGTGGTCATAGCAAAGCACACCACAGTAACAAGGCTGATATATTTGGTTCGAAAACAACTTACCGAGAACATTGTACGGACGCCTCCGGGAAATCGATTCAAAATTAAGCGAAAAAACTAAACAATGCTTTATTAAAGCCGTTTAAGTTTGGGGGAAAAAGAATTCCCTCACTTTTGAAGTGAAGGAATCATCGCATCCCTTTATCTTAACTTAGCATGTAAAGTGTACTATATGACCTATAACGTGTCAATCTGACTTCCTTTGCTTGACTTAAGTCATTGAATCATAGGGACTTGTAATAATTGTTTTTGACTACCATTCATGAATTCTCTATACTATGGAAATTCAAATTAAGTCGTTCCCATACGAAGGAGCCTGTTATGGCAAATCGCCCGTACAAACGCCGCCAATTCCTCATTAATAAAAAAATGCAAGTCCGCTACATGGTCATGGTCTGTGTTGCACTTATTTTTGTTTCGGGCTTTAGCATTTTCGCCATGTATTTCGGAATCTGGGGTTCGGTGATCGATGAATTTTCCGATGAATCCGTGCGCTATCAATTACTCACCGCCGCAAGACAAACGGATTACGAATACGCACGCAGGCCGTTCAGCGAACGCCGTTTTTCGACCTTGGCGCTCTTCAAAGAAACGGATCTTTTAAGTACGCGCCAAAGAGAAATTTTTAAAGACATCATGACGCGGACCAACCGGCGGCTTTTCTGGCAGTTGGGTCTTTTGGCTATTTTTGTTACCGCGTGGACCATGTTTATTACTCACCGGATTGCCGGTCCTCTTTACCGGATTGATCAGTGTATGAAAAAGCTCACGTCGGGCGATTTGACGGTGCGTGGGCATTTACGAAAAGGCGATCAAGCCGTGGAAATTATGGAGACGTTTAACGGCATGGCGGAAAGTCTGGAAAACTCGGTCAAGCGTTTAAAACAACTCGGGCCCCAGGTCAATCCACCCGTTAAAGATCAAGTCTTAACCGAACTGAATCGTTTCCATACCTCATGACCGTGGCGCGCTTAAAGGCGCCCCGCCGGATAAATGTTTTTCGCTCCAAACTAAAAGTTTTGCCGGCGGGCGGGCTTATCCTGCTGGTTATCCTTTCTCTTCTGTGTCCTTCCCCGTACGTTTTTGCAGCCATTGCTTCCAAAGACCGCGAGACCCTTCTTCGCATAGAAAAAGATACAGCCCGCTATTTTTTTGAGCTTTCGCACGCCACTACGGGGCTCGTCAAAGATTCTTCCAGGCAGGGCTCGCCGGCATCGATCGCTGCTACCGGATTCGGACTTGTCGCTTACGCTATCGCTGCCGAACGCGGGTGGACAAGCCGGAGCCAAGCCTACAATCGCGTCAAAAAAACACTTAAATTTGCGTTAACGCAGATGGAGCATAAAAGAGGTTTTTTTTATCATTTCATTTCACCGCATAACGGCAAACGAGCCTGGGGATCGGAAGTAAGCTCGATCGATACAGCTCTGTTTATTGCCGGCGCACTTCTTGCCGCCGAAATGTTTTCCGGAGAGGAAGTTAAACGTCTTGCCGGGCAGCTCTACGATCGTATCGATTGGGATTGGATGAGGAACGGAACGGACCAGTTTAGCCACGGGTGGAAACCGGAATCCGGTTTTTTACCCTATTACTGGGATTCGTATAACGAACATTTGATTTTACAAGCGTTGGCGCTCGGCTCGAAAACACATCCGCCACCGGCTAAAATTTGGAACGCATGGCATCGCTTGGAAGATGAGTACGAAGGGCACAAAGTGGTCTATGCTCATACGGGAAGTCTTTTCACGTACCAATTTCCACAGGCCTTTATTGATTTCCGAACGCTTTCCGATCAAGGCATCAATTACTTCAACAATTCCGTTGAAGCAACATTAGCCAACAAAGCTTTTTGCCTCCAGCAATCTGGAAAATATAAAACGTACAGCGCCGTCAGCTGGGGGCTCACCGCCAGCCTTGGCCCCAACGGTTACCGGGCCTACGGCGCCCGCCCGGGCCTTGCTTTGCACGACGGCACGATTGCTCCCTACGGAGCCGTTTCTTCTTTGCCGTTTACACCGCAGGAAAGCTACGAAGCGCTGCTCAATTACTACAAGGAAAGCGAAAAAAGAATTTACGGAAAATACGGTTTTCGCGACGCGTTTAATGTAGATGAAAATTGGGTGGCCGATGAGTGGCTAGGCGTCGATCAGGGCATCACGGTGCTTATGATCGAAAACTTCTTAAATCAGACGTGTTGGAAATATTTTATGAAGTTGGATTGTACTAAACGCTGGATACAACGCTGCGGGTTGTAATGCTTAATTCGGCGGCTGACCGTTCTTAAAGACCTCATACAGCCGATTGGCCGCGCCGCAAATAGCTTGGGCGGTTATCAAGGTACCGTTCTTAACGGCAGCTTTTAATTCTTCGATACGACCTTCGTTGGGTTCGGGAAGAGCTTTAACGAGTTCTTTATATTGCTCTAGTTTTCCGTTCAGCCTCGACCGCACCTCTTCTGAATCGTTACTCACACAACACCACCTTAAAAATATCGTAACTCGTAATAAAGTAAAGGATTATGCCGAATTTCCTGCTTATAACCTGCAGAAACGGTACTTCAAGATGGATATCGGCTAGCCGGTGGGAAACTTTAACGAGATGAAAAGAGAAAAAAGTTCTGTCTTGCTTCGCGAATGCAAAGCAATAAAGAAATTTCTGAAACGACGATTTTCAGATGCTAAAAAACTTTATTTAAAAACCTATGCCTCCAGGACAACTTCTCCAAGACGTTTCAACATGCCCCGCAGTCTTAAAATAACTTTGGTGTGAATTTGACATACGCGGGATTCGGATACATTCAACACAGCGCCGATTTCTTTCAGCGTTAAGCTTTCGTAGTAATACAAAATCACCACTAATTTTTCTTTATCCGGCAATTCATCGATTGCGTTGGCCAGCAATTCTTTCACTTCGTTTTGATGAACAAACATAAATTGGTTATTCACCAAAGAATCTTCGATGGTTTGAAGCCGGGAAATGGGTTTGTTGCCATCGTCATTCTGCCAGACCTCATCCAACGAAAGAAACGTGGTGGAGGAAAGCTCGGAATGAAGCTTACGAAGGCTGCCGCGGCTGATGCACATGGATTTGGCCAATTCATCGTCGGTGGGCGCACGACCTAGACGATCTTCAAGGATATGGGATTTTTTGTCCAACTCCCTGGCGCGTTTCCTAAGAAGTCTCGGGGCCCAATCCAGTTTTCTTAATTCATCCATAATGGTTCCCCGCACGCGCGATACGGCATACGTTTCAAATTTATTGCCGTGTTCAGGATCGTATTTTTCAATTGCATCGAAGAGACCAAGAATCCCGTAGCTCACGAGATCGCCAAATTCCACGTTGGGCGGCAGTCCGATCGCCACACGGCCCGCAACGTACTTGACCAAGTACAAATAACGAATGATCAATTCTTCTCTTAACACGAGCGAATGCGTTTTTTTATATAAGCGCCATTTCTTCAGCGTTTCATCCGGTTGCTTTTCTGAACCTACGGCTTTTTTCGTCGTTCTCATGTCCCCTCCGCTAGGATTTTTTTTATCTGTTGCAGTGTATAATTTTTACCCTGGAGCGTTTTGATCTGCTCCAGCCGTTCAAACACCTGCTCATCGTATAAACGATGTCCGGAAAGGGTTCTTTTCCTTTCCTGTATAAGACCGGTCAGCGTGTAGTTATGTAAGGTCTGACGCGACAAACCGGTTTCTTCTATGATTTCGCCGATTTTATAAAGTTTTTCCCGCGACACTACTTCTTTTCCTCAAGCCGGTGCAGAAGTTTCTTGGCTTCGCGGTTTTCCGAATCGATTAAGAGTATTCGATTTAAATGTACCCTGGCCTGCGCGCTTTGCCCGTTTTCTAAAGCATTCTCGGCATGTTCCAATTCAAGTTGAATGGTTTCGACATTTTCATTTTCATTTATTCTCGAGAGAACTTCTTCTTCCTTTTCTTTTTCTTCAATCAATCGCCGGCGAGCCTTATCAATTCCGCGCGATGCCTTAGCATGAAGCGGATCCAACAAAAAAATCTTCTCAAACGTTTCTACTGCCCGATCGTACTCGCCTTGCTCAAGCCAAGCGTTCGCTTTCAAAAGTAAATCGTTTATGATTTTTTCTTTTTGATCGGACGAGAAATTTCCGGAAAGAAGTTCGTTGGACGTCCATTCTTTTCCCTGCGCGGCCATAGGAGCCGCGGGACGCGTCTGTTCAGACTTGGACGCAGCGCTTTTAAGGACTTCTTTGTACAGGCCGAGCGCGTCCTTCGCCTTTCCTTCGTCTAAAAAACTATTAGCTACCGCTGTGTTCATAGCCATATCCCGCTCTACCGTTCGTTCCTGTTCTCGACCGGACGGACGATCCGTTATTTCCAACGATGCGCTTTGTTCTTGCTCGCGCGCGATAGTTAAGCCCGTCAACATAGGCCAAAGCATTCCGAAAAGACAAAACGAGTACAAGGGAAGCCAACGCGAAGGGTCCGATTCATATAAGGAGTCTGCTTTAGCCATAGTATGTAATTTACGTTTTGTAAATTACGTTTCATAAACATGACACAATGTAGCCAGGCTCCGCATAGGAGTCAAAGTTTTTTAAGTTGAAATGTTAAAATGACTTAGGTCAGTTTAAAAACACCCATATATAGGGGGTCGTAAATTGATGCCACCTATATATTGAAGAGGCGCGAAGCGATTGTGGGGAATACTTACGAGGAAGGTTTCTTTGGGCGTTTTTTAGGTTCTGGATCTTTTCCTTTTTCAGGCTCGGGCGAGCTTGTCCGTTCGTTCAGATTTTTTTCCAGTTCCGCGACGCCTTCCTTATTGGTTTGCGATTGTGCGGCCCGCGCATTTTCGCGCTGAATAGCTTCAAAAATTTCCTTGCGGTGGACCGGAATCGAACGCGGTGCTGTGATGCCTACTTTTACATAATCGCCTTTGATCTCAACGATTTTGACTTCCACGTTATCGTTGATAATGATACTTTCACCTGAACGTCGGGATAACACCAACATGAAAAACCTCTCTCGGTAGGAAAAACTAGACTTTGGACAACGTCTTGGCGGGATCGCCTTCTTTTAAAAGGCTGAGTTGTGTCGGATAGCATCCCTGCTCAAGAACGATTTGCATTCCACGACCTGTCTTCGTATTAATAAGAATGGGGCTTTTCAAATTGACCGTTGCTTCCGCGGCATTACGAGGAAGCGTGACAATTACATATATTTGTGCGTCATTTATAGAATCCAGCCCGAGAAATTCCAAATCACGCTTGCCTGTTTCTATTTCATAATCACCGACGACGACTTTCGGATCGGTGAGCAAAAACGATAACTCCGGCCGGTCAACTCCGGCCAGCCAAACAAATCGCTTCGAAGAAGGATCTTCGATGAGAACAAACCGTTTGACGGATGAAAAACCAATGAGGCCTTGAGGAAAATCGATAACCCCTTTATGTTGGTTTTTCTTTCTTTTTATATCAAAGGTAGCCGGCATAATGGTTTATCCAAATTTTACGTCGTGTTAAGCACCGCTTGGACAAGCGCTGGTCGGGCACTTTGTCCAGCGGCGCCGTACGGTCGGTACGGCGTGTGGTCGGCACGATTTCTAAAGAACATTATCGGCTTAAGAAGACTTGAACTTTACGGCTTGAATAGAAACTAAGAAGAAGATTTTTCTTCTTTAAAAACACCCATATTACGAAATTTGTTATACCGCCGCTCGATCAGTTCTTCTTTGCTAAATGCAGATAGTTTTTCAAGAGCCGCTTCTATAGATTTTTTCACATTTTCAGCCGTTTGCGTAATATCGCGATGAGCTCCGCCTGTGGGCTCAGCGATAATTTCATCGATAAGCTTCATATCGTACAACTCTTTGGCGGTCAACTTTAGAGCTTCGGCGGCTTCCGGTGCGCGTTTGGCATCTTTCCATAATATGGCGGCACATCCTTCGGGGGAAATAACCGAGTAATAGGCATAATTCATAACCATGACGTAATCACCGACACCGATACCGAGCGCCCCGCCCGATCCTCCTTCGCCAATCACGATAACAACAATAGGAACGGCCAGCTGGGACATTTCTCTGAGATTGTAAGCAATGGCTTCGGCCTGGCCTCTTTCTTCCGCACCGATTCCCGGGTAAGCACCAGGCGTGTCTACCAAACATACGATAGGCAAAGAAAACTTTTCCGCCGTTTTCATAATGCGCATGGCCTTGCGGTAGCCTTCGGGGTGAGCGCTTCCGAAACTTCGAAGCAAATTTTCTTTGGTGTCCCGGCCTTTTTGATGCCCAATGATAACTATCCTACGGCCGCTTATCCGTGCCAGCCCTCCGACAATGGCTTTATCATCGCTAAACAGCCGGTCGCCGTAAATCTCCACAAAATCTTCTGTAATAAGGCGAATGTAGTCGAGCGTATAAGGGCGAAGCGGGTGGCGGGCAACTTGCACGATTTGCCACGGACCGAGATTTGAAAAAATATCTTCTTTTAACGTATCCAGCTTTTTTTCGAGGTTTCTGATTTCACCGGTAAGATCTATGCCGTCTTTGGAAAGGGCGCGAAGCTCCTCAATCTTTCTTTCCAAATCGACGATGGGTTTTTCAAAAGGAAGAGAATTCTTCTGAAGATCGTTGGCCCACGTAGAAGCAGTAGAGGAAGTCTTGGAAGGCGCGGTTTTGGGTTTACTTGTTCTGGGCATGGGAACTAATCGGTAATGGTTACCCAGGTTTTGATGGGAATGATGTCGTAGAGTTCCTCTACATCCTTATTAAACATCCGTATACAGCCCGAAGTGGCGTCCG
>Ga0209515_10008983_pt1 | contig 11495 bp, 9 predicted proteins | sample Subgroupgradi54m_FD_187454 | JGI IMG/M metagenome (GOLD analysis project Ga0209515, IMG submission 187454) | Subsurface groundwater microbial communities from S. Glens Falls, New York, USA - GMW60B uncontaminated upgradient, 5.4 m (SPAdes)... ...
CGCCGGGCGCAGGAAATCCTCGCGATCCTTGAAAGCGAAAACACGGAAGCCACGGAAAGGATTGAAGGCAAGAGCGCGAAAAAGAAAAAGTCCAGCACGTTTCAGCCGGCGCTTTTTGAGATCAAAAGAGAAGCGGATCCGCTCCTTGAAGAAATCCGGCAGACGGACATTAATCAAATGACTCCGCTCGACGCCATTGCCAAAATCGCCGAGTGGAAAGAAAAGTTGAAAGGATAAATGTGGAATGAACACGTCATTGCGAGGAGGCGAAGCCGACGAAGCAATCTCTCAAGTCATCCCCGCATGGGTTTAGGCGGGGATCCCCGACAACCCCGCAAGGGGGCTGCTTCGCTGAAGCATTCGGGGATGACATCCTTTGAGATTGCTTCGCTCTCCCGCCAAGGCGGGATCGCTCGCAATGACAAGAGGGGGCATTTATGGGACTAATCAAGGTTCTTCCTGAATCCGTTGCCAATAAAATTGCGGCCGGAGAAGTGATCGAGCGGCCCGCCTCCATCGTCAAAGAGCTGGTTGAAAATTCTCTGGATGCGGGCGCGAAATGGATTGAAGTCGCGGTGCGTCACGGCGGAAAAAGCCTGATCCGCGTTTCCGATGACGGTTGCGGCATGCCGGCGGAGGATGCGGAAATCGCCTTTCGCCGTTATGCCACCAGCAAAATCAGGGACGCCCAGGACCTCGCGGCCATTGCCTCGTATGGTTTCCGCGGCGAGGCGCTTCCGAGCATCGCCTCCGTGTGTCATTTCGCGTTGAAGACGCGGGCGCGCGGATCGAGCTCCGGGACCGAAGTCCGCGTCAACGGTGGCGCGCTCGGATCCGTCACAGAGGTCGGCATGCCAGAGGGCACGTCGGTCGACGTCGCGGACCTGTTCTACAACCTGCCTGCGCGGCGCAAGTTTCTGAAGTCCGATGCCGCCGAGTCTGCTCAGGTCTCCCGGATCGTCACGCAGCTCGCGCTCTGTTACCCGGAAATCGGCTTCACGCTCACCAGCTCGGGCAGGAGAGTGATGCAATGCCCACCGGTCGCGGGGCTGCGGGACCGGCTGTATCAGCTCTACGGCGATCGCAGCGATCTGATCGACGTGCGCCGCGATAGCGGTGATGTGAAGATCGTTGGCTTCGTTGCTGCGCTTGCGGAGCAGGGTCCGACACGCGGTCCGCAGAACGTCTTCGTCAATCGCCGAATCGTGAAAGACAAGACGATCGCGCACGCGATTATCGATGCCTACAGCGTGGCGTCAATCAAGGAGCGGAGCCCGGAGGTGCATCTCTTCATCGAGATGCCCCACAACGCGGTCGATGTGAACGTTCATCCGGCGAAGGCGGAAGTGCGGTTTCGCGATCAGTCGTACATTCACGAGCTGATTCGCCGCACGCTGGGCGATGCACTCGGCCGCGGCCCGGTTCCGGAGCTGCAGCTCGAGGCGCCGCCGGGATTCCAGATGACGCCGTCGACGCTTCCGCTGCCGCACGCATACACGTCGACGTTCCCGAGCCGATGGACTCTTGGGCCGGCTCAACCCAGCCCCTACAAGAGCGGCGTCGCACCCGTCGCTCCGACCACCGAAGTGCCGATCGCACCGACCGGTGAACGCGCGTTCGCGCCCGTGATCCGTCCCATGATCGCACTGGGTCAATTCCGAGACACCTTCATCATCGCGATCGACGACGAGGGGATTGCGATCATCGATCAGCACGTGGCGCACGAACGCGTGCTGTTCGAGCGCATCACCGAGCGGCTCACCAGTGGCGCGCTCGAAAGCCAGCGGCTCCTTGTCCCGATGCTGATCGAGCTGTCCGCAGGCGGACGCCAGGCACTGACCGCGCATCTGGCCGATCTCGAGCGGCTGGGTTTCGAGCTCGAGGATTTCGGCGGGGACGCTCTGCGCGTGACCGCGTTTCCTGCGCTGCTCAGTCGCGAAGACTGCGACGCCGCGCTGCGGGCACTCGCCGATGATCTGGAGGGGCTCGACCGTGGGGCGGGCGTCGATGCCGCGATCAAGCGGATCGCGGCGACAATGGCGTGTCACGCGGCGGTGAAGGCAAACTACCCGCTCACCCACGAGAAAATGGCGCACATTCTGGAGGAGTTGAGGCGCACCGCGTACTCGACCATTTGTCCGCACGGTCGACCCGTGATGTTGCGGCTCACGCGGCGTGAGGTCGAAAAGAATTTCCAGCGGATCTGAATAATTCTTTGACGGCGGCCCGCGGGTTGCTACACTACAGGCGCTCGTAACTACTGACAATCAAGGGTTTTAACCCAACCGTTATCCGCCCAAGCGAAACGGTGTGTCGCCGGACTTGTGTCCGGCGGTGCGCAAAGCTGTAAGTCCCGCGCCGCTGCGGGGTGATTTGGCTGCCGAACTTGGAAGAAAGACGCGGCGCTCGCGGCCCCGCTATTTGTCCACGCACCGGTAGCGGATTCGGAGCACATAGTGTCCGTCCGCCGCTCAGTTACCTACGCCGGCCTCACGTTCTCCCTCGCCGCACTCGCATTCAGCTTCGGCAGCTGGTCGGCGCAGCGCTCGATGGCGCAGCAGTTGGCCAACAACGACGCACGCGTGTCGGCGCTGCGCGACGACATGGCGAGCGCGATCCTCCAGATCCGCCAGGCCGAGACGGCGGGGACGCCGTCGGGGACCAACGGCCGCCAGCCGGAGGTCGTGGCTGCGGGAGGCTCCTCGCAGCCCGCTCTCGTCGAGGAGATCAAGCGGCAGCTGCAGAGCGAGATGGGACTGTTACCGGTGCAGCTCCTGCGCGACCGCAAGGAGAGCTTCGTCGAGCTCAACGCGTATGACGTCTCCGGGAAATCAAGTTACGGAACGGCGGGCTACCTTGGGAACGGCTACTTCGTGACGGTGAAACACGCAGTGGTGGCGCTCGATGACGCCGACGGGCGCGAGGGACGGAAGATCACGAGCATCAAGCTTCGCGTCCACGGCCGGGACCTGGCGGCGCGGCTCGTCGACGCAGGCGATGCGGACGTCGAAGTGCACTCGGGCGACTGGGCCATCATCCGCGTGAGCGAGAAAGTGGACCTCCCGCCGCTGCACGTGAACACGAAATTCAGATACGACTTCGCCGATCCGATCTTTCGCCTTGGCAACGATTACTCCAAAGGCATCATTCTCAGCACCGGCTACGTGGGGCAGCGGACATCGAACGGCCTCGTGACGTGCCTGACTGATGGCCATCCCGGCGTGTCGGGCGGTGGCGTGCTGGATCAGGCGGGAGATCTGGTCGGCATTCCGATCGGGCGGATGCAGGGCGACTATCGCTTCTCGTTCATCCTGCCGGTGCGCAGCGAGATGTTCCGTAAGGTGCACTCGCTCGCTCCTGCTGAAACCTCCGAGTAACGCCCAACTTCCAACCTCCAACTCCCAAGGAGCACGCTATTTCTTCCTCCGTTCAGCCTTCAGCTTCTCCCACCCCTCCAGCCGTCGTTTGATTTCCTTCTCAAATCCCCGGTCGGCCGGCCGGTAGTACTTCTTTCCGCTCAGCGAGGGCGGGAGGCACTCCATCGCTGCGACGGCGTCGGGCTCGTCGTGTGAGTACTGGTAGTCCTTCCCGTACTCGAGGTCCTTCATCAACTTCGTCGGCGCATTGCGCAGGTGCAGCGGCACGGGCTCGGCCGCTTCGCGATGGGCATCGGCGGAGGCGGCGTTGTAGGCCGCGTAGACGGCGTTGCTCTTCGGCGCAGTCGCAAGATAGATCGCCGCCTGCGCCAGCGCGTTGTTGCCTTCGGGCATGCCGATGAAGTGCGCGGCATCCTTCGCGGCAATCGCGACGACCAGCGCCTGCGGGTCCGCGTTGCCAATGTCTTCCGAGGCGAACCGGATCATCCGGCGTGCGATGTAGAGAGGATCTTCCCCGGCCTCGAGCATCCGCGCGATCCAGTAGACGGCGGCGTCGGGATCGCTGTTGCGCATCGATTTGTGCAGCGCGGAGATCAGGTTGTAGTGCTCCTCGCCGGTCTTGTCGTACAGCAGCGCGCGCCGTTGAATGGAGTGTTCCAGCTGCGCCAGATCGAGCTGGCGGACGCACGTCTCCGGGTTCATCGGCGCCGAGGTTGCCGCAAACTCGAGCAGGTTCAGCGCGGTCCTGGCATCTCCGTTCGCAAATCTCGCAATCGCCGCCACCGCGTCGTCGCTGACTTGAATGTCCGTCGATCCCAGGCCACGTTCCGAGTCCGTGAGCGCGCGCCGCAGGATCTGCTCGACGCCGGCCGCGTCCAGTGGCTGGAGGACGAACACCTTGGAGCGAGAGAGCAGCGCAGCGTTGACCTCGAACGAAGGGTTTTCGGTGGTCGCGCCGATAAGGACGATGTCGCCCGATTCGACACGCGGGAGGAACGCGTCCTGCTGCGCCTTGTTGAAGCGGTGGATCTCGTCGACGAAGACGATCGTCCGCCTGCCGCTCGACCGGCGGCGCATCTGGGCGGCGGCCATCACCTCTTTGATCTCCTTGATGCCGGCGAGAACGGCGCTGAAGGGGACAAAGTGCGCCTGCGTCATTTCCGCGATGATCCGCGCGAGGGTCGTCTTGCCGGTGCCCGGAGGTCCCCAGAGGATGATCGACTGCAGCAGGTCGCGCTCGATGGCCTCGCGAAGCGGTTTGCCAGGCGCGAGGATCGCGCCCTGGCCGACCACCTCATCGAGCGAGCGGGGACGAATCCGTTCGGCGAGCGGGGTGCCGGCGCCAGGCGGACCTGAAGGTCCGCCTCTACGATCGTCCGATACACGTAGAGGCCGACCTTCAGGTCGGCCTTGCTCATCGTCGTCGAAGAGAGAACCGTTGCTCATGGTCGCGACCGGCGCGCAGCGTACACGAGGATCGCGCCGGCCGCGGCGACGTTCAGCGACTCGACCGGCGGCGCCATTGGCACGCTGACGCGCTGATGACATTCTGCTACGACGCGCGGGTCGAGACCCGGGCCTTCGCCGCCGAGCAGGAGTGCGATACGTCCCGACCAGTCGACGGCATCGGGATCCCATCCATCACGCGGGACCGCGGCAATCGCAGTTACGCCGGCCTCGCGAATCTCCGTCATCGTCTGCTCGAGCGACTGATTGCGCGCGACCGGAAGCCGCAGCACGCTGCCCATGCTGCCGCGAACGGCTTTCCATGAAAACGGATTCGCCGATTCGCCGCAGACGATCACCCCAGTGACGCCGCTTGCCTCGGCGACGCGCAGCAGCGATCCGAGATTGCCCGGATCCTGCACGTCGGCTGCGACGAGCACGAAGAGGCCCGCCTGCTCGAACATGGTAGCCGCAGTCGTGGGATGACGTTGCGCGATCGCAACGATCCCACTAGGCGTGTGGACCGGGCTCATGGCGCTGAAGACCTGATCGTCTACGGCGACCACTTCGACGCCGGCGCGTTCGAGCTCGTGCGCGAGGGCACCTTCTTCGGTTGCCGCTGCCAGATGCGACATGGCCGCCGCTACGCTTTCGAAGCGGAGGGACGCTGCCTGCGCTTCGCGGACCAGATGCGCCCCGTCGAGAAGGAGCCTCGCGCCGCTCGGATCAGGTTCGTCGGCGAGGTCGCGATACGCGCGCACGATCGGGTTTTGTCTGCTTGAGATGGTCTTCATCGGTTGGTGGTCGGCGGCTGGTGGTTGGTGGGAAGCGATGTGACCTCAAACCACCAACGACCAACCACGAACCTGCGGATTCGAGCATAACAGACTGTGTTAAAGTCAAATTCATCGTGAAAGACCGGATTCTCAAGCGATTGAACGACGAGATTGCCGTGCTCGAGCGCGAGCTGAAGGTCGAGCTGCCGAGGGAGATCCAGAAGGCACGCGAGTACGGGGATCTGCGTGAGAACGCCGAGTACAAGGCCGCGAAAGAACGCCAGGGTATCGTCAACGCACAGATCGCGATGCTGAGGAAGCGCATGGGCGAGATCTCGCTCATGAACATGGATCGCATCCCGCATGACAAAGCGGGGTTCGGATCGACGGTGCATCTCCGCGCGCAGAACGGAGACATGATCATCTACCAGCTCGTGATGCCCGAAGACGCCGACGCCGAGAAGGGCATGATTTCCACCTCCTCTCCCATCGGCCGCGCGATCCTGAACAAGGAAGAAGGCGACGCCATCAAGGTGATAACGCCGAACGGCAATCGTCAGTTCGAGCTCATCAAGCTGATCACGGTCCACGACTCGGAAAGGTAAGTGCAGTATTCGCCCGCGCGCCGCACCGCCCTCGTGCTCTGCGGCACGGGAGCGCACGGCGCGTATCACGCGGGAGTCCTCCGCGCGCTGCAGGAAGCCGGCGTCAAGATCGATGTCGTGGCGGGGCAGGCCGCCGGCGCCGGCGCGGCCATGCTTGCGGCCATCGACGGCGGAGCGCGGCTCTGGGAGCCAGACGGCATCTGGCGTTCTTCGCAACGTGAATCCTTCTACGGGTGGACGCGGCAGGCTCGAGCCGCAACCTGGCTCACGCTCCTCCTCCTCATCGTCCTCGTGGTGCCGTTGTGCGTGCTCCTCGCGGGAGTCGTTTATCCGACCCCTCGTGTCGCGATGACTGTGCTGGCAGCGATCCTTCTCGTGCTGTCTGCAGGCATCCTCGTTTCACGCTGGCGCCCGTTCGCGGGAAAACGGCGCGCTGAGGGCGGCTGGTGGTGGGGACCGGTGGGCGCCCCGCTCGATGCGGAACCTGCGCGCCGTGCGTTCTCGCACACGATCTGGCAACTGATACGCGGCGCGTCGCGCGAAGTGCGCCCGCCGGACGGTGCTGGCCGCCGGTACGCGGAAGTCCTCGGGGAGAACCTCGGACAACCGGGGTTCCGCGAGCTGATGATCATCGCCACCGACCTCGACGCGCGCAGCGACGTGATTGCGGCGCTGCTCTGCGAACCGTACCGCCGCGACTTCATCGCGCCCCGACCGGGGCGCGAGCGCCGCGCTGAAGTGCTCGATCTCGCAGGTCCCGGCCGCGACTACGCGCTCGACATCATGGCCGGCGCGATGACTCCGCCTGTCGCCTGCGAGCCGCGGCTCCTGCGGTTCGCCGCCGACGGATACTGGCGCGGCGAGACGCACCGGTTCTGCGATCGTCCAGGATCGGTCGCGCGTCTGCTCGAGGAGCTGGTGGCTGCTGGCGTGTCCCAGGCGATCGTCGTCACCGCCGTTGCCGGAGTCGGCGCACCACATCGGTTGCGCACGCCGCGACTCGATCTCCGCGGCCGTCTCGGCGAGTTCGTCACCGCGGCGGAGTCGGCCGCACTGCAGGATGCCCTCGCGCTCGCGCGCCTTCGGTTCGATTCGTTCTACGTGATTTGTCCGTCACACAATCCAGTTGGCCCGTTCGACTTCACCGGCGCGTATGATGAGGCCTCGGACCGGCGCCAATCGACCGACGAGCTCATGGAGGGCGCGTACGAAGACGCGTACCACCAGTTCATCGAGCCAGTCGTAGGCGCCAGCGGCGAGCATCTCGCGGGCCGTGTCAACGGCCCGGTCGCCTCTTCGTAACGGCAGTCCGCTAAGTACTGCATTTCACAATTACGGTGAGGCACCGAGGGCGACGAGGCGCCCGCGTGGCAAGGCGCGACGACCGAGAATGCCGGGAGTATTTGACGGAGGAGCAACGCAGCCACACGGGATGCATCGTCAGCCGAATGCCACCGTAATCGTGAAACGCAGTACTAAGTCAGGCGGCAACCGGGCGCGCGCGCGTCCGCAGGACAGGCGCATGGACAAGGGATCATCAACGACGCTGATCCACAGCGGTGAAGGGCAGTTCGGTCACGTCAATTCGCTGACGACACCGATTTTCGAGACAACCACCTACGTTTTCGAAAGCGCGGACGCCGTTCGCAAGTACAACGAAGGCGGGTCTGGTCACTTTCTCTACTCGCGCTACGAAAATCCGACGGTCATGTCGGCCGAGGCAAAGATCGCGGCGGCCGACGGCGCGGAGCGCGCGCTGCTGTTCGGATCCGGAATGGCCGCCTCGTCAACACTGTTGATGGCGCTGCTCGAAGCGGGCGACGAGGTCGTCTGCAGCGCGGCGGTGTACGGGGGCACGGTCCATCTGCTCACCGATCTTCTCTCGCGATTCGGCATCGTGACGAGGCTGGTAACCGTCGACGACCTGGCGTGCCCGGACACACTGATCACGGATCGCACGCGGCTCTTCTGGTTCGAGTCGCCGAACAACCCGCACCTGCGGTGTGTGGACGTCCGCCGGGTGGCGGCCGCATGCCGGGCGCGCGGCGTGACGAGCGTGATCGACAACACCTTCGCGAGCCCCATCAACCAGCGTCCGTTGGAGATGGGCGTCGACCTTTGCATGCAGAGCGCCTCGAAATACCTGAACGGTCACAGCGACGTGACCGCTGGCGTGGTGTCCGGGCGTCACCAGCTGATCGAGCGCGTCGAGCTCGCGCGCAGGAAGCTTGGGGGAATTCTCGATCCGCAGGCCGCGTACGCGCTCGGCCGCGCGCTCAAGACGCTGCCGCTGCGGATGGCGCGTCACAATTCGAATGGCATGGCCGTTGCAACCGCGCTCGAGGGACACCCGCGAGTCACGCGCGTCTACTACCCGGGACTGGCGTCACATCCGGACCACGCGATCGCGAAGGAGCAGATGACCGGCTTCGGGGGGATGGTCTGCATCGACGTGGAAGGCGGGGAGGCCGGCGCGTGCCGAACCTTCGATCGGCTCAAGATTATCAAGCGCGCGGTGAGCCTTGGCGGCGCCGAGAGCGTCTGCAGTCTGCCGTTTCTGACGTCGCAGTGGGGACACAGTGACGAGCAGTTGGCCGCTGCCGGCATCACGAAAGGCATGATGCGGGTCTCGATCGGCCTCGAGGATCCCGACGACCTGATCGCTGACCTGAAGCAGGCGTTGGCCCAGTGAATCGACGTGTCGCTGCGTTCCTTGTCGTGAGCGTGTGCGTTCGAGGCGCGGCTGGAGCGCAATCGACGACGGACGCTGTCCAGCGATGCCAGTCGTACGCGGGGCCTGAGTCCGGCAATGTGGATGGTGCCATCGCCGGCTGCACTGCGGTGATTGAATCCGACCGATTTACGACCCTACAGAGGCTGGATGCGCTTGCCGCGCGTGGCATCCTGTTCCGCAAGACGGGCCGATTCGAGCTCGCGGTCGTCGATTTCACGGAAGTCCTGCGTGGCAGAATTGCGGCGGACGAGGTGTACGTGGAGCGGGGAATGGCGCTGACGGCAATGCGCCAGCCGGAGCTTGCGACGGCCGACTTCAACGAGGCCATTCGGCTCAATCCGAAGAACACGGCGGCGCTCAGTCAACGCGCGTCTGCCTACCGGCAGAAAGCGCAGTACGACGCGGCGATTCACGATCTCGATCTCGCGGTTACGTTGAATCCGCAGGACCCATGGGCGGTCAGCGAGCGTGGGCTGGACCACTTCTCGAAGGCCGAATACGAACTCGCGATTCGTGACTTCGATCGCGCGCTGGAGCTCACGCCGATGAGCGCATGGACCGTCGCGTATCGCGGCGCTGCCTATCTGCAGTCGGGCAGGTACGACGAGGCCATCACCGACCTCACCCGCGCACTCGAACTGGATGACGGCGACGCGTGGGCGCTTTACGTTCGCGGTCTCGCAAGAAAGAGATCCGGCGACATGGCTGGCGCGGAAGCCGACATTGCGGCCGCGAAGACGCGGTGGCCCGACGTGTCCGCGGCCACCGCGAGGGACGGACTTCAACCGTAAGATGTTTCCAACCCAGCGGGGAAGGGTACACTCCGCGCCAAGGAGCCGCCAATGCAGATCATGTGGAAAGCCATTGCTACAGCGGTGCTCGTCCTGTCGGTCTCCGTTGCCCCATTCGGCCAGGCGAAGAGCGCCGACCACTGGGTCGCGACGTGGGCAACCGCTGTCGTGGCCCGACCGTCCATTGTCACGCCGGTTGCGGCGCCCGCTGGTCCTGCCGCGCAGGGAATTCCAGCCGCCGGTGGCGTTGGTGTCCCGCCCGCGCCGCCACCGCTACCGCCCGTCACGCCAAACAACCAGACGCTGCGTCAGATCGTGAGAAGCACGATTGCGGGGAGCCGAGCCCGGGTCGTCTTCGCGAATACCTTCGGCACGGCGCCCATCAGCATCGGTGCGGCATCAATCGCGCTGCGCGACAAAGACTCCGCGATCCTCCCGTCGTCCGTTCGCAAGCTGACCGTCAATGGCAGCGGAAGTTTCAAAGTGCCGGCCGGTGCGATCATCGTGAGCGACACTGTCCAGTTGAGTGTTCCCGCGCGTGTCGATCTCGCAATCGATATCTTCGTGGCGGAGGACCTCGGAACCGGAGGATCCCCGATTACCATGCACAACGGCGCGAATCAGACGAGCTACGTTTCGCCGTCGGGTGATCACACGGGCGAGGCGACCTTGCAGAACGGCACAATCACACGCTCGTGGTTCCTCATCTCGCGTGTCGAGGTGGCGGCTGTTCCGGAGGCGGGGGCGCTTACGACATTCGGCGACTCCATCACAGACGGCACGCGATCCACGGTCGATACGAACAACCGGTGGCCGGATCACCTGGCCAGGCGGCTGGCCGCGCAGGGGAACGGAGAATTCGCCGTGCTGAACGTTGGTATCGCAGGCAACCGTCTGCTCAGCGAAGGCAATCCTGGCGCCGGCATCAACGCGCTCGCGCGGTTCGAGCGGGATGTGCTCGCCCAACCCGGCGTGACCCACGTGATCGTGATGGAAGGTATCAACGACATCGGCGTGGCGGGACGCAGCCAGAGTCCCGGTGCCGATGATCTCATCGCCGCGCACCGGCAGATGATCGAGCGTGCCCATGCTCGCGGCCTCAAGATCTATGGAGCGACGCTCACACCGTTCGAAGGCGCAGCCTACTTCACGCAAGAGGGGGAGGCGAAGCGACAGGCTGTGAACAGATGGATCCGGACGAGTGGGATGTACGATGGCGTGATCGACTTCGACATGGTCACGCGCGACCCAGCCGCCCCGACGAAACTGCTCCCGATGTTCGATTCAGGCGATCATCTGCATCCAGGAGACGTGGGCTACACGGCGATGGGAGAGGCGATAGACCTGTCGCTTTTCAAGCGGCCCGGCACGTAGGGCCATCAGGCCTTGACGAGCTTCTTCTCGGGCGTCTGGTGCTCGTGCAGGAACTCGAGGGCCAGGCTGAGTACCTTGTCCGTGAATTGATCGGCCTGCAAGTTGCCGAACTTGTCGCGGAACGCGCGCAACGGCACGACCGCCTTCGCCATCGCACGATGGCCTCCGGCGCTTCCGATATCTGCGAAGTACTTCCGCACGAACTCGCCGGCATTACGTGAGTACCCGAGGTTCCGCACAGATATGACCAGCGCGTCGTTGACGATGCCCGAGACGATGGTCCATTTGACGTCCTCGAGCTGCAGGTAAAAGTCCGCGACGTAGGGGATGAAGTCCTCGCGCGGGGACGCGCCGATGAACGAACAGAACACCTGCTCCACCATGCGGCCGCT
>Ga0209515_10008986_pt1 | contig 11494 bp, 3 predicted proteins | sample Subgroupgradi54m_FD_187454 | JGI IMG/M metagenome (GOLD analysis project Ga0209515, IMG submission 187454) | Subsurface groundwater microbial communities from S. Glens Falls, New York, USA - GMW60B uncontaminated upgradient, 5.4 m (SPAdes)... ...
TCTCCGTGCCAATACGCTTACGTAAGTATTGTGAAGCTACAACAACCTTACTTCATCAATAAGAGTTTCTTTACATCGGTATATGTTTTGACGCTACCGCCTGTTCCGGTTTCCTCATCCACCATTCCGGTTTGGACATCAACCGTAATACGATAGAAATAAACACCGCTTGTCAAATTGGTTGCGACGAATGGTACTGAATATTCGCCGGCATCCATTTGCTCTCGGTTAACTAACGCTGTTACCTCGCGACCAAGAACATCATATATTTTTAAGGTTACGGTGCCATCTTCCGGCAACGAGAATGTAATTGTTGTACTCGGATTGAACGGATTTGGATAGTTCTGACTAAGTGAGAATTCAGTCGGAAGTTGTGGTATATACGTATCGCTTTCAGCAATTTCCGTACGGTCACCGGTTATGTTCTGGTGTAAATATGGAACCTGACTCAAACGCCTTACTCCGGTCAATACAATCTTGTTTGCAAAGCTGACTGTATCAATCTTCCCTTGGAAGGAAAGATTGAGTGAGCGAACAACATTGTAATACTTCAATACAACCGAATCCGGCGTTAACGTACCGAATGTAATCAAACTATCTGTTGATGCCGCAATCTGAATAATTGATTTACCGCAGAACTGGCTTGCACTGCCATCATCAAACATCAAATCTCCAAATCCAACCGGAGTCTTATGTCCTGCGCTGGCAACGATGTTGATGCGTAATGCCGCAAGTTCTGCAAATAATTTGTTGTTATGTTTCTTTGGTGAAACAATTTTTGCTTTACCGACAAATATCTTTGTTCCATAGAGATCAAATACATGAGGAGCATTTCTATGCCATGCACCGCCATCATAGAATGACTTCATAGCATCGGAGAACTTACCTATTTCCGCCCAACCGTAACGGAGAGCTAATGTTCCTGTAAGCGGAATACCAACCTTGACACCACTGGTGCCAAATAAGTTTTGGCTATACATCTCCATTAAAAGGTTCACAGTATTTGGCTCAGGTAATCCGAGCTTATTATACTTAAACATATTGTCGGCAACAGTGGCTTTGGGGAACGCATTCCACTGGTATGATACACGTACCAATTTCCCTGCATTACCAAAACCTTCAACTTCTACGCTATCACCATTAGCTACTGCAATATTAACAGGACCAAATCGTTTTCCATTCAAAGCGCCCACCGAATCATGATGTGTTCTGCTTCGGTAAATGGTTGCGCTTACAGCCATGTTAAAATCAAGACGCAAGAAATGGAATGCGCCTGCCGGAGCCACAACGACAAATTTAAACGAGACACGGTTCGATACTTTCTTCATTGGTTTACCGATTTTTCCACTTGCATCTTTTGCAAACGCAAATGAATCTGCCGTGAACGACCTAAATGAAGCAGTATCATGCGAGAAGTTTCCGAAATCATTTCCTGTAAATGTATTTCCACTATGAACAGTTAACCCATAGTTACCGCTTACGGGATATGACAATGAATAACCGGATTGGAGTACTTCGGTTACAGTATAGGTATCGGCAAACAAATTACCGAAGCTGTAACTTCCGTTTGCATCGGTTGTTCGTTGTAAACTATTTCCCGGTTTTACACCGACAGCATTCACAACCCAATTTTGCGCAAACGGTTCGCCGGCATCTTTCACTCCATTACCATCAATATCTATCCAACTTGTACCACTAATAGAACCAAGATGGAAGTTACCGAAATTATCGTTTGTTACGGTTTGTCCGGATACTAATGTAACAGAATAAGAACCGCTTGCTGGTTGTGTTGTTACCCAACCCGCCGCCTGGTATTCATTCACCGTATAAGTACCGGGCTTCAAATTACTGAACTGGAACGCACCTGCAACATCGGTTGACGCTGAATCTATTTTTGCGCCCGCTAAGTAAATCTTCCATCCTTGAATTCCGCTATCGCCTGCGCTGACGCTGTCTCCTGCCGCATCTTCATATTTCATACCGGCAATTGAACCATTGCGATAGTTTCCGAAATTTTTATTTGCAACTGTTTGACCTGCGGTTAATGTAACCGTATAGGAACCGCTCGATGGTAAACTACGATTCCATCCACTCTGCAATCGTTCGGTAACTGTATAGTTACCTGCGGATAGATTCGAGAAACTGAATACACCACTGGAGTTCGTCGTTGTCGAATCCGTTGCAGTACCGGAAACAAATACTTTCCATCCGCTTAATCCCGGATCGCCGCCTGCTTTAACACTGTCAGCATTCATATCTTCAAACACCGTACCGCTAATAGTACCGGTTGTTGCCGGTAAGTACTCAAGATACTTTGAGATTTGCCCTGATGAGCCAACAGCATAACCAACAACTACACCCGATGCTGTTACAGCTTTCATTGAGATGTGATTAAATGCCGATGTACGACTATGATCAACCGTCCAACTTGAACCCTGATTAGTTGTTTTATAGACTGTCGTACCACTAATCATCCACCAATGTGGAGTCGGGATTGCAATACCCGCTGGGAATGTAGCCGAACTGGTTCCTGCAAGTGCCCCAGAAGACCATACCACACCGCCATTTGTTGTCGAAGCGGTCTTTCCTGTATCAGAACCAACCATACCCAGTTGGTCACTAACAAATGAAATACCCCATGAATCTAAAGCCGGTGTTGCTCCTGATTGCCAGTTTGATCCACCATCATTTGTGTAATACACACGTGAATTGTTCGTTCCAAACCAACCACGTGTTGGGCTACTCCACTCGAATGAGTTATTCCAGCCTGCTTCAGCTCCGCTTTGTGCAAGCGAGCCATTTGGAACCCACGATGAACCGCCATCAGTCGTATTTAAAAGCAACCATTGTCCATTCACAGGATCACCAACTGCCGTACCGTAAGTAGCATTATGCATGTACACAGCATCAACGAATGCACCGGTTTCATTGTTCTGATACACCATCGTCCACGATGTACCGCCATTAGTCGTTTTATAAATACGACCATCGTTTCCTGCTGTCATATTAACGCAAACCAACACTGTAGTTGCATTTACCGCAAAAACGTTATGTAATGGTTCTCCACTTACGGGTGGCGGAACCGTTGTCCACGTTGTTCCACCATTCGTTGTTTTTACTATTGCGCCTGCATCACCCACAGCCCATGCATTCTGAGCATCAGCAACGCTAACGCTATATAACGCTGAAGATGTTGTACTTGTTTGGCTTGCCCATGTTCCCGGAGGAGCTGATGTAATTGTGAAATTACCATTACTCATATCGGTAACCGAGGCATTGTTTTTATCTGAAACACGAATTCTACCTTGTGTCGTTGGTGCATTAGGCACTGTCCACACAAATGAACTCATTAATTCCGTTGAACCCATTTTGGATTTTCCATTATGAATATCAACCAATCGTTGTGCCGGGGCGCCGTCAGTGATAGTTGTCCAGTTAGCTCCTGCATCTATTGAATATTCAATCTTTACGGAATCTACAAGGTTCTTTGTCCAGGTAATATTATATGTCTGTCCAACAACGAATGATTCACCGCCGTTAGGATACGTCACTTGAATGTACGGGGTTCCGCCGGTAACATCCATGCGTACTTTCACCTGGCTTACATCCGGTGTATTCCCTGACACACGAACCTTACCATCGTATGTACCTGATGGCAATTGTGTACCGGGATGGGTAAGAACATGAAGTGTTTGACTTGCACCCGGTGCTAAGGTTCCGGCGCTAACATCCGTTGACATCCATGGATAGAGATCGGATGTGAAACGGAGCGCTAAATTATCGTGTAAATAGGCGCTATTAAATACCACTTGTAATCCGTCTGTACCGGTGGCATTTTCTATACCCACCGTTGAAGCTATTATTGTGCCGCCACTTATTCCCATCGCTTGATACTGGACAACAATTTCTCCTGTCGGCTTTAAGATATATTCGTATGTATACTCAGGTGTAGTACCTGCGTATCGTTCCATATTCACAAACTGAATCACAAAATCAGAACCGCTCATCCCATAATAAATTGCCGCCGTTCCCGATACCAAAAGATCATCCCAGAAACCTGCGATGAAATTATTAATAACAGCATCTGCAGTCGGAATTGCGGCGTTGGTAAACGTGTTCCCGGTCGGAGCCATGAATGAGACATATCCATTAGAACCGATATAGGCTGAACTCATTCCAACACCATAGAACGGCATTGTAAACGGCATCGCTACCTGAATATATCCTTCATCATTACCGACAAACGTACCCGTCGGAATCCATGCACTGTTTGCATCAATTAACGTACCTGTTGAAGAAATATCAATCCAGTTATACGTTGGTCCACCCGGTTCGTCGCTATCCATCCAGCGATAACCGAATGCATCCGGACCACCTGCACCCATTATTTGCGCCGGACTGCTATGGGTATCCACTTCTCCTTTGGCTAATGTATAGGCTTCATGATTTGGAGGCAATGCTCTTGCTACTGCCGCGCTTGCTTCATCAACCGAGAACCGCAGTGTATCGGTACCCGTGTTTTGAACCGTTACATTAGTTCTAATAGTATCAGGTCCTGATGCTTGAGAAACATAAATTGAATCCGGTGTTGCCAGAATATGAGCTACACCCAAACTTCGACCCGTTAGTTTTACGCTTGGAGCCGATGCATCGTTCGAGACAAAACTCATTGTCCCTGACTGTGCACCGCCCGGCGAGGGGGCTGTAAAAGTAACTGTTACACGTTGTGTATCTAGTGAGTTCAACGTAAAACTTGTTGGTGTCGCCGAGAAATTAGTGTTCGTCATCGAAAGATTGGTAACTTCTAATGCCGCACCGCCAATATTTCTTACTAACACTGAAAGCGAAGCCTGTTGTCCAATTTCAATACCTGCAAATCCTAATGAATCTGGTTGTACCGCTAATCGTGCGCCCGAAGGCGGAACGACAAACATATGTGCAGGTATATTTAAGCTATCTGCCAATGCTGAGTTCGTTGCCGTAATTGCAATACGTCCATAATAATCACCGGGGTTATTGTAAATACTCGGATCTGTTGCATCAAACGTTGCCATTAACTGTGATAATCCGCCAATGGCGATGGAACCCGTACCCGGTTTTACACTCAACCATGGACCACCACCACCGGGGGTTATTCCGGCTGGTAAGTATCGAATTGCAAGGTTGTTATGCATATATGCATTATTATAGACAACTTGTAAACCTACTGTACCCGTTGAATTTTCAATACCGATCGTTGCAGAATTGAGTGTGGTCTGCATATCTAAATATTGAACTTGAACAACACCGTCTGCGGTAAGAATAATTTCGTACGTGTATAAACCGACACCGGTTGTTGTATAGTGAGGAACCTGATAATACTCGATAATGAATCTTGAATTTGCGGCATCGTTATAATAATAAACATGACCGCTTGTTCTTAGATCCATATCATCCCAGAATGGATAAATAGCATTATTAGGTGTTGCCGTTGCTGGGATCGCCGTATTCAAATAAGTACTTGAAGTCCCGGTAAACTCCATGAAACCATTCGTCACAACATTTGCTGTCGTATAATTATTTCCATAAAATGGGAATGTGAATGGCAGCGTTACTCCGGCATAACCATCGTCTGCGCTTCCTGTCCATGTTGTAATTGCTGTCCCGACAGTTGAAATATCAACCCAGTTAAACGCTGGTCCACCCGGTTCGTCGCTGTCTATCCATGTATATCCTGCTGAATCGGGACCGCCTTTAGCATAAATCTGGGGTGGCCCAAAACGCGGATCCGTTTCTCCTTTACCGAGATTTAAATTAATGTCTTTTGAGGGGCTATCATCGGCAAACAATTGTCGTTGTTTGTCAAAGAATTGTGTCTTTGTTATAGTCACTGGTACTACGACAGGTGATTTACTGCCATTCGCAGCGGCGCTATACATCACAGCGGCGGCTTTAAATGTTCCATCCAATGTGCCGTTATTTTCTACATCAAATTGAATAGAATCTTTCGCTCCGCCTTCCAAGAACTTCTCTAGAAGTGTTGTTCCGCTTATATAGTGAGGAACGCCTATACCTGTACCCGAAACACTTACCTGAACAGTCGTATTTAAAGGATCGTTGCTTACAATAGAAATACTTCCCGTCGCAACACTTGCAGGTAATATAGGAGAATAAGTAATGTACAGTCTTGTGCTATCGCCCGCGGGGAGAACATTACTTGCAAGTATCGTAGTAAATTGGTCGTTAGATGATGATACATCGGAAATAGTTAAATCTGCCGTTCCAACGTTTCTGATTCTAACGCTATCCATTTTACTCTGGTTAATAATCACATCACCAAATGACTTTGTTAATGGGGAGACATTAATGCCTGCTCCGGTCAATGGTTGGACACGTAATGAAGTCGGAACTGTGATGCTACCCGAAATATCCGGATGAGTCGCATCTACAAATACATTGGCAAGATACGTTGTACCGGGCGTTAGTCCTGTTGCATCGAATGTATTCGTAATTGATTCACTGCTATTTGGCAACAGCGTCCCAAACGATGGTGAATGGGAAAGCCAATCAACTCCGCGTGTCTTAAATAAAAGTGCTAGGTTATTATGTGCATACGTATTATTATATACTACCTGTAACCCCGTTGTACCCGTGGAGTTTTCTATACCGATAGATGCAGAATTTACAGTCCCCTGTAAATCTAAATATTGAACAAGAACATTTCCATTCGGATAGAGAATCATCTCAAACGTATAATGACCCAGCGTAGTTGTTCCATAATGCGAAACGTTTTGATACATAACAATGAATCGCGTGTTTGCCGCATCATAATAAGTATAGGTTCTTCCTGCGGTTGTATCTAAATCATCCCAAAAACCATATATGGAAAGATTGGGTTCAGCCGCTGTCGGGATTGCTACATTGCTATAGGTATGGCTTGTTGAAACCACATCAAAGCTTAACCAACCATTTGTTGTAATCTTCACCTGCGAATACGCTCCACCATAAAATGGGAACGTAAACGGAAGCGCCATAATCGTATGTCCTTCGTCAGATGTACCCGTTCCCCATGTTGTAATTGGCGTACCAACACTCGAAATATCTACCCAATTAAATGATGGCCCATTCGGTTCATCGCTATCTATCCACACATAACCTGCGGCATCAGGTCCGCCCTTAGCATAAATTTGATGAGGACCAAATCGTGGATCAACACTATTCTTATCTACAATAAGGTTAGCATCTTTTGATGGACTGTTCTCATCAAACTGAGGTAATGTTGGTAAGTTCCTGAATTGCGCTTCATCATTTGAAAGTCTATAGGGGATGGAATCACTTGTAGTATTCGTCAGGGTCATCATCACCGTGTTATTCTGATCAACACCAAGTGTATCAAACATCGCTGTTGGAGAAACTTCAACAACAGCATGTAACAATGCATCAATATCTGTGGTTGTGTTTGCTGTTATCGAAACACCTGTGTAGGATAGTGTCCCATAAGGTGAAGGTGCATCAACAACTACATCATAAGAGCCCACAGGTAATGGTGCAGAATACATTCCGGTAAGAGAATCCGTATAATCATTCAATACTTCCGTACCGTTAAATTTCACCCTCACATTTGCTTTAATAGAAGCATTACTGCTGTTGTACGCATGAACCGATAACGTTCCACCTTCGGCAGGAGTCATCGAAATGTTGCGCGTTACAGTATCGTGAATAATTAATGTAACCGTATCTGTGAATGTTACATAACCAAATTTCTGTGCTCGTAATGTATATTGTTGATAGTGAAGCGTTGTATCAACCAACGCTCCAACACTATAATTTCCATTTGCATCGGAGTTACCATTTTGTTGTTGTGATGCATCCGAGAAATCAATGGCTACACCGGCTAACGGGTTACCACCGGTAGTTATCAAACCCTTTGCAAATCCAAAATTCTCTGTTGTTGTAATAGATGTCGTCCAGGCTTGATAGTTGCCGCTTTTATTACTTGCCCAATAGGGCCAAATCTTACCATTACCGGACGTAATACCGATATAATCACCCTGATAGCCTGTAGCTAATCCTGAAATAGGAGCCGGTTTGAAACGCGAATCCGGAATCGGAATATCTGTCCACGTTGTTCCACCATCAATTGAACGGGAAACATACACCATCGCCGAATCTGATGATGTTAAACGGTCATCATAATACACAACGTTCACACCGCCGCCATCATCAACACATAACCATGGCATATATTGAATCTTACCGTTATTAAGCGGGTCTTGATTCACTCGAATACCTGCCGACCATGTTGCGCCGCCATTTGTAGAACGATGGAGAATAATGTCTGGATCACTGCCGGCGGGGGATAAACTCTTTTCAGGTACGACAACATAAATCCAACCCCGACGCGCTCCATTTGATTTATCAATGTCGGCAGAGGGGAAATCGCTTACACGAATACTCGCCTTAGAACTTAAAGTACCGCGAATACCATTACAATCATAAATACTATTGGTTGCAGTCCATGTAGTGCCACCATCTGTTGATTTTGCCATACCGACCATATCACCTGTATAAGGAGATCCGGCAACAGGATTCTGGAAGAAAATATATGCTGTGCCATCTACACCAACAACGCCATTCACGCCTTGATGATAGTGACTTGCATCAGGAGTTGCAACGTGTGCGGCTGTTGACCATGTTGAACCATTATTAGCAGAGTAAGAGACTGCTGCAGGAGGTAAGCTGGCTGTAAAATCAGACCATGTAGTGTACATTCTTCCATAATATGGGCTTGCTGGAACATCATCAACAAATGAATGATTCTTATCTTGCGAACCACTTTGTATTGTTGATGTTGCCGCCCACGTAACACCCATGTTGGTAGATACAGAAGCGCCAATACCGTTCCCCAACAGATACGAAATACCTATTGTACCATTGGGAGCAATAAATGGAGCAGGGTCACCGCTATGATCGGTAATCGGAGCCGCTGCAGTTGTGTCTGAACCAAACCACGTCGCTCCGCCATTTGTCGTAAGGAACATGCCCTCACTAATAAACGTGACACCTAAATCAACTGTATTCGCACTTCCGTACATGATGTTCGGATTGAGTGGATGCCGGGTGATTGGCACTTCGCTTTGTGTCGAATTTGTTGTCGGATGTACTCGAAAACTCGGATTGACCGTAAATGTTCCTTTGGGCGTGCGTATCATCGTAGGCACACCGGGAGGTGGATTATATTCTTTGATGGATTGCGTGGCTCGCACGCCTTCTCCTGACGGGACAAGTTTAGTAGAACGTTGATCAATTCTGCTCCATTTTTGTTGAGCAGATAGACTCATTACAATGAACAAGAATGTTATTACTGACCATATAACACGGCTATGGGTAGCATTTTGCATGAAGTTTCTTCCTTTACACAATAGTATAGAAAAGTTTTTACGCTTAGATAGAATTTCATTGACAAATATTACCATCCCCTGCGTTAACAACGGAATCAAATATTGTCAATTGTTTATTACAACAACCTTTGAAAGTAATTCTTTTTTTATTTGAAATCAAGCTTTTTACAAATAAAAAAACAAACGATTCCCCTTGTAAATGGCTATTTACAGGGGGAATCGTCATATAATGAACTTTCTTTACTTTATTAACATAAGTTTCTTTGTTTCTGTGAATGTTGCGTCGGAACCCTCATCAACTGATGTTGCATTCAATTGATAGAAGTACACACCGCTCGCAAGGCGTTGAGCATTGAATTCAACTTCTTGTGTTCCGTCTTCCATTGTGACGCCATCAATAAGTGTCATTACTTCCTGACCGAGGACGTTGAATATCTTCAACGTGATCTTGCTCGTCATCGGCAAATCGAAACTGATTCTTGTCGTTGGATTGAATGGATTCGGATAATTCTGATACAATTCATATTTCTCAGGAAGCTGTGCAATCTCATTCTCTAACGGAACAATTGTTGAAGGAACAATTGATGGATCGCGTACGAGGAAATCTACTGCGCTGATTCTGATTGAAGGCTTAACTACCAACTTAGATGACCAGCTTAATGTATCAAGTGGTGCAGAGAATGCATTATTGATACTGGCAATAAGGTTATCAAGATCAACAGGACTTAATGGATCGCGTGAAGTTGAGCAATTGGTTAACACTGTATCTGCCAATGCCGCAATTTCTTTCACCATCAATCCGTCAAAGAGTATCGGTGTCGGCGTGCCATCTGCTACAACCTTTAACTCACCAAATCCAACCGGCGTCTTTGTAAGTTGGCTCGCCGCGATATTCAACTTTAAGGCAATCAGGTCAGCAAAGAGCTTGTTATCATATTTATCCGGTGGCAAACTTGTCTGTTTCTTCACAAGAAATTTCCCATTTTTGAATTGATCGAAACATCGGGCAGTGCTATCATGCATCAGATACACTGTCTTAACTTTCTTCACCAATGACTTCTGGACTTCCGAATATTTTTTGTGAAGTACCCAAGCATACGCGTTTGGCGCGTCGGGATGTGCTACGCCGACAACCATACCGGTTGTGCTTGTAAAGGCGCCCTGAGCGAATATTTCTTCACCAAGATTATGTAGGTTCGGCATCGGTAAACGTAACGTATTATCGGTAAACGTCGGACTCTTTTTCTTTTTGCCAACCAATGTACCATTTCGTGTCCAGTTGTATGATGAAACTTTCTGAATTGAACCCTTCTTACCATATCCCGAAACTGTAATTATAGTACCTGCATTTATTGAGGGACTAAACGTGGCATTCCATTTCTTCAATGATTTTGGAACCGCCGTCAATGATGCAGGCGTTGGAGTCATCGTGAACGGATAATTTACTGTATCAATATCAACAGCAAATTCAAGATGGAGATCGTTCACGTTATCGCTATCCGCTGTTACCGAGAATGTGAATCGTACTTTATCGGCTTTCTTTGGAATTGATTTCTGAGCGCCCTTGCTATCAGTATCTAATGCAAATGAATCAGCTCTTACTGAGTAGAATTTCATCGTATCAGCTATACTATTTGCAAAGTCAAGCATACTGGACTGACCATCGGCAACCGTAATATCAACTCCCGAGGAGACTGAGCCTGAAGTCACATTTCCATCAAGACGATAACCCGTTGCGCTCCAAAATGCGCTATCGGCTTCGAATGCTTTGTACGTTCCATCACCAAGACCTGACACAGTAAGCACGCTATCTTCTATTTGTCCAACGACAATACTTGACTCGTTTTTCAATTGCAATCCCCACTTCATCGAAGCATCAAATGAGGCTGAACCGCCATCTGCATCACGATATTTACGAACTGTAATCGTGTTTGGATGGAAATTGACAAATTCAACACTCTTTGCTTCACCGGCGCCTACAGTTACCGTGACACATGAGGATGAACTTGCAGAAGGAGTTCCACCATCTACACCGTATCCAAGATGCGTCCAACCGGAACTATCTGCTTCAGAAACATAATATGTTCCTGCCGCTAAACCGCTTGCTTAACCGA
>Ga0209515_10008987_pt1 | contig 11493 bp, 10 predicted proteins | sample Subgroupgradi54m_FD_187454 | JGI IMG/M metagenome (GOLD analysis project Ga0209515, IMG submission 187454) | Subsurface groundwater microbial communities from S. Glens Falls, New York, USA - GMW60B uncontaminated upgradient, 5.4 m (SPAdes)... ...
GGAATGTTTGATGCGGTTCAACCGTTCCTCCGCAATCGCGACAACGCGCTCCCCGGCGATGAGCGCCGCACCGGTATCGTGGCTGGTAATTTTGAGTCCGAGAACATTCATACGGGTTCAGCATATCATCGGCTCGCGGCAGTATCAAGCGCAGGCATCCTCGGATAATCCGCACAGCCCGCGCGCTTGACGCACGGGAGATTTTTTGGTATGGTGGAAAATAAGAATTTCGGTAAAAGCTGTTTGACAATGGATGGACAAGACCAATGAAAGATATGAAAGATCAGGCGCGCGTAGATGTCATCGTCGGAGATGAGGACTGTCTGACTGATTTGTTTGAGGTGGTCGCCATTCTCAAAGAGAATCGTGTTCAAGTGAGATGGATTGTTGATATAGGGTTATGGGGGGCTGTACTAGTATTAGAAAAATATGAAATTTTATACGAGGTGCGTGGCCCTAGTATCACAGATAATCCAAGCGTCATTTTGAGCGCCTGTAATAATGAGCGGACTGATGCCGCTCAGATGCTTTGGACCGCATGGGCGCGAAGCCGACGCGCAAAAGGCGGATCGATTATTCCTATCATCTGGTATAAAAAAACTTCTGCCGGATCCATCCGTCCGAATATGTTGGGCTATTCGCCGGATGTCCTCATACTCAACTACGAGTTTTTGGAGAAAAGCGCCAGACAGTATTATCCGAATGTGGAGATAGCGGTGGTGGGACAGGATAAAGATACGGCGAAATTGATTGCCGCTGAGGTGATGAAGTATTTGTGATAGGGAGTAGTGTGCTGGAAGCGGCGAAGCCGCTTCCAGCTTTTTATTTGACGCGGTAGCATTATGCGCGGTATAGTGTCTTCATATGCAAAAGTTTGAACGCGCGCTCGGCTGGATCGTGAAAATCGGCTTGTGGCTGATTCCGATCCTGCCGCTGTACATATCGTCTTCCATGCTTTTCCCGTACATTACGGGAAAGAATTTTACGTTTCGCATCATTGTTGAAATTATTTTTGCCGCGTGGGTCGGGCTTGCCATTTTAAAATCAGAATACCGGCCGCGCCTGACGCCGCTTTTCAAGATCATCACGATTTTTGTCGGTATTGTTTTTTTGGCGGATCTGCTCTCGCCCAATCCCTACCGCGCGTTTTTCTCCAATTACGAGCGGATGGAGGGATTTATGATGATCGGGCATCTGTATCTGTATTTCGTGATGCTCTTGAGTATGTTTCGGACGCGCCGCGACTGGCTGGTATTTTTCCATGTGTCGCTTGCGACCAGCATCATTGCGTCTTTCTACGGCCTGCTTCAGCATTTGGGTTTGCGCCAGTCGATCCAGGGGGCATTCCGCGTTGATTCTACGATCGGTAATCCGTCATACTTCGCCGCATACCTGCTCTTTCATATCTGGCTGTTGGGTATATTGATTCATCAAACATGGAGACGATCGTGGCACGCCCCCACACCAAAATTTTTGGTGTGGGGGCAAGTCGCGCTGTATAGCGCATTGCTGATTGCGGAATTGGTGATGATTTATTTTACCGCGACGCGCGGCGTGGTGCTGGCATTGGTGGTGGTCGCGATTCCGCTCATGGGAGCACTCGCAGTATTTTGGAACCGTATGTTTGGCAGGGCGCGAGGCGTATGGAGTCATGGGCGCATCGCGATGGCGCTCGCGCTTGCTCTCGCCGTCGCCGTGCCGGTTATTTTTTGGAGTATGCGCGCGAGCGCCATCGTGCAAAAAAATCCGGCTTTGAACCGTCTTACCAACTACTCTCTTCAGGAGGGTTCGATCCAGAATCGTACGATGATTTGGGGCATGTCGTTGAAAGGCATCGCGGAGCGACCACTGCTCGGATGGGGGCAGGAAAATTACTATCTCGTATTCCAAAAATATTTTAATCCGGGATTGTACGCCGCCGAGCCGTGGTTTGACCGCTCGCACAATGTGGTGTTGGATTGGGCGGTGCATACGGGGATCCCAGGACTTGTCGCATACCTTGGGATTTTCGGCGTGGTGCTCTGGCAGACGGCGCGTTCCATGAGGCGGAGAAAGGAATTCTTTTTTGAAGGGATGATGCTGATCGGCCTTTTTGTCACTTATTTCTTGCAAAATCTTTTTGTCTTTGATAATCTCAATTCGTATATACTTTTCTTCGCTTTTCTTGCATACGCGGCGTATGCGGGAGAGGAAGCGGGGGAGTCAAAGCCGCATGAGCGGCATGCAAGACAGAGAGATTCTTATGCGGTCGCGGGTGTCGCGTGTGCGGCAGTGGCGGTTGCGACTTGGGGATACTTCACGATTCTTGAGCCGATGGGGGAGTCCATGGCTTTGATCCGAGCGCTTGGCGTGATACAGGCGCATGCAACCATTCCCCAGGCGCAGGCGGTATTTGCCGATGCATTGGCGTATCGGTCTTTCGGCGATACCGAGGTGCACGAGCAATTGGGGAATATTGCGCGTGATGTCGCGGGGAGTGCGGGGGGGACGCCTGAGGAGCGCAAGCAGTTTGTTGGATTCGCGTTGGGAGAATTGCGCAGAGAAACCGCGCATCCGGCAAAAGACGTGAAGCATATGTTATTTATAGAGAATATACTCGATCGCGCGCTCGTGCTGGATGCGCGTTACGCGGCCGAGGCAGAGGCGGTCGGCCGGGAGGCGATTCGTTTGAGTCCGACGAAACAGCTGGTGTATCTTGAATTGGCACAGCTCTATTTATCGCTGAATCGGGTGGATGACGCTTTGCATACGCTTCAGGATGCATGGGGGCTGGATAGAAGTTTCCGGCAGGCCGCGGCGAACGTTTGGACTGTTGCGATTTTTGCCAAAAATCAGGCGGCGATTGATGAAGTTAGGCGATCCTTTGTGCTTGCGGATTTTGAGGATACCTATGGGTTTAATATCGCGCGGGCGTATCAGCAAGTCCAGAATTATGACAGCGCGCGTGAAGCGTTTGCCGTACTTGTGAAATCGTCTCCGTTGAATCCCCAGTATCATGCGACGTATGCGGCTTTGCTTATGCAGAGCGGTGATCGCGCCGGCGCGCGCAGAGAAACCGAAGAGGCAATGCGCCTTGATCCGGGTTTTGAAAAACAAGGTAAGCTGTTTTTACAGCAATGATGGCAGTAGCCAGCCATGCCGGAGAAACCGAAGGTAGCATCATTCAGTTTTATTAATGTGGCAAACGGACAATTCAAAATAGGAATCATCGGCGTCGGCATGGTCGGGGGGCCGCTGGCGCGTTTTTTTCAGGAAGTCGCCGGTCGTGTCCGCGGCCGTGATCTTTTTTTGTTTGATACGGATCCGGTCAAGGGCTATGCGGATGATCCGAATCTTGCGGATGTTATTTTTGTCGCGGTGCCTACGCCGCGGGGCGAGGGCGGCGCGGTCAATTTGGATGCGCTCGCGGGGGCGCTCGGCGCGGTCCGCGAGGCGAAAATCGTGGTGATTAAATCTACGGTGCCGCCCGGCGCCACCGAGGCGTTCCAAAAGCAATATCCGCGGCATAAATTTTTGTTCAACCCCGAGTTCCTGACCGAAGCGCACGCGTGGGAAAATACTTTGCATCCGGACCGCCAATTGGTGGGCGCTACGGCGGCAAGCCGCGATGTTGCGCCGTCGGTGCTGGCTTTGCTTCCTCCCGCACCCATAATGGTTCCGTCGTCCGCTATCGAGCTTTCCGCAACTGAAGCGGAGATCATCAAATACGCGGCGAATGTTTTTCTTACGCGCAAGGTGACATTTGCCAACGCGATTTTTGATCTTACTGCGCATCATGCCGCGGATTATGAAAAAGTTCGGGCGGGAATTGCCGCGGATTCGCGTATCGGTCCATCACATTTGGATGTCTTACATCACGGCTATCGCGGGTATGGCGGCTATTGTTTTGTCAAAGATACCGATGGCTTGATTGCTCATTTGCGGCGCGAGGGGCTGGATCAAGATGCGGTTTTGTTTGAGGCGGACCGCGCGTTTAATGAGTCCGTGCTCGCGTCGCAGGGCTTGACATCCGAGGATGTGAGCGTCCATGATCAGGAATGGATAAGAAAAAAACTTAAAACGGAAAAAGAGAAGGGTAAAACAGATTTATGAAGTATATTGTCACCGGCGGAGCCGGATTTATCGGCTCTCACATTACGGATGCCCTGATCGCGCGGGGTGATACCGTCCACATAGTGGATAATTTTCTGACCGGCAAGCGTGAACGCGTTAATCCGGCGGCAATAGTGCATGAGATTGACATCCGCGAGGCCGAGAAACTGGCGCCGGTTTTTGCGGGTGCCGCCGGGATATTTCATACTGCGGCGCAGGCACGGATGCAATACTCCATCCGCGAGCCGCGCCTGACCAATGATATTAATATCACGGGTACGCTCAATGTTTTGTTAGCAGGCCGCGACGCCGGAGTAAAGCGCGTGGTGTATTCGGCGTCGTCCTCGGCGTACGGCGCCAAAAATCCGATGCCTTTGCATGAGGATATGCCGCCGGAGCCGATTATTCCGTATGCGATTCAGAAGCGCGTGGGCGAGCAGTACTGCGCCATGGCATCGCGTTTTTACGGGGTGGAGACCGTGTCACTTCGGTATTTCAATGTCTATGGGCCGCGCCAGACCACGGCAAGCGACGGGCCGTATGCCACGGTGATCGGCATTTTTTTGGAACAGCGAAAAAATAATGAGCCGATGAGTGTGGTGCCGGACGGGAAATACCGGCGCGATTTTACGCATGTCACTGATATCGCGGCTGCCAACCTCCTTGCCATGGCATCACCCAAAGTCGGGGCTGGCGAAATTATCAATATCGGTACTGGCACGAACTACAGCGTGATTGAGGTAGCGGAGATGATCGGCGGCCCATGGAAATTTATCGAGCCGCGCCAGGGCGAGGTGCGCGAGACGCTTGCCGATATCACGCGCGCGCGCGAATTGCTCGGCTGGGAACCCAAGGTATCGTTTGAAGACGGCATCGCCGAGCTCAAGAGTATGCATGGTATTGCATAGGATGACTTAGTCAAGGATTATGCCGATGATGGCTTGATGGCCGCGGAGGAAGGATGCGGCGTCAAGGATATTTTTGCCTTCAAGGCCGAGTTTTTTTATTGCGAATGATCCACGTCCGGTCTGTATCAGAAGCGGGTGTGCGTTGTTTGTCCAGACTAGGCCGGACGCGCCGTACGCGGGCGGCGCGGCATCCACGGCATCCGCGTCTTCAATTCTGATTCTTCGGTCTCCGGATTCTGTTTTCCAGATCGTCCATGTGCCGGGCCATGGGTGGAATGCGCGGACCATCCGCTCAATTTCTTCAGCCGGTTTTCCCCAATCAATCTTGCCGCTGTTTTTGGTGAGCAGTTTGCAATAGGTCGCGTGGGTCTCGTCTTGTGGTACAGGCGTGATGGCGCCTGCAATCCATTGCGGGAGAGTTTCAATTAAAAGCTCTGCGCCAAGTTTTGCAAGTTGATCGTGCAGTTCAGGATAGGCGATGTGGGAACTTGGAACTTGGAACTTGGAACTTGCTACGATTGGGCCATGATCCATCTGTGCGTCTATTTTCATAATGGCCACGCCGGTCTCGGAATCGCCCGCGAGGATCGTGGTCTGCATCGGCGACGGCCCGCGCCATCGCGGCAGAAGCGAGGGGTGGATGTTGAGTGCGCCAAGTTTAGGAATATCTAGAATTGTTTTGGGAATAATTTTGCCGTATGCCGCGACTACAAATAAATCCGCCGCGGGAATCTCGGCTATAAATTGTCCGGCATCAAGTTTTTCCGGCTGAAAAACCGGAATGCCGTTTTGTAATGCAAAAACTTTAATCGGCGGGGGAGTGAGCACGCGTTTTCGTCCCACTGGCTCATCCGGCTGGGTGACGACCCCGACCACGCGCCAGCCCGCATCAATAAGTCCGCGTAAGGCGGGCAGGGCAAACTCCGGCGTCCCGAAGAAAAGTATAGAAGGTTTTACAGCTTTCATCTTTCTTTTTTCTCCGGTATTTGCATCAGGTCTTTTGCTTTGTCGATAAACAGTGTACCTTCCAGATGGTCCAGTTCGTGCTGGATGACGCGAGCGAAAAAACGCGATGCGTTGCGGGTGATTTTTTTGCCTGTTTCGTCGTACGCTTCAAGCGTAAGTTTTTCATAGCGTGAGACCTCGCCGAATGTGCCAGGGACAGACAAGCATCCTTCCGGGCCGTCAATCATGCGCCGCGAATGGTTTTTTAATACCGGATTGATAAAGACATAATAGCGCCATGCGCGTTTTTCATACGGCTTTTCCGTGACTGTCCCCAGATCGTGTTTCTGCCTGCGCTGCCATCCGGTTTTCTCGGCGCGATCAATTTCTTCGGCTTCTTCAGAGATAATGAATATGCGGAGCGATTCTCCGATCTGGGGCGCGGCTAAACCCACGCCGTCGGGTGTTTGGGCAAGGGTGGCTTTCATCGCCGCAATGAGGCGCTGGAGTTTGAGCGTCGTGACATCGTGGACGAGCAGTTCCGCGGCTTTCTTGCGCAATACCTTATACGGCTCTTTTACGATTGCGTGCGGTTCTGTTGCTTTTTCTTTTTGCATGGCGTTTTTTAACGGATTTTTTCTTCTTTGTCGGGAAGGGCATCTTTTTCTTTCGTGCCGTCGGGTTTGGCGCAAGTCCTCGGAGAGCGGCAAAGAAATATTTGCCGCGCGCGTCCATGGGCAGGTCTTCTTTTTCGCGCACGCGCCGCGCGAGGCCGCGGAGGTCGGATTCGTAGTAGCGCCTGGCAATGCCCAGATACGCGGCAAAACGCTTTGGTTCGCCCATCAGGTGGGCAAGATCATCGGCAAGCACGTGTGCTGCCGAATGCAGTGTTGGTTTTTTGCGCCAGAGTGTTGCGGAGAGGGAAATTCTTTCCATAGCTAGAGTAATATCAGCGTCCCTCGCGTTTCAGCAGGATAAACAGCGTCCGGAGCATGATGAGCAGATCCAGCAGAAAGGAACGGTTTTTTACATAGTAGAGATCATACTGCATTTTTTCCGGCGCGTCTTCCACGGACGCGTCATTTTCCATATTGATATGCGCCCAGCCGGTGGCGCCGGGCGCCACCAGGAGACGCATCGCATAGAACGGTATTTGCGTTTTCAATTCGCGGACGTATTCCGGGCGTTCAGGACGCGGCCCCACGAATGACATCTCGCCTTTAAGAATATTGACGATTTGCGGGATTTCGTCAAGATAGTTTTTGCGCAGGACCGCGCCCACGCGGGTCTGCCGCGGATCCGTCGCCATATGTTTGAGGCCGCTTACTTCATGGGCGTTTTGCACCATGGAGCGGTATTTGATGAGCGTGAATTCGCGGCCGTTGCGGCCGACGCGCCGTTGGCGGAAGAATACCGGCCCCGTGGAATCCATACTGATCGCAAACGCGATGAAAGGAAAAGTCAGCAGTGCCGGGGCGGCGATGACGAGCGCGAGTGCGCAATCCATGGCGCGTTTCGCGATTTCGTAGGAAGATTTTTTGATGCCGATGAGATTTTCCAGAAACCATGCCTCGCGGATGAGCGAGAGCGGGATTTTGCCGGTGAGCATTTCGTGGAATCCGGGGAAATCAATCACCGAGATGCCGAGGCGGATGATATCCAGGAGTGCCTGCACAAGACGCGCGTCATTTTTCATTTCGGGTGAGATCACGATGGTCTGGGTTTTGTAATTGCGGATCATGCGCTCAAGGCCTCCGGCGTCGAGTGTCAGATGGGGGAGCGAGGGAAGAAGCTCGGCGCTTTCGCCGTGCGACACATATGCCATGGGTCTGTAGCCGAGCTGGGGGTTGGCAAGGAGCCATTCTGCGAGGGGTGCCGTATCCGGAGTGACGCCGAGAAAAATGACGCGCGTTGCGGGCGCGCGGGGGACGATGATATTGAATAATAGGCGCCAGGTGAAAAAAAATATGGTTGCGATGCCGACAATGAGGAGCAGGTTTCTGCGCGGTTCAATCGCAAACGGGAAAAAATAAAAGATCACAATCGCAAGGATGGTGTTGAGAGTCATGATCTGGAGCAGGCGGTACAAAAAGAGGCGGCTGTTTTTGAGCAGGCGCAGTTCGTACAGGCCGAATGCGCCGACAAATGCGAGCCAGAGCGAGAAGATGAGCGTGAAAGGAAGAAGATGCAGGTGAAAAAATTGGACGCGATCTTCGCCGGTGTAACGGATCGCGAGCGTGGTCCAGAGTGCGGCGTAGAGCAGGAGGACATCGCCCGCAAACAGGAGAAGTATTTTTTTGCTGATGCGCGTGCGGATCATAAAGAGTTGTAGAGTCGGGTCGTGTGAGTCATCATAGCATGAAAGCTGAAGTTTGTCTTTATTTTTTCTTGGGCGCGCGCGCCGATGCGCGCGCGCATGCCGGCATCGCGCAGAAGCAGTTCGATGGCGCGAGCGAGTGCCGCGCTGTCTTTTGGCGGCACGAGCATGCCGTCTTTGCCGCTGGTGATGAGATCCGGCAGACCGCCGACACGGGTGGTGATGATCGGAATCCCTGCCGACATGGCTTCCATTACCGCATACGGCAGGCCTTCTTTAAGGGACGGCAAGACAAAAATATCAAGGCCTTTCAGAAGCCGTCGCGCATCCGGATTGAAGCCGAAAAGCGTCACGATGCGCTCAAGCCCCATGCTTCTTATTTTCGCTTCAAGCGCGTCGCGTCCCTCGCCATCGCCAATGATGAAAAGATGAAACGGGGGAGGCGCCGGGGAGGAGGCGATGACTTTTGATGCATCAATGAGGAAAGTGATGCCTTTGTTTTTGGTGAGTTCGGCGACCGCGCCGATAAAGATCGTGGGGGGGCGGGGTGCGCGGCCGCGCGCGGCCGCGAAAAAAATCCGCGCGGCAGTACGGGGCAGGAGATCAATATCGCCAAGGCCATTGAAAATAAGGTGGAGTTTCCGCGCCGGAATGAATCTTTGCGCCGCGTGGAAATCTGCGGTATCAATGGTAATCACGGCGTCTTGCAAAAATGACGAGATAAAACTCACTGCGAAAATCGCGGCGCGTGCGAGGACAGATCGATCTTCATAAAATCCCCAGCCGTGTACCGTGAATGCCACGCGGATTTTTTTGCGACACGCGATTGCGGCGATTTTCGCCGCAATCGCGGCAAGCGCGCCGATTTTTGAGCTATTGAGATGCACGATGTCCGGGCGCTCGGTCATAAAAAGCCGTACCAGTTCTCGGAGCGATGCAATCTCTTTTCCAATGGCGATGTCGCGTTGCAACGCGACAAGCCGTATGGCGCGTATGCCCGCATTAGCTAGCCGTTCAAACAAAAGCCCGTCATTGTTTATCCGGCCGCCGCTTGTGGCGGCCGGATGGCCCGCGGCCACAACAACATCAAACCGCTCCGGCGGCAGATTTGTCGCAAGATCATAGACATACCGTTGCGCCCCGCCCCACGAGGACTTGGTGATGATATATAGAATTTTTTTCCGCTCGGCCATACCTCTACTATAACGCATCTGCCGCCGCATCGTGCATCTTGACAAACAATCATTTATATACTAATCTATAATGTAGATCATAGTGGCGAAATCAGCATTGGAGGAGTAGAGCAATAGTGATGTTGACGCATGAGAAATGGGCAGTGCTCCCTCGTCGGGGGCCGGTGCGGTTGGGACTTTTTCCGGTTCCGGAAAATGTTCGGGAGACAACGGTTGGTTCCAAGGGAGAGAAGCTCCTTTGGATTAGCCGAGCTGTCTATTACATTGCTCTTTTGGATAAAGGAGGTGATGAAAAGTAATATCCGGCAGGCGCGGCTTTTCATAATCAACCGATTGACGGCCGTCAATCGGTTGATTATGGTCATTGTTTCGCATCTGCCTCCAGTTGCCCCACGTCTGCGGACGTGGGGTTTTATTTTATTTGGATGTGGAAAACAATGCGCTGTCAGGCGGTGTTGTATGTGGTACTATATGGTGCGTTGATTATGTCTGACCGTTTTATCGTAAATCTCAAAGACGTAGGACTTGCCGATATTGAAAAAGTCGGGGGGAAAAACGCGGGGCTTGGCGAGATGATGCGCGGGCTTGGCTTCTCGGGTATACGCGTGCCCGGGGGATTTGCCGTGACGACGGATGCGTATCGGGAGTTTTTGGCGTCTGCGGGGATCGGAGGAAAAATTAGGGACGAGTTGTGGCGCGCGTCCCGCTCTGGCGGGACGCGCGCATTGCAAAAAACTGGTGCTACGATCCGGCGGATGATTACGCGGGCGGCTTTGCCGCCCGCGCTCGCGCAAGAAATCCGGCTGGCGTACCGCGTTCTCGGCACTGCAAAAAATAAACAGCCATTCGTCGCGGTGCGTTCGTCCGCGACTGCTGAAGATCTGCCGGACGCATCATTTGCCGGCCAGCAGGAAAGTTTTCTGTACATCGCGGGCGAGGACGCACTCATACCAGCAATAAAAAAATGTTGGGCGTCACTCTTTACGGATCGCGCGATTTCGTACCGGAAAGATAAAGGATTCAACAATAAAGCTATTGCGATTTCCGTGGGCGTCCAACGCATGGTGCGATCGGATACGGGTACAGCGGGTACGCTGTTCACGTTGGATCCGGAGACGGGATTTAAAAATGTCATGGTGATACAGGCATCATACGGCTTGGGGGAATTGCTGGTGCAGGGGCGCGTGACGCCGGATGAATATATTGTTTTCAAGCCACTGCTTGGCAAGAAAAATATCACGCCGATCATCGGACGCGCCATTGGCGAGAAAGCGAAAAAAGCGGTGTATGCGCGTGGCGCTGTCCGCGAAGCCGTAGTGGCAAAAAAAGACCGTAGCCGCGCGTGTTTGTCCGACCGCGACGTTATTCAACTTGCCGCATGGGGCGCGCGCATAGAAAAATATTTTTCAAAACAATACGGCAGGCATCAGCCCATGGATATTGAGTGGGCGCAGGACGGCGTAACCGGAGAATTATTTATCGTGCAGGCGCGTCCGGAAACCGTACACGCATCAAAAAATGAGGCGGTGCATCGGGAGTATTATCTCAAGAAAAAGGGCGCGGTCGCGGTATTGGGTATTGCGGTTGGCATGCGGATTGGTACTGGTAGGACGCAGGTTATCAAGGGTGCAACCGCCATGGCGCAATTTCGTAAAGGATCCGTGCTCGTGGCGCGCATGACCGACCCCAATTGGGAGCCGATCATGAAATCAGCCGCAGGGATCATCACGGATCAGGGCGGTCGTACGAGTCACGCCGCGATTATTTCCCGTGAACTCGGGATTCCGTGCGTGGTTGGGGCGCAGAGTGCGACGCGAGTGCTCAAGAGCGGGGATCCGGTCACTATGGATTGTTCATCAGGCACTGCGGGCGTAGTGTATCGGGGTATTTTGCCGTTTGGCGTGCGCGAAATCCGTGTTGACGCAGTGCGTCCCCTGCCCGTAAAACTCATGGTCAATATCGGCTCGGCAGACGAAGCATTCCGGCATCATTACTTGCCTGCCGAGGGTGTGGGTTTGGGACGATTGGAGTTTATTAT
>Ga0209515_10008988_pt1 | contig 11493 bp, 6 predicted proteins | sample Subgroupgradi54m_FD_187454 | JGI IMG/M metagenome (GOLD analysis project Ga0209515, IMG submission 187454) | Subsurface groundwater microbial communities from S. Glens Falls, New York, USA - GMW60B uncontaminated upgradient, 5.4 m (SPAdes)... ...
GTCCTGATCAAAGGCGGCGTGCACCTCGAGAACACGTGCAACGTGCGCTGTGTTGCATTCGACAAGACGGGCACGTTGACCCGCGGCACGCCCGAAGTCGTCGACGTGGTCGCGCTCAACGGCGCCGCCCCGGCGTCCATCGTCTTGATCGCCGCGTCGGTGGAGCAGCGCTCGACGCACCCAATCGCCCAGGCGATCCTCGATCACGCCTCGGCGGCCGGCATCGCGGCGGTTCCGGCAGATGATGTGTCGGCGATGGCTGGACTGGGTGTGGAAGGGCGCGTCGACGGCGCGCTCGTGCTTCTCGGCAACCACCGCCTCTTCGAAGAGCGGGGTCTCTGTTCGCCGGAGTTTCACGACTGCCTGGCCGCCATGGAGGCGATGGCGCGGACGGCCGTGCTGGTCGCGCGCAACGATCGGACGATCGGGATCATCGCGGTCGCCGATCGCCCGCGTGACAACGCGAAGGCCACCGTCGATCTCCTTCGCGCTCAAGGCGTCGAGCGCATCGTCATGCTCACCGGCGACAGCCACGGCACGGCGAGAGCGATTGCCGAGGAGCTCGGCGTCGACGAGTTCCGCGCGGAGCTGCTGCCCGAAGACAAGGTCGCGGCGGTCGAGGAACTGCGGCGGACGCACGGATCGGTCGCGATGGTGGGCGACGGTGTCAACGACGCGCCCGCGCTGGCGTCGGCCAACGTCGGGATCGCGATGGGCGTGGCCGGCAGCGACGCCGCGCTCGAAACCGCGGACGTCGCACTGATGGCCGACGACCTGTTGCGGATTCCCTACACGTTCCGCCTGAGCCGCGCGACGGTGCGCAACATCAGGATGAACCTGGCGATTTCGGTCGTGCTGAAGGTGGCGTTCGTGGTCGCGGCCGTGGGTGGGGTGGCGACGCTGTGGATGGCGGTCCTGGCCGACACGGGCGCGTCCGTCCTCGTGATCGCCAACGCGCTGCGGTTGCTCCGGGCCGACTGAACGGCTCTCCTTTCTCCTTTGCCAGTCTCGGGCTCGCCGCTAGAATTGGCGTCGCCACATGTCCCTGTCCGCTGGCACCCGTCTCGGTCCCTACGAAATCGTCGCGCCGATCGGCGCGGGCGGCATGGGGGAGGTCTATCGCGCGCGCGATACGAAGCTCAATCGTGACGTCGCGTTGAAGATCCTGCCTGACGCCTTCGCCAGCGATCCCGATCGCCTTGCCCGGTTCACGCGCGAAGCGCAGGTGCTGGCGTCGCTCAACCATCCGAATATCGCGCACATTTATGGGCTGGATAGGCAGGACGGGCGGGAGGGGCAGGAAGGGACGGCCGGACCGGCCACGTCGTTCATCGTCATGGAGCTGGTCGAGGGTGAGGATCTGTCGCAGAAGATCGAAGGGCTGAGGGCGAAGGGCTCGGGGCTTCCGATCGACGAGGCGCTGCCGATCGCGAAGCAGATCGCGGACGCGCTCGAAGCGGCCCACGAGCAGGGGATCATTCACCGCGATCTCAAACCGGCGAACATCAAGGTACGGCCGGACGGTACGGTGAAGGTGTTGGACTTCGGCCTGGCGAAACTCCACGAACGTAGCGCGAGCCTTTCAGGCGAGCGGGGCGGGATGTCGATGTCGCCGACGCTGACGTTCAACGCGACGCAGGCGGGCATCGTGCTGGGCACGGCGGCGTACATGTCGCCGGAGCAGGCGCGCGGGAGGACGGTCGATCGCCGCGCCGACATCTGGGCGTTCGGCGTCGTGGTCTTCGAGATGCTGACCGGCCGCGCGCTGTTTTCCGGCGAGACGATCACCGACATCATCGCGGCCGTCGTCACGCGCGAGCCTGACCTCAGTGCGCTGCCGGCAGCGACGCCATCGCGCGTGCGCGATCTCGTCACGCGCTGCCTCATCAAGGATCCGAAGCAGCGGCTGCGCGACATCGGCGAAGCGCGGATCGCGATCGAGCGCGCGATCGTGGAGCCGGACGCCAAGGCCGCGATCGGATCCGGCTCGCCTGAAAGGCTCGCCCTGCGTCCGGCCGGATGGCCGCGCGCGGTGCCGTGGGCGATCGCCGGCGCGCTCGCCGCGGGACTCGCGGCCGTGCTCGTGTTCTGGGCGCCGTGGCGAACGACGCCGTCGCGCGTCGTGCAACGCTTGAGCGTCGAGCTGGGCGCGGATGTCTCGCTGGCGACCTCCGGATTTGGAGATGGCGCGATCCTCTCGCCCGACGGCGCCGTCGTCGCGTTCACCGCGCAGAAAGCGAGTGGCAGTATCCAGATCTACCTGCGGCGACTCACTCAGCTGCAGGCGACGGCGCTGTCGGGGACCGACGATGCCGACAGTCCGTTCTTTTCGCCGGACGGACAGTGGATTGCGTTCTTCGCCGGCAGCAAGCTGAAGAAGATCTCCGTCACGGGCGGCGCGGCCGTCACGCTGTGCGACGCGCCGAACGGCCGCGGCGGCGCGTGGGGCGAGGACGGCACGATCGTGTTTTCGCCCGACTCCACATCGAGTGTGCGCTTGCTACGAGTGTCATCGGCCGGAGGGACGCCGGAACCGCTGACGTCGCTCGCCGAGGGGGAGTCCACCCAACGGTGGCCACAAGTACTGCCGGGTGGAAAGGCCGTGCTCTTTACTGGCGGCACGGCTGGTGCCTACGAGGACGCCAACATCGTAGTGCAGCCGCTGCCGAGCGGTGCGCGGAAGGTCGTCCAGCGCGGGGGCTATCACGGCCGCTATCTGCCGAGCGGCCACCTTGTGTACCTCCACGACGGGACGCTGTTTGCGGCGCCGTTCGATCTCGATCGGCTGGAGGTGACAGGTCAGCCGGTCCCCGCGCTCGAAGGCGTGACGTCGAACTCGGCCTCGGGCAGCGCGCAATTTGCCGTGTCGGCCACGGGCACGTTGGTGTATCTGCCGGGGCGGAGCACCGGCGGAGTACCGATCCACTGGATGACTCACGATGGAAAAACGACGCCGCTGCGGGCCACGCTCGCCAACTGGTTCGATCCCCAGTTCGCGCCCGATGGCCGCCGGCTCGCCATACGGATCAATGACGGCCCCCCAGACATCTGGGTCTACGAGTGGGCGCGTGACACGCTCACGCGCCTGACGTTCGACCCGACGGACGACAGGAAGCCGGTGTGGACCCCCGACGGCCGCCGCATCGTGTTCGCATCGTCGCGCGTCGACAAATCCACGTTGAATCTCTATTGGCAGCGAGCCGATGGGACGGGCGACGCGCAGCGCCTCACGGAGAGCAAGAACCTACAAGTGCCCGCCTCGTGGCATCCGAGCGGCAAGTTCCTGGCGTTCGAGGAGGTCAACCCGCAAACGGGCTACGACCTGATGATCCTGCCGATGGAGGGCGACGAGGCGTCGGGCTGGAAGCCCGGGAAGCCCACGGTGTTCTTGAACAGCCCCTTCGCGGAGCGCGAGCCGATGTTCTCACCGGACGGGCGGTGGCTCGCGTATTGGTCGAACGAAACCGGACGCAATGAAGTGTACGTGCGGCCGTTCCCTGGCCCCGGCGGCAAGTGGCAGATCTCGACCGACGGCGGGAACTATCCAACCTGGTCGCGCACCAAACACGAGCTCTTCTACGGCACGCAGAGCGCGCAGATCATGGTCGCGGCCTTCACGGTGGAGGGCGGCTCGTTCCGCGCCGAGAAGCCAAGGCTCTGGTCCGACGGGCGTTTCATGGTACGCACAACCAACCGGTCGTTCGACCTGCACCCGGACGGGGAGCGGTTCGCGCTCGCGCCGGCCGCGCAGGCGCCAGGCGGCGGGAAGCAGGACCACGTCACGTTCATCTTCAACTTCTTCGACGAGCTGCGGCGTCTTGCACCGACAACGACTGGGCGACGATGAATGTGATCATCGGGTCATCTGGTTATCTGGTCATGTGATTGGACGATTGACGTGCTGACTGCGGGAACGAACCTCGGGGTGTATGAAATCGTCGCGCTGCTTGGCGCGGGCGGGATGGGCGAGGTCTATCGCGCGCGGGACACGAAGCTCGGGCGCGACGTCGCGATCAAAGTGCTGCCCGAGAGCTTCACGCACGATCCCGAGCGTGTCGCGCGATTCCAGCGCGAGGCGCAGGTGCTCGCCGCGCTGAACCATCCGCACATCGGCGCCATCTACGGCCTGGACGAAGCCAACAGCACGCAATTCCTCGTGCTCGAGCTCGTCGAGGGCGAGAGCCTGGATAAACGCATCGCGCGCGCTCCACTCCCTGTTGACGAAGGACTCGCCATTGCCAGACAGATTGCGGAGGCGCTTGAAGCCGCGCACGAGAAAGGGATCATCCATCGCGATCTGAAGCCCGCGAACATCGCGCTGACCACAGACGGCAACGTCAAGGTCCTCGACTTCGGTCTCGCCAAAGCGACGGAGCCGGCGAGCGGCTCACTCGATCTGGCGCACTCCCCGACGATCACGATGCCGGCGATGATGACTGGCGTCGGCGTGATTCTCGGGACGGCGGCGTACATGTCGCCGGAGCAGGCGAGGGGCAGGCCCGCGGACAAGCGGAGCGACATCTGGGCGTTTGGTTGCGTGCTCTACGAAATGCTCACCGGCGAGCAACTGTTCCGGGGCGAGACCATCACCGACATCCTGGCGGCCGTCGTCAAGAGCGAGCCGGATTGGAGCCACGTGCCGTTGCGAACACGGCGGCTGCTTCGGTCCTGCGTAGAGAAGGAGCCAAAGCGTCGGCTTCAGGCGATCAGTGACGCTTGGCTGCTGCTGGATGAGACGGCGCCGGAGTCCCAATCAGCGGACCGGAGCCACCGGGTGGCGTGGTTGCCCGCGGTCGCCTTCGGTCTTGTCGCCGCGGCAGCACTGTGGACGCTGTGGCGACAGCCGATCGTCGAAGAGCGCGCGCTGCAGTTTCATGTGAATCCGCCCCCTGGAACACGCTTCCAGTCCGGAGTCGCTGGGGGCAGTTCCATTTCTCCAGATGGCCGAGCCGTGGTGTTCGTGGCCACCTCCGCCGGCGGACCCACACTGTGGATCCGTCGACTGGACTCGTTCACACCCCGTGAGTTGCCAGGCACGGCCGGGGCCGCGTTCCCATTTTGGGCGCCGGATGGCCGCTCGGTTGGATTTTACGCCAATGGCAAGCTCAAAACGATCGGCGTTTCAGGTGGCCCGCCGGTCGTCATTGCCGCGGCGCCAAACGCCCGGGGCGGAACGTGGGGGCCTGACGGAACGATTGTGTTCAGTCCACTGGTTGGCGTACTCCAGCAGGTAGCCGCTTCGGGCGGGACTGCAGCTCCACTCACCAAGCTGGATCTCGGCAACGGGGAGAACGCTCATCGCTGGCCTCAATTTCTGCCAGGCGGCCGGCGTTTTCTGTATTGGGTCCGGAGCAGCAAGCCGAATCGGACTGGCGTCTATCTCGGCTCGTTGGATCGCCCGCACGAGAAAGTCTTTGTCGTCGAGAGCCTGAGTGGAGGCGTTTACTCACCCCCACACGGGAAGACCCAGGGCTACCTACTCTGGGTCCGTCAAAACGCGTTGGTTGGGCAGCCCTTCGATCCCGAGCGCACGCACGTATCCGGTGAGCCTGTCTCCATCGCTGGGGCGGAAGGTGTGGGCACGGTGGGCACAAACAACCAGTCCCTGTTCTCGCTCTCGAACGAAGGGACGCTCCTCTTCAGTGGCGCCGACGACAATTATCAACTGGCGTGGTTCAGCCGCGACGGCAAGGCCTTGAGTGGTGTGGGCAAGCCGGACCGCTATGTCACAGTGCGCATCTCGCCAGATGGCAACCGTGCTGCAGTGTCGATCATCGACTCGTCAGGAGAACGGGATATTTGGGCCATGGAACTGGCTCGAGGCCTTCCCAACCGCCTGACCTACGACAGCGGCTTCGTACCGGTGTGGTCTCCAGATGGACATCGGATCGCCTACCACGGCATCACGCAAACCAGACTCTTCACCATCGCTGCAAGTGGTGGCGACCGACAAGGCATGCTGGAATCGCAAGACACCGTGTACATCAATGACTGGTCGCCAGATGGCCGATTGTTGATGTACACGAAAGTCTCGCCGGCGACCCTCTATGACCTGTGGGTCCTGCCGACCAGCGGGGATCGAACACCCGTGCCGGTGTTGGTCACGCCGTTCAACGAGTCACATGGACAGTTTTCTCCTGACGGAAAATGGATCGCGTATACGTCGAACGAATCGGGGCAGGAGGAAATCTACGTTCGGAGCATGCCCGCGACGGGAAGCACCCGTGTGTCAACGAGTGGCGGCAGCTTTTCGCGGTGGCGTGCAGACGGAAAAGAACTCTTCTACAGGGCGCTCGACGGCAGACTCATGGCCGTGCCGGTGACGACCGTCGCAGAGCGATTGGAGTTTGGCCCGCCGGTCGGCCTGATGCCCATCGCGGAACCGCTTGGAACGTTTGCGTATCCATACGATGTCGCGCCGAACGGAGAAAAGATTCTGGCACTGACGCCTGGCGGAAGCGAGCACAACGTGATGCCCTTGACGGTCCTCGTCAACTGGGAAGCTGGTCTGAAGAGATGAGCGCGGTCGGCTTCGACAACCACACCTTCGCGACCCTCAAACCGTCGATCGCCTCGACCCGCATCTTGCGCCCTTCGACGTCCATCGTGTCGCCCACGCGCGCGCGGCGCCCCAGCCGCCCGAGCGCGTAGCCGCCAATCGTCGTGTAGGTCGCTTCGTCGATGTGCAGGCCGAACTGCGCGTTGATGTCGCTGACCAGCGCCAGGCCGTCGATGTCGGCCGACCCGTCGCTGCGCACGACCGTGCGCGTCTGCGCGCCCGTCTCGCCCGGGATCTCGCCGATGATGCGCTCCATCAACGACTCGAACGTCACGAGACCCGCGGTCCCTCCGTGTTCGTCGATGACGAGCGCTTCGCGCGCGCGCCGCCGGCGCATCTCCGCCAGCAGATCGTTGGCGCCGAGCGTGACCGGCACGGTCAGCACTTCGCGCGCCAACGCGCCGGCGTTCGCGTTGGAGTCTCCGGCCGCCAGCGCTTTCAGCACATCCGTCAGGTGCAGCATGCCGACGACATCATCGAGGTCGTCTCGGTAGACGGGCAGCCGCGTAGGCTCGCCCACACTGACCTGGCGCACCAGGTCGCCGAGCGGCGTGTCGGCGGCGACCGCCGCGAGCTCTGTGCGCGGAATCATCACCTGGCCCGCCGTGAGATCGGCGAAGCCGAACACGCGGTGGAGCATCTGCTCTTCCTGCTCTTCGAGGACACCCGCTTCCTGGCTCGCGGTCACGAGCATCTTCAGCTCGGCCTCGGAGTGCACCATGGCGTGGCCGCCGCGGCTCTGCAGGCCGAGCAGCCTCACCACCGCCTGGCCGGTGCCGTTCAAGAGGCGGATGAACGGCCAGAACGCGTTCATGAACAACTCGGTCGGCTTCACCACGAGCAGCGCGGTCGCCTCGGCCTTGTCGAGCGCGATAGTTTTCGGCGCCAGCTCGCCGAGCACGATGTGGAGGGCGGTCACGATAGCGAACGCGATCGTCACGGCGATGCTGTGCGCGGTCGCCTCGGCGATGCGCGCGGGCAGGAACGCGACCGCCGGCTGCAGCAGCTCCGCCAGCGCCGGCTCGCCGACCCACCCCAGGCCGATGCTCGCCATCGTGATGCCGAGCTGCGTCGCCGCGATGTACGGATCCGGATTCGAGACCGCGCGGCGCACGGCTCTCGCGCCGCGATGGCCTTCCGCGATCAGCTGATCGATGCGCGTCTTGCGCACCGTCACGATCGAGAACTCCGCGGCGACGAAGAAGCCGTTGGCGAGGACGAGCGCCAATAGACCCACGAGCCGCCACATCACGTCCATGGGACCTCGAATGTGATCATTGGATCATCTGGTTATCTGGTCATCGATTGTTTCAATTGCACAATCCAATGACGAGATAACCAGATGATCCAATGATCAAATTCTAGGCCTTCCTGTTGCTGAAGAAGTGCGCGTCGACGAAGTTGTCGATGATCGCCTGGTTGGCGGGATCGACGATCTCGAACTGAAGGCCCATGCCGACGCGGCGGTCGCTCCACGCCACGCGCCCTTCCGCGTCGATGTCCTTTTTCGAGCCCGGCATGCGGAAGCGCACTTTGATCTTGGCGCCGCCGTCGAGCGGGCTGGTCGTCCGGATGGCGATGCCGCCATGGCTGAGGTTCAGCGTCAGCGCGGCGGCGATGGTGTTCCCGAAGCGGTACTGAATCGGAATGCCCAGCACGACGCGCGGGCTGCCGCGCCGGTTGAAGTTGTCGGGGAACAGGTGCGGCGCCAGCGACGGCAGGATGTGTTGCACGGCGCTGTATTCGTTCACGTAGCCGGCGACGCCGAGCGCCGCGAGCTCGCGCACTTCGTCGGCGCTCGCGATCGTGCCGCTGAAAATCAGCACCGGCAGCCGCCCGTCGTCCAGCTTGCGGATGGCGCGGATCAGATCCACGCCAGGCGCGTGGGGCAGCCGCAGGTCGACGATGATCAGATCGATCTGGTCGAGGTCGGCGCGCACGCGCGCGAGGAGCTCTGCCGCGCTCTTCACGACGATCGCTTTATGGCCCGCCTGCTCAATGGTCGTGCGGAAGCGATCGCGCACGAACGCGGTGTCGTCGGCGACGACGACGGTCTTCGTGCTGACCGAGGTACTGGCCATCGTAAGCGCTATCGGAACGGAGCGTTGCGGGCGTTCCCCGCGTTGCAGACTGACGCAGGTTCTCGCTATACTCGCGATTATCCTGCTGCTGCGATTCTAAGTGATCGGAGACCCCAATGGCCACCTGCCCCGAATGCGATGCCGAAATCGAAGTCGACGAGTTCGATGTCGACAAGGGCGATCAGCTCAGTTGCCCTGAGTGTGGCTCGAGTCTCGAAGTCACCGGCATGTCTCCGCTGGAGCTCGACCTCGCGCCCGATGACGACGACGAGGACGATGACGAGGACGATGACGAAGAGAAGGAAGACGGCGACGAGGACGGCGACGAGGAAGACGACGATGACGATGACGACGATGACGATGACGAAGGCCTGGAAGAATGATTGAGCCCGCCGCCGCGAAAGAGCAGGCCCTCTGCGACGCCCTGACCACCCTCGACTCGGTGATTGTTGCCTACAGCGGCGGCGTCGACAGCGCCTATCTCGCGTACATCGCCAGCCGGACACTCGGCGACCGCGCCGTCGCGGTCACGGCCGACAGCCCCAGCTATTCGGAGCGCCACCGCGCGCTCGCGATCCGGATCGCGCAGGATTTCGGGCTGCGCCACGAGATCATCAAGACCAGCGAGCTCGACAACCCTTCGTACCGGGCGAACCCGTCCAACCGCTGCTACTTCTGCAAGCACGAGCTGTATACGCACCTGTCACGCATCGCGACGGCGCGTCAGGCGATCGTGGTCGACGGCAACAACGCCGACGACCGCGGCGACTACCGCCCGGGCCGCCAGGCGGCGCGCGAGTTCGGCGTCCGCAGCCCGCTCGACGAAGTGAACCTCACGAAGGACGAAATCCGCGAGCTGTCGCACCGCGCCGGGTTGCCGACGTGGGATGAGCCCGCGTCCGCGTGCCTGTCGTCGCGCATCCCGTATCACACCGAAGTGACCGACGAGAAGCTGCGGACGATCGAGCGCGCCGAGCAGGCCGTGCGCGCGCTGGGCTTCCGCGTGTTCCGCGTGCGCCACCACGACGAGCTGGCGCGCGTCGAGATCGCCCGCGACGAGATGCCGCGCGCGCTCGAGCCGGAGACCGGCGCCGCGATCGTGCGCGAGCTGAAGGCGGCCGGCTACCGGTATGTCACGCTCGACCTGCAAGGCTACCGGATGGGCAGCCTGAACGAAGGGCTGTTCATGCGGCCCGCGTGAGAAAATTTTTCTCTGCGGGCTTCGCGGCCTTTGCGTTCCCGATCGGACTCGCGATCGTCTTTCTCGCGTTTCACCTTCCGTATCTTCCCGCCTCACTCGAAGATCTCGACTCGATCAACTTCGCGTTGGGCATCCGCCAGTTCGACGTCGCGCACCATCAACCGCATCCGCCGGGGTATCCGGTGTTCATGGTGATCGCGAAAGCCGTGCATGCGGTCGTGCCGGCGGAAGCGACCGCGCTTGCGCTGCTGAGCGTGGCTGGCGGCGCGCTCGGCGTGCTGGTGCTCGCGGCGCTGTTTCGGCGGCTCGACGGCTCCGACATGCCGGTGCCGTGGTCGGTGGCGGCAGTCGGCGTGGCGATGACGACCCCGCTCTACTGGTTCACGGCCGTCAGGCCGCTCAGCGACAGCAGCGGCCTGGCCGCGGCGCTCGCCGTGCAGGCGATGACGCTCGGCGCCACCAGCGCGCGCGGTCTGGCGATCGCCGGCTTCTGCGCCGGCCTCGCCGCAGGCCTGCGATCGCAGGTCGTGTGGCTGACGGTGCCTCTGCTGGCGCTGCGCGCTTTTCAGGGACTGGGGACTGGGGGATGGGGACTGGAAGGGCTGAGGAAGTCCCTAGCCCCTGTCTCAGCGGCGTTCCTCGCGGGCGCGCTCCTCTGGTTCGTGCCGCTCGTGATCGTCAGCGGCGGACCATCGCCGTACTGGCACGCGCTGTTCGATCAGGGCGCGGAGGATTTCGGCAACATTCAGATGCTCTGGACGATGCACCGCGTGCGGGATGTCGAGGACGCGCTGTACTACGCGTTCGTCGCGCCGTGGGCGGCGTGGCCGGTCGCAGCCGTGGCTCTGACGTGCGCGTCCCTCGGCATCCTGCGGCTGTTGCGGGAGCGACGGCACGCGTTGATCGTGCTGGCGGCCGCGTTCGGCCCGTACCTCGTCTTCGATCTCCTGTTTCAGGAGACCTTCACGAGCCGCTACGCGCTGCCGCTGGTGGTCCCGATGGCGTATCTCGCGGCCGCCGGGCTGCGCGTGTTGCCGTGGGACACCGGGCTGGCGTTCGCGGTGGCGATGGCGATGTTCGGCGCGCACACCGGCGGCACGTCGATCGCCGCGTACTCACGCGCGAAGGCGCCGGCGTTCCGGTTGCTCGACGACATGCGCGCCTCGGCGGCGACATCGGAGCCTCCCGTGCTCGCGATGGATCGCCGCGAATCGCTCGATCTGCGCGGTCCGCGCAAATGGCTCGGCGACGCGATGCCCACGGTCGTGCGCACGCTTCCGTCGCCGCCGCAGCACGAGTGGCTCGAGGCGGTGAAGTACTGGAACGGCGGTGGCCGGGCGCCCGTATGGTTCGTCGTCGATCCGATGCGGGCGAGCATTGACCTGGTCCAGCATGGGGATCCGGTTCGCTACCGATGGCCGCTGCCCTATCCCGTGCTGGCGAGCGGCGTGCGTCCAAACGAGATGGACTGGTATCGCGTGGACCGCCCGGAGTGGTTCGTCGCCGAAGGGTGGGCGCTGACCCCGGAGTCGGCCGGCGTCGCCGCCGCAGACCGCCGCGGGCCGTCACTCGCGCCCGTCGACGGCTGGGTGTACAGCGGCGTCTCCGGCGGCCTGCTGATGATCGGCGGACGGAGTCTCGATTCCACGCTG
>Ga0209515_10008989_pt1 | contig 11491 bp, 12 predicted proteins | sample Subgroupgradi54m_FD_187454 | JGI IMG/M metagenome (GOLD analysis project Ga0209515, IMG submission 187454) | Subsurface groundwater microbial communities from S. Glens Falls, New York, USA - GMW60B uncontaminated upgradient, 5.4 m (SPAdes)... ...
ACTTCTTGACCGTCTCGGCGATCAGGCGCACCGCTTTCGCGTCGCCGGGTGAGGCGATGGGAAACCCACCCTCGATGACGTCGACCCCCAAGCGGGCGAGCTGCCTGGCGATCTCCAGCTTCTCATGGGGCTCGAGGCTGGCGCCGGGGCATTGCTCCCCGTCTCGCAGCGTCGTATCGAAAATAATGATGCGTCTTGCCATTTATTCTTCCACGCCGCCTTCTTCGATATACGGTTCAATCAAATCCACGAGCCGGTCCAACGTTTCCATGAGGTCCGCGTCGCCGGTGTCCAACAGCGCCTGCCGCACCGCGGCCAGATCGACGCGCTTGGCGACGATGGCGTCGGACAGCGTGTTGGCCAGGGCTCCGCGATGCTCAGGCTGAGCGTCATGGAACTCGCGCAGCAGCGCGATGAACAGCTTCGGGTCATGCACCTGTCCTTCAAACATGATCTTATCTGCCGTTGGCACGCTTTCCCTTCAGACCCAAGCGCCGCCGCATCTCCTCTTCGGAAATTCCCCCTTCCTCTCTGAGGCTTTTCCGCGATTCCTCAATCATCTCAAGAAATTCTGGGTTTGTACTCAAACTCACTGTCTCCCAATCGACGTTCCCGATGAACAGTAGCGCAGCAACTGGCTTTCCATGAGTCGTCAAAATGATCGGCTCTTTGTGTGATCCTCGCACGTACCGGGCCAGTGACCATGTAGCCTTCTCAAGCTCCATCAGTTTCATAGTTCAACCACCCTCCCTCCGATCCAGACTTGGTCGCGTCGCTTGGTTCCCACCGCAAGCACCTGAACGATGCGCTCGGGGTTGTCCTGCACTTGATAGTATACGCGAGCCTCTCCAATGCGAAGCTCCCACGGCGCAAGAGGATTTGGACGCATCGGCTTACAATTTCTCGTCTCGACAGCAGGTTGATGAGTCAGCTGCCGTCTAATCGCATCGACCACAATGGCTCGCTGATGAGCGGTCAACGCCCGTAGATGATCTTCTGTCGCTCGCGCGTACTCGATACGATACGCCAATCCAACGAGCCCTCTCACAAGTCTCTCAACTACCGACGGCTTACTATTGACGAGCCGACAAACCGGCCGCTGTGTGCTGGCAGCTGAGTGCTGTTATTTGAACTGCGCCTTCACCGACGGCCGCAGGAAATACCAAATGACATAGAGGGTCCAACAGATGATAAAAACATTTACAACGTTCGGTGTCCTCACTGCGTCTGGCACGTCCCAGACCAGCATGATCGCCGCCAGGAGCAGCGTCAGCAAACGCGCCCATTCACGAAGCCGCAACAGCCCGATTGCAGAGCCCAATCCCAGCAAGCAAAAAAGTAGCGCCAACTGAAGTTGTTGTTGCGCTCACTTACTATCCCCCGTCGGTGCGATTAATGCACAGAACGCTCCGATGATATTCAAGCAAATAAACAAGCAACCAAGGTTGTAGACCCCGCCGGTCGCCTGCTTCGGTGGCGATGTCATTGGAAGTGACCCTCCTTCCCTTCAAACATGACGCTCATTTGGCGGCTTTCGCCCGCCTGGGGGATTTCGCGGACTTGCGCTGCCGACTTGCCTGCGGCTTACTGTTATTTCCGATCCAGGGCATCATCGCCCGCAACTCGGCGCCGACCTGTTCGATCTGGTGCGCGTCATTCTCCTGCATGAGCCGGGTGAAGTTCGGACGGCCGGCCTCGTGCTCCTTGATCCACTCGCGCGCAAATGCCCCCGACTGGATCTCGCGCAGCAACTGGCGCATCGTCTCCTTCACGCGGGCATCGATGACCCGTGGGCCACAACTGATGTCCCCCCATTTGGCCGTGTCGGACACGCGCTTGCGCATCCCCTGGATGCCGGTCGCCCAGATCATGTCGGTGATGAGCTTCAGCTCATGCAGGCACTCGAAGTACGCCAGCTCCGGTTGATAGCCGGCTTCCACCAGCGTCTCGAACCCGGCTTTGATCAGCGCGGACACCCCGCCGCAGAGCACCGCCTGCTCGCCGAAGTTGTCGGTTTCAGTTTCTTCCTTGAAGGTGGTTTCCAACACGCCGGCGCGCGTGGAGCCGATGCCCCTGGCCCATGCCAGCGCCAGGTGCCTGGCGCGGCCCGTCGGATTCTGATGCACCGCCACCAGCGCCGGCACCCCCTTGCCTTCCAGATATTGCGAGCGCAGGAGGCTGCCCGGGCCTTTCGGCGCCACCATGACCACGTCGACATCCTTGGGGGGCTTGATCAAGCCGTAGAGAATCGCAAACCCGTGCGAGAAGCCCAGCGCTTTGCCCGGTTTCAGATTGGGGGCGATGGACTCGCGATAGAGCTGCGCCTGGAGCGTATCCTGCGTCAGGAGGATGATCACATCGGCCTTCGCGGTCGCCGCAGCCGCCGAGACGGGCTTGAAGGCGTCTTGCCTGGCCAGGTCGTCATTGGGCCCGCCGGGACGCTGCGCGATGATCACTTTGATCCCGCTGTCACGCAGATTGAGCGCCTGTCCCCGTCCCTGAATGCCGTAGCCGACGATGGCGACGGTCTTGCCTTTCAACACGCCAAGATCCGCGTCCTTGTCATAGTAAATGCGGGCCATGCTGCTCCTCACTCAATAAACCAGGCCTTCACGCGCGGCCGGGTCAGATAGCGAATGACTACCAGATACACGCCCGCCAATCCGGTCGCCGTCATACTACGAAGCGGCTGCGGGTGTGCTTGCATGACCGCCAAGACCGCGCTGCCCATCGTGCCCACCAGCAGCGCGAGCGACCCCCAGACCGCCAGCCGCCGGCCCCACGGTTTCATGAACGCCAACCCCGCGACGATGCTGCCCGCCATGGCCAGCCAGAACCACGACCATCCGATTGCGGCGACGCCTTCCCCGGACAGCGCGCGCCACACGGCCGCGGCGGCGGAGGTCGCGATCACGGCATACAAGCCGCACACCACGGTAATCGGCCACGGCACCATTGCAGCCTCACTTCGTTCGGCCGCGTGACAAGTTACACGTGACACGTGACAAGAGGGTACTCAACCCTCGCGCATCTGTGCTGCCTCTTGTCACTTGTGGCTTGTCACTTGTCACTATTTTTCAAGCGCCACGCGGCCGGTGCGCACCAGCTTCGTGATCCCGTAGGGGCGCAACTGCTCGACGAGCTCGTCGAGCTTCTTGGTATGGCCGGTCGCTTCCACGATGATGGAATGGTGTGTCACGTCCGCGAGCCTGCCGCCGAACCGCTCGACGAGGGTCTTGAGCTGCGCCTGGGCCTGCGGGTCGGCGTTCACGCGCGTCAGCAGGATCTCCCGGTCGATGAACTCCCCCTCTTTGAGCTCCTGCACTTCGATGACGTCAATGAGCCGTCCGAGCTGGTTCTTCACCTGCTCCAGCTTCTGCGGGGTGTCGGCATCCACGACGATCGTCATGCGCGAGGTCGTCGGGTCTTCCGTCGCGCTCACCGTCAGGGAGTCGATGTTGAACCCCCGGGCGCTGATCAGCCCGGAGATACGCGCCAGCACCCCGAAATGGTTTTCGACGAGACAGGAAATCGTATGTTTCTCGCTCATCGGCGTCAGCCAAGACTGAGCTTGGCTTCTTCATCCGGATCCAGATGCCGGTGCTGCGCCTGGCCGCCTTCCTTCTCCAGGCTCTCGTAGGTGCCCAGCATCTGGTCATGCGCCTTGCCCGGTGCGATCATCGGCCAGCAGTTCTCCGTCTTGTCCACCATGAAGTCGATTACGGTCGGCCGGTCTGTCACGCTCATCGCGCGGTCGATCGCCTTGCGCACGTCGGCCGTCTTGTCCACGCGAATGCCGACACAGCCGTTGGCTTCAGCCAGCTTCACGAAATCCACCGGATTGAGTATGGATTGCGCGTGGCGGCCTTCATAGAACAGATCCTGCCACTGGCGCACCATCCCGTGGAAGCTGTTGTTCATGATCGCGACTTTGACCGGCAACTTGTGCTGCGAGGCCGTAGCCAGCTCCTGCGCGGTCATCTGGAAGCTGCCGTCGCCATCGATGTCCCACACGACCGCCTCCGGCCGCCCGAACTGCGCGCCGATCGCCGCCGGCAACCCGAAGCCCATCGTCCCCAACCCGCCGCTGGTGATCAGCGACCGGGGCCTGTTGAATTGGTAGAACTGCGCGGTCCACATCTGGTGCTGCCCCACGCCGGTGGCGATCACCGCGTTGCCCTGCGTCGCCTCGGAGATCTGCTGCACGACGTACTGCGGCAGCGGCTTGTCCTTCTCCTTGTACACCAGGGGGTACTTGCGGCGCATCTCGGCGATGGTCGACAGCCACGCCTTGGTGTCCAGCGGCTTCACCAGCTTCAACAGCTCTTGCAGCACCTGCTTGACATCCCCGACGACCGGGTAATCCACCATCACGGTCTTGTTGATGGAAGAGGGATCCACGTCGATGTGGATTTTCTTGGCGCGCCGGGCGAACTCATCCGGCTTGCCGGTCACGCGGTCGTCAAACCGCGCCCCGACGCCGATGAGCAGGTCGCACTGCGCCACCGCGTAGTTGGTGTACTCAAAACCATGCATGCCGAGCATCCCTAAGCTTAGGGGATCGGCCTCCGGGAAGCCCCCGAGGCCCAGCAGGCTCGTGGTGACCGGAATGTGGGCCGTGCGCGCCAGCTCCATCAGCTCCTGCGTCGCGTTGGCGTGGATCACGCCGGCGCCCGCGTAGAGGATCGGGCGCTGGCTCTGGGCGATCGCCGCCGCAGCGCGCTCGATGGCGCGGCGATCCAGGGACGGCGCGGCCTGCACCCGGTAGCCCCGGATGCTCACCTGCTCCGGATACACAAACTCGGTTTCAGCCACGGTGGTGTCGACCGGCAGATCGACGAGCACCGGACCGGGACGGCCGGTCCGGGCAATGTAAAAGGCCTCCCGTACCGCCTGGGCAAGATCCCGCACGTCTTTGATGAGGTAGCTGTGCTTGGTGATCGGGCGGGTGATGCCGATGGTGTCGACCTCCTGGAAGGCGTCGTTGCCGATCACCGTCGTGCGCACCTGCCCGGTCAACGCCACGATAGGAATGGAATCCATGAAGGCGGTCGCAATGCCGGTCACCAGATTGGTGGCGCCTGGTCCGGAGGTCGCCAGGCAGACCCCGACCTTGCCGCTGGCGCGGGCATAGCCGTCGGCCATGTGCGCCGCGCCCTGCTCGTGGACCGTCAAAATGACCTTAATCGGCGACTGATACAGCGCGTCGAAGGTGGGCAGGTTCACCCCGCCGGGGATGCCGAAGGCCACCTCCACCCCCTCGCGCCGGAGGCACTCGACCAAGATTTGGGCCCCTTTGAGCTTTTCAGGCATGGAAACTCCCTTGAGGATCGTCAAAGGTAAGTAGGTATTATACCACGGAAAGGGCGCTCAGGGGTTCTCTTTAGTCCGCTGTGTCCGCTGGTCGGCGCGGAGAGTGTCGTCGACATCGCCGGTAGTCGTGGCGGACGGCGCCCCTCGGACTGCGTCCTCGGGATTCCCTTCGGTCACCGGCGCAGCCACAAGGTAAGGAGGCTACTTCGCGGCCACTTGAGGAGAAGAGGTTTTAGCGTGAGGCTGGGGCTGTTGAATGGAGCAGGTCATCGGATGGAGATACATCGGAACCAGGCGGCTGGGGTCGTCGCGCATGCCCTGCCGAAGCCGTTCAAGGCCCAGGCGGCCCAACGTTGCGGCTCGAGGAAGCCATAGGTCAGGCGTGGCAAAGCGAGCTCGTTCGCCCAACGCCGCTGCGAGACGCTCGCGGTACAGCATCCCCCCATCGCCGAGAAACACGACCGGGTCGTCCTTGAGCATCGGAAGCAATTCGTCAATCGTCAGCAAGTGATAGTCCGACTGTTTGCGCACGACGCCCTCGACAGTCTGATACAGCGCGGCATAGACTTTGCGCTGTTTCGCGTCCAGGATGGGGCACACCCGATGCGGCGCCATCGGGATGTTCGCCGCCAGCACATCCAGCGACGGCACCCCGATCACGGGGGTCTTGGTGCGAAAGACCAGCGCCTTCACAAACGCCACGCCGATGCGCAGGCCGGTGAAGGAGCCAGGCCCGACATCGACGGCGATTCCTTCAAGTTGCTCAAGCGTGCAGCCGCCGGCCTGCAGGACCCGAGTGACCGCCTGAGGCAGCTCCACGGCGTGCGGACGCTCGGCCAGCAGCTCGTAGGACGCCAGCACCCGCTGCTCGTCCACGAGCGCGACACCGAGCTGGTCGGTCGCGGTCTCAATCGCCAGGACGCGCATCGCCACTCGATTCCTCGACAGCCGGTTGAGATCCGACGGCCTTCTTGAACGCCTCAGCCAGCTCTCGAGATCGCGGACCGTGTCCGGCCGCGCTCATCAGGCGCTGGTTCGTCGTGCGATAGCGGAAATGCAGCTCCAGATGATCCTCCGGCAGCGCACCGGCGCAACGGTCCGCCCATTCAATGACCGTGACTTTCTTCGGTGAGAACACCCAGTCCACGTCCAGCCAACTCACGGACGTGGCATCGTCCAACCGATACCCGTCCATATGGATCAACGGCACCCGCCCTGGATATTCCCGCATCAGGATAAACGTCGGGCTCCTCACCAGTCCCGGGTCGATCCCCAGCCCTTTGGCGAGTCCTTGGATGAATGTGGTCTTGCCGCTGCCCAGCTCCCCGATGAGCCCGACGACGTCGCCGGCCGCGAGACAAGAACCAAGCTGCTCGCCGAGCCGCTGCGTGTCCTCGACCGACTTGCTGACCAATTCAAAAGTGCTTGAAGCCTTCTGGGATGAGCGGCCTGATACGGCCATCGGTTCCTACCAGTTCTACTCCGGCCCCGCGCGCAGCGACGTCGCCGATCGGCGTCACCGGCACGCGGCCGATCATGCGGGGCACGCGATCCGCCAGGCGCGTGGGCACCACAAACAGCAGCTCAAAGTCTTCACCATCCATCAGCGCATGCCTGGTCGTGCGCCCGGCTCGACTGACGGGGAGAGCATCCTCCCTGATGCGGAACGTCACGCGGCTGGCGCGGCTCACCTGCCACAGGTCAGAGGCCAAGCCATCGGACAGATCAATCATCGCGTGCACCTTGAGGTGCCGCACCAGCCACTGCGCCTGCTGGACCCTCGGCACGAACGTCGCATGCCTCCCGGAAGACAGCGAGCCGCCCAGCCGGCCCGTCACAAACACCCGGTCGCCCACCCGCGCGCCGCTTCGCAGCACCAGGTGCGCGGGACGCACCGTCCCGAGAATCGCGACGTCCACCACCACGACCGGAGCGCGAACCGTATCGCCGCCGACGATGGCGACTCCGAATCGCCGGGCGCATCGGGAGAGGCCCGCATACACCTCATCCGCAAATCGCACGCTCGTGTGAGGAGGCAGCCCTAACGACACCACCGCATGCCGCGGCAAGCCGCCCATCGCCGCCACATCGCTCACGTTGCGCGCGAGGGCTTTCCATCCGATCCAGCGCGCCGGCACCGCACTCCGACTGAAGTGCGTACCCTCCGCCAGCATGTCGCTGGCGAACAAGAGATGTTCCTTCGTTGTCCAGCGCAGCACCGCGGTATCGTCACCAATCCCGACGAGCACCGACGAGGCTTTCGCGCTCGACCCAAGCTGCCTGCGAAGTCGCTGAATCAGCCGCACCTCGCCCAGTTGAGAAACGAGCGCCCTCACCACAGCAGCTCCCGGGCCGTGAGCCCCAACCCGACCAGGAACGTGTTGTGCACCATGTGGACCACAATCGGGCCCGCGAGCGAGCCGCTGCGTTCGTACAGATGCGCCAGCACACAGCCCAGCGCCAGAATCGGCACGAACGCGATCAGGTTGGTGTGCATCGCGGCGAACAGCGAGCTGCTGACCAGCATGGCCACCGTTCTGGAGGTCGAGCGCCGCAGCGTGGCAAACACCACTCCCCGGAAGAACATCTCTTCCGCCATCGGCCCGATGACACACGCCAACACCACCGTCAGCGCCACAGTGAGCGTGCGCCCCTCAACGAACAACAGCTCATGGATCGCTTCCATGGAGGGCGCAATGCCAAGCCGGTTGGCGATTCTGACGACGAGCCACAACAGTCCGAAGATCCACGGAAAACATCCGACGTATCCGGTGAGGGCTTGCTGGATGGCGCCAGGAGCCGTCTGTCTCGACAGACCAAACCAGACGGCCGGCGCGCGGGTCTTGCTTGCCGCCAAGGCCCACACCACGGCCACCACCAGCCCATCCAAGAGGATCATCGCCACGACGCTCCACAAATGCTCATCGGCCGCAAGGGGGAGACCCGCTCTCGAGAAGCTCAGCCGGGCCAATGGAAACAGGCTCGCGAGCAAGACGACCAACCAGACGACGCGACCTAAGTCTGCGAACGACCAGCTTGCGGACAGCCGGGACGGCACGCGCAAGAGCTTGGCAAACCGGCCGGTCCTGATCGCTTGGAAGCTGAGGGCCAACCCCGCGATCCCAAGCCCGGTGCCCAACGTCGTCCACACGCTCAAGGCTATCGCCAAGCTCGGCTTGCGCTGCAACACTTCCAGCATGCGCTGCGGATCCATATCCTGATCCCAGCGCGATGCGGAGGACGCGGCCGACCGAGCCGGCACGATCCTCGCTGGCGACCGAGCCGGAACTGTCCTTTCCGGCAAGGGAGTGTCGGCAACCGATGGTGGGTTGCCGGCCGAGGAAGTGCCGCGCACCACGGGGGGCGCGGCCGCCGAAGAGTGTGTCATCAATGGATGGAGCGGCCGCCATGCCACCCTCCCGCTCTTGAGCAGCCAGCCATACAGCAGCGCCACGATCGCGCTCAAGCCCAGGTAGAACCACCAGGTCTGTAATAATGAAAAGTGATGAGTGATGGGTGATGAGTGATGGGTCATGATTTCGGGAACAAGACTTCTCGTTTGCCCAGCGCTTGTCCCGGCGTCACACAAGGCCAGCGTGTTGCGTCCGCCAGACGACGCGGCGCGCTGCCCATCCCAAGCTGCTGCCAGATCGCCTCTGAGACCGACGGCATGAACGGCTCCAACGTAATTGCGACCACACGAATCACCTCAACCAAGACGCTCAGCACCGTGTGGAGTCGCTCCTGATGCGTGGCCTTGGCCAGTTGCCACGGCGCCTGCGACTCAATGTATCGGTTGGCGTGAGTCACTAGTTGGGAGGTCATCTCCAACGCCTGCGCAAAGTTGAGCACTGCCAGAGTGTCGTCGATCCGTCCAGCGAGGTGAAGTGCTTCCTGACGAAGTGGTTCGTCTTCCACGGCGCACCCGACTGCGGCAGCCGTCGGGACCTTGCCGTGGCAGTAGCGCTCGATCATCGAGAGGGTGCGGTTCACGAGATTCCCCAAATCGTTCGCGAGGTCCGCTTCCAGCCGACCGAGGAGCGCGTCTTCCGAAAACGTCCCGTCCTGGCCAAACGGCACGTCGCGCAAGAGAAAATAGCGGTACACGTCCGCGGCATGGGGCTGGGCCTTGAGCAGCTCGCGGATCACGGCGTAGGGATCGACGATGTTGCCCAGCGACTTGGACATCTTCTGCCCGCCGACCTTCCACCATCCGTGGGCGAAAATCAGGCGCGGCATCTGTTCGTCAGCGAGCCCCAACGCGTGGAGGATGATCGGCCAGTAGACGGCGTGATGCCGGAGGATATCTTTGCCGATGACATGCACGTCCGCCGGCCAGTGCCCGGCAAAGCGCCGCTCATCCACGCCGTAGCCCACCGCGCTGATGTAGTTGAGCAGCGCATCGAACCACACGTACGTCACGTGCCCCTCGCTGAACGGTACCGGAATCCCCCACCCCACCCGCTGGCGCGGGCGCGTAATGCACAGGTACTCGGGCAGCGGGTGTTCCAGCAGGCTGGCCATTTCGTTGTAGCGGCTTTGCGGTTGAATGAAGGCCGGATGGGCCTTGAGAAATCCCTGCAGCCACGGCTGATGCGCTCGCAGCGGCAGATACCAGCCTTCCTCCTCCACCGCTTCCAAGGGACGCTGACAGCTCGGGCACGTCCCTCGTTCCTCGGGACTCCCTGCGGGCGCTGGCGCGGCGGAGCCGGAGGCTAACTCGTCTTTCGTCCAGAACGTCTCGCAGGGCGTGCAGTACCAGCCCTGGTACGTCGCATGATGCAATTTGTTCTCTTGCTGCAGACGCGATAGGCACGCCTGCACGACGCGCACGTGCCGGGGCTCGGTGGTCCGGAGAAAGTCGTCATAGGAAATGTTGAGCAGCGTCCACAACTCTTTGAAGCGCGCGACCACGCCGTCCACGAATACCTGGGGCGGCTGGCCGGACGCGGCGGCCGCCTGCTCGATCTTCTGGCCATGCTCGTCGGTTCCGGTTAAGAACCATACTGTCTCGCCCTTCAGACGGTGGTAGCGCGCCACGCAGTCGGCCGCGATCTCGGTGTAGGAGTGGCCGATATGCGGGGCGGCGTTGACGTAGTAGAGCGGCGTTGTGAGGTAGAACGCTTTGGGCATCAGCGAGTGAGGTCCAGCCATTCTTCTCGGAATAAAGTGCCGATCAGCCTGGCGCTGATCATCTGCTCGTCAAGAGAGTGCGAGAGTTCGACTAATCGCAGCGCGGTCTCGACGCACCGCTCCTGGTCCAGCGTCGACGCCTGCCGCTGAAGCTGCGGGGCGGTCTCAGGATCGGTGAGCAGCGTGTCTCCGCCCACGCCCGCCACCGCCACATCACGCAACCAGGCAATCGCCCCGTCCAGCCACTGCGAGACGGCCTCGCGGTCCGTCGGGATCGGCCATTCCAGCCATGCGACCGGCTGCTCAGAGGCGAACTGCGCCAGCATCGCGCGGGAGGCTTCCCAGCGCTGGAGCCGCGCGGCGGCTTTCGCGAGGCTGCCCTGCGCCAAGCGGCTCACGACCTGCGCTGTCTCAGGCTGACAGGTTTGCTGGGACGTCAAGAGCGCGGCCAGGTCTTGCGCCGACAAGCGCCCAAACCGCACGACCTTGCAGCGTGACACGATAGTCGGCAAGCACGCGCTCGGTTGCGCGCTGATCAGCACGAATGCGGCGTGGCCTGGCGGCTCTTCCAGCGACTTGAGCAGGAGGTTTCCCGCTTCGTCGGTGAGGCACTCCGCGCCGTCGAGGATAACCACTTGACGGCGCGCCATGAACGGGCGGAGATGCACCCGCTCCAGCACCCTGCGCACATCATCAATGCGGATGTTCTTCGCGCTTCCCTGAGGAACGAGCTGATGCAGGTCCGGATGCGTGCCGCGCTGCATCCGGCGGCAGTGGTCACACTGCCCGCACGACTCCCCTGAGCCGCCTTCGCAGATGAGCGCGCGCGCTAGCTCCAGGGCGGCCAGGCGCTTGCCCACCCCTTCAGGCCCGGCGAACAGATACGCCGCCGCCACGCGCTGCTTGGCTAGATCGGCGCGCAGCATCGTGACGGCCAGTTGCTGTCCGCAAATCTGTGACCACGCCATGAAATCAGTGACCAGTGACCAGTGACCAGTGACCAGTGAAAAGCACAAGGACGATTCGCATCATCGTGATCGTGCAG
>Ga0209515_10008992_pt1 | contig 11487 bp, 9 predicted proteins | sample Subgroupgradi54m_FD_187454 | JGI IMG/M metagenome (GOLD analysis project Ga0209515, IMG submission 187454) | Subsurface groundwater microbial communities from S. Glens Falls, New York, USA - GMW60B uncontaminated upgradient, 5.4 m (SPAdes)... ...
ACGGCGCGCTCAGCAGATCACGATCGGCGACCCGCTGCGCGCCGAGACGCAGATGGGCCCCGTGGCGACGAAGATGCAGCTCGAGAAGGACGAGTCGATGGTGCAGCGGGCCGTCACGGAGGGGGCGACCGTGCTGTGCGGCGGCGCGCGGCTGACGCTTGCAGAGTTCCCTGACGGCTACTTCTATCAGCCGACCATCGTGCACCAGCTGACGAAGGACAACTTCCTAATGCGGAACGAAGTCTTCGGACCGGTGCTCGCCGTCACGCCGTTCAAGGACGAGGCGGAAGTCCTCGCGCTGGCCAACGACACCGAGTTCGGCCTCGCCGCCGGCATCTGGACCCACGACGTCCGCCGCGTCCACAAGATGGCGCGCCAGCTCGAGTCGGGCACCGTCTGGGTGAACACCTACCGCGCGCTGACGTTCAACTCGCCGTTCGGCGGCTACAAGGCGAGCGGGATCGGCCGGCAGAACGGGATCGAAGCGGTCTACCAGTACCTGCAGACCAAGAGCGTCTGGTGCGAGCTCGGCGACGAGGTGCAGGATCCGTTCATCATGAAAGTCTGAAATTAGTCACGACGATCAACGCAGAACTCGCAGACCTCGCAGAGAAACGCCAGCCCCGAAGGCACGAAGAAGATCTGATGTGGGGCAGGCCTTCAGGCCTGCCGTATCCGCGACGATCGAACGCAGAGCCCGCAGATCCCGCCGATGAGCAGCACGACGACGCCGTCCAGTCTGCCGTCGCGCTGCCCGACCGCATCGATGACCTGCTCTGGCGCGATTCCGTGGTGGCTCGCGATCACACCCGACAGCGCTGCCAGGCACTGACCCCTGATGCGTTGATACTCGTCAATGCCCTTGAACTGTCCGGAACGATGCCCTCGGCGTGCGTCGGCGTATCGAATGGCGAGCTCTTCCGCGACGAGCGCGTCGTGGTTCAGGTGTCGTTGGTGCACCGGGTTCCGCAGGTCCAGCAGCAGGGCTGACTCGTCAGTCCATTCGCAGTTCGGACTGAGCGGCCGGAGTTCGGTGCATGCACTGAAGGAGATCGAGATGAACAGCCACCCTGAGATCAATCGTGTCATCGCTCACCCTGACGTCGTCTCCACCCGACGGCAAGTATCAACGCGATCAGTACGCCGACAAGAACAGTCTGCGGTCCGACGCCGATGATGGCCACCTGCGTGAGTAGGGCGCCAACCATCGTACAGGCGAGCAGCGTGACGGCTACCGCGGTCGCTTTCCGAATCATCACCAAGATCGCGCCGATGATCTCGACGGCGCCCGTAGCGTAGCGGAACCACTGACCGACGCCGATTTCCGAGAACACTCTGATCCAGAGCCTCCGTGAGCCGAACTTGTCCAGGCCTTGGTAGAGAAAAACCAGAGCGAGAATGAGTCGCAAGCTCCAGTCGACCAGCCTCGACCGACGAGCGGCCGGCGTCGTGCCAATCGCGAGTTCAGGCATGGGAGAGCCTCCAGTACGACCGGAGTAGCACGATCCCGGCAACCATCGCGGCCGTTCCGACAACGCGCGGGAGCGTTGAGCCGTTGACGAAGGCTCCAGAAATGGCGAGCACGGCGCCGAGACCCACAGCCACGTACCCGCTCATTCGGTGTGTATCAATCCAGAGTCGTCGATCCGTGAGAGTCCGCGGCGTCCGAAGTCCGATCACGAGATTAGGTCTGGTGCGTGGAAGCAGGTTGCCCACACTCACGAGCCAGAGCCCCAGCAAGATCAAGGCTCCGCGACCGGCCCAGGCCCCAAGCCAGTCGATGCCGACCAGCTCGGCAAGGAGGAGCGTGTGCAGCGCCATGAGAAATGACATGCACCGGAAGACGATGGCTTCGTAGACCGTATCTGGAAGGAACTCCAGGCTGCGGGTGAAATCGTGAGCCCAGAGATGCTGGAGAATCGCGTACGTTGCGGCGGCGACAGTTGGCAGGAGAAACGCGATCAAGGGCCGAACCAACGCCGGCTCCAGAGCGAGCTGCAGGTACGGACCCGGTAGTCCTGAATAGCACGCCATCCCGACCAGATAGCCGGCAGCGATCGCGGTCAGAGATCGCGATCGAGCCACTACGCCTCCTGTTGCCGGTGGGCACAGCGGCCTCGGCTCGGTGTTCCCGCCAGGCCGCCACCTGCCTTTGGGTTCGTCTCATCACATTGCATAGTGAGCATATTAGCTAATTAAGCAATAATCCGTCAAGGGTGTCCGCGTCTGGGTTCGCGTCGTGCCCCGCACGGGGCATCGGCGGATCGCGGCCGGCGGTCCTTGGGAACACGACCGATTCTCGTGCCGTGCTTTCGCGTTGTCGTGGCAGAGAATGTCTCTGCGTGCTCTGTGGGTTCTGCGTTGACCATCGTGGTCAGGGTTTCGACGACCGCGTCAGGCGGCCCACAGGCTTGCGCGACGTGGGTATTAGCGCCCGGCTTGCGCGCCGTCGAAATAGCCGCGGCGCGCGCGAACGATCAGACTCTTGGTCCTCACCTCCACCCGGATCTTGTGGAACCCCGGCTTCGCGTGAACCGGAGGTTCGTAGCCGAGGATGTAGTACGTCTGCATCGTGTCGAGCAAGCGGCCGAGGCCCTTGCCCATGTCGTTCGTATTCCGGATCGTCATCCCGCCGGTGTCGTCGGCCAGCCCCGACGACCCCTCCGCCGCATCCGACCACGCGAACGGAGTCTCGTCCGCATCCCGACTCAGCCCCGGGCCGAACGCCACGTCCTGAAAACGACCCATGCCCTGAAGGCCCCGGACATCGAGGAAATGAATCGGGGCGTTGACGCGGAGCGAGCGCGTCACGATCTCGTTGAACCTGACATCCTCTGGATCGCGGGCGAAGCCGCCCGACACGATGACCAGGCTGTGCCGGCCCGGCTGCCCCGCCAGCCAGTCCAGAGACAGGAGCGCGACGCCGTAGACGAGCTCGCGGCGCATCCGTGCGTCGTACGCCACTTCGATCGCGCGGCTGTGCGCGAGCGCCTCGGCCTGGTCTCGACTGAGACTCGGATTGAGCGCCATGAACCGGCTGATCAGGCGCGCGAGCATCTGCGGATCGCCTCGGGCGGCGGCGATGGCCTCGGCATCGGAGACGGGAAACGTCGAATGATCCTCGAAGCGCCTGCCGGTGATCGAATCGACCGCTGCCGCGACACTGGCGGCAGCGCCGGGGAGCCTGCCCGCCACTGACACCTTCGACGAGGGCGCCACGAGCGCCATGCTTCCGCTGTGTTCCCCCATCTTCGCAAGCAGCACCTTGAGATCGGGACGCAGACGCGCTGCCTGCGTGGGCGTCAACTGACCGTCGTCCACGAGGAGAACGGCGGCTGCGCCCAGGGAACGTACGGGGGGCGACGGCGGCGCTGCTTTCGTGTCCGAGGGTGGCGGGGCAGCGCGCTCGTCTCCAGCAAATGCCTCGAACGAAACGATCGGGCGCTCCTTGCCGTCCTCCTTCACCACGAAGTCTTTCGCCGACAGGCCTCTGACGGGACGATCGGTCTTGTCGCTCACGACGAAATCGACGAACACCACTTCGGTTCCTGAGGCGAAGACCGGAGGTTGAGGCCGCTGCTGCGCCGGGATCGAGAAGACGGCAATAACGACCAGACCGAGCGCCAAGACTGGAGGGCGGACGATAGAAGGCATGAGCGACCGCACCGCATCTTAGTGCAGAATCATTCATCATGAACGTGTGAACCTAGGGAGAGCGCCATGATTCGAGTGACCGCCATCTATACGAATGCAGAGGGAATGCGATTTGATCACGCGTACTATCAGCGCGTTCACTTGCCTCTCACTGAGAGGTTGATGCGACCTCTGGGCCTGCTGTGGGTCGAAGGGGACCGACCAGTGCCTCGACACGACGGTCAGCCTTCAACCCTGCTCGCGCAAACACACGCCTACTTCGCGACCGAGGAACAGGCCCGAGCTGCAGTCGCCGCGACGATACGAGAGCTGGGGGCCGATGTCCCCAACTACACCAACGTGACACCGAGACTCGAATGCCACGAGGTCTTCAAGATAGAACCGCACGGGCACTGAAGAAGCGCGCGGCCAGCCACGCGAGCTGTCCACGGACCAGCGGACGCGATCTCCCGATGGCCGCCACAGACAGGCCGCGCCTTGGACGGCCTTGACCTTGGCGGTGACTCTACCCTAGACTTCTGAGTGATGCTCCGCCGAAGGAAGAAGCCCGACGCGCTCCAAGGCACGCTCGATCTGCTGGTCCTGAGGACCCTGAGCCTGGGTGCTCAGCACGGGTACGGAATCGCCGCGCACATCGAAGCCGTCTCCGACGATGTCTTGCGCGTTGAGGAGGGCTCGCTGTATCCCGCCCTTCACCGCATGGAGCACATCGGCTGGATCACGGCGGAATGGCAGGTCACGCCCAACAACCGGCGCGCACGAATGTACCGGATCACCCGAGCCGGTAAGAAATATCTCGATGAAGAAGCAGTGAAGTGGGATCGCCTGACCAAGGCGGTCGGTAAAGTTCTGCGCTTCGCATAGAGAACTGCCGATGGGTTGGCTTCGACGTCTCCGCGCCACATGGTTCGAATCCCGCGTCGCAGACAGGCGTGATACGCTGCGCTGGCTCGACGATCTCCGGCACGACATCCGCTATACGCTCCGCACGCTTCGGCGAAATCCCACCTTCACTGTTGCGGCGATCCTGGCGCTGGCACTTGGGATCGGCGCGAACACGGCGATTTTTTCTGTCGTCAACGCCGTGTTGCTGCGACCGTTGCGCGCGCCCGATGCCGATCGGATCGTTCGTTTCACGGAAACCTACCAGGGAACGCCGTCGTGGGCGGCCGGCCTACGGACGTTCAACATCTGGCGGCAGCAGACGAACGCGTTCGAAGACATCTCGGCACATTGGCTCGAGTTCGCCAACCTGACCAACGGTTCATATCCCGAACAGATTCCAGTGGCGCGCGTCAGCGTCGCCTTTTTCCATCTGTTCGGCGCACCGGTGATCAAAGGGCGGACGTTCACAGACGAGGAAGATCGGCCCGGTGCGAATCCAGCGGTCGTATTGAGTCGCGAAGTGTGGGCGCGACAATTCGCCTCCGATCCCGACATTGTGGGCAAGGCCGTTGCTCTGGGTGGCGCGTCACGCATGGTCATTGGCGTTCTCGACGGCGACTTCGACTCTGAACAGTTCGATCAGCGGCCCGACGTATGGGTTCCATTTCAAATCGACCCGAACACGCCCGAGCGCGGCACTCTGTGCTTCACGACGGGTCGCCTGAAGCCTGACGTGGCGCTGGCCGCGGCCAGGGCGCAACTCCAGCCTGCGGCGGAGGAATGGCGCAGGACAACTCCTGGACCTCCCATGTCGACCGCGACGTTCACGGTCGTGCCTCTCCGAGACGCCATGGTCGGCGATGTGCGTCCAGCACTGCTCATTCTTGTTGGAGCGGTGGGTCTCGTGCTGCTGATCGCCTGCGCGAACGTCGCCAATCTTCTGCTCGTTCGCGCCGTGGGCCGACGAAGGGAAATCGCTATCCGAACGGCCATCGGCGCCGGCCGCCAACGAATCGTCCGCCAATTGCTGACGGAAAGCATGGTCCTGGCGGCGGCGAGCGGCCTGTTCGGGCTCGTGCTCGGCGCCATCGGCATTCGCGCACTGCTGGCCGCATATCCTGGCAACAATCCGCTCATTCTTGCCAACAGGGCAACGAGTCTCCCCCGCATCGGCCAGGCGGCGTCAGCCGTCACCGTAGACTGGCGCGTGCTGCTCTTCACGGTCGGTGTATCACTGCTCACGGGCATCCTGTTCGGGTTGCTGCCGGCCGTTCAAGCGTGTCGAACAGATGTGGGCACAGCCCTGAAGCAAGCGGATGGAACCATGGGGAGCGGCTCCCGCGGGAACAGCGTGCGCGGTCTGCTGGTCGTGAGCGAGATGGCGATCGCGCTGATGCTGTTGGTCGGATCCGGATTGCTGATTCGGACCTCGCTCGCACTGCTCGCCGTGAACCGAGGTTTTGACGTGCACAATGTGTTGACGCTGCGCATGTCGGTGACTGGAACGCCCTTCGAAACGCGTGCTGGTATCGAGCAGCTCACACGAAGCGGCATCGAACGAATCCAGGCGCTGCCTGGTGTGACGGTGGCGAGCTCGGCCTGCTGCGTGCCACTCGAAACCGTATGGCAGCTTCCGTTTGTCATCGCCGGTCGCCCGTTGACCGGAGCGTTCCACGCGTTTGCTGGATGGACGTTCGTATCGCCAGGTTATTTTGAGGCGTTCAATATTGCGCTCATGCGAGGGCGAACCTTCACGGATCGGGACAATGTCGGTGCTCCTGGTGTCGCGATCATCAACGAGGCGATGGCTCGCCGATTCTGGCCAAACAGCGATCCTCTCAACGGCCAACTGACTATTGGCCGCAGCATGAGGCCGGAGTACACGGATGACCCCGTGCGGCAGATTATCGGCATCGTCGGCAACGTCCGAGATCAAGGCCTCAACCGGCCTGCGAGACCAGGGATGTACGTGCCGGTCGCACAGGTGCCGGACGGCGTGACCAGGCTCAACGTGCGGCTGCTGCCTCTCACGTGGATTGTTCGCACCAACGTGGAACCGCACGCCCTCAGCAACCGAATTGAGGGAGAGCTTTCGGCAGTCAGTGGGGGTCTTCCCGTGACGCGGATCCGGGCGATGGACGAAATCGCTGCCGATTCGATCGCACGCACGCGGTTCGACATGCTGCTAATGACAGTATTCGGGTGTTTCGCGCTGTTCCTGGCCGCGCTAGGCATCTACGGGGTCATGGGGTTTTCCGTGAAGCAACGAACGCGTGAAATCGGGATCCGCCGCGCTCTGGGAGCGGAATCGAGCCAGGTCCGGAACATGGTCCTTCTGCAAGGGATGAGCCTGTCTTTGATCGGCGTCGGCGTGGGATTGGCCTCCGCCTTCGGTGTTGCTCGACTGCTTGCGACCTACGTGTTTGGCGTCACGATTCACGATCCGGTGGTCTTCATCAGCGTTCCGGTGGTACTGAGCGCGGTGGCGCTTCTCGCGGTCTGGCTTCCCGCCCGACGCGCGACATCGATCGACCCGATGGTGGCCCTGAGATACGAGTGAGCCCAGAAGTCTCGATCAGGAAGAAGCGAGCTTGAATCCCATGGGATGGATTAAGCGTCTGCGCGGCACCATTATCGGCTCGAGCCCTGACAACAGCCTCAACGACGAGATGCGCTTTCACCTGGACGAGCGCACCGATGAATTCGTCCGGCGTGGGATGACGCGGGAGGAAGCCAGACGTGAGGCGCTGCGACGATTCGGCAACGTTGCGCTCGCGAAAGATCAGGCGCGCGACGCCGACACGCTCGCTTGGCTCGGCGATCTCGGTCGCGACGTACGGCGCGCGGCGCGGGGCCTGCGTAAGAGTCCCGGCTTTGCGGCGACGGCCATCGTGTCGCTGGCGCTTGGCATCGGCGCCAATACGGCGATGTTCACGCTCGCCAACGCCGTCCTGCTCCGCCCGATCTTCGTCCGCGATCCGTCTCGCCTGATACAAATCGCCACGGCTGGACCCGCCAGCCAGTGGGGATCCGTCCTGCCCGCCGCGGTCGAGGAGATCGAGCACGCCGATCTCTTCGATGGCGTCTGCGGATTCCTGACACCCTCGGCCACGGTGGAAATCAACGGCCGCATGTCGCCAATTACCGGACACATCTTAACGCGCGCCTGCTTCGAGACGCTTGGAGTCCGCCCGGCATTCGGTCGCGTGCTGACCGCCGACGATAATCGCGCCGGCGCACCTCGCGTCGTCGTGCTGTCATTCGACACTTGGCAGAGCCAATTCGGCGGCAGCGCGTCGGTCCTCGAGCGCACGATTACGATCGAAGGAGCGCGGTACGCCGTCGTTGGCGTGTTGGAGCGGGGATTCACGGGCCTGCAGGTGGGTTTTCGATCCCCGCTGTACTGGCCTCTCAGGGATCAGATCGATACGGCGAGCGGTCTGTCGCCGACATCGACGATGCCACTGGAAGTCTTTGCGAGGCTGCGCCCTGGCGTGAGCCTGACGGACGCGGCTGCGCGACTACAGGCGCTGTGGCCGCGCATGCTCGAGGTCACGGTCCCATCACACTTTGCCGGCGTTCGGCGCGACCGTTATCTCCGGAGCCAACTCGTGGTGTCGGACGCGTCGACGGGGATCGACTATTCGCTGCGCCACCGTTTTGAGAAGCCCATTCTGGTGTTGCTCGCGATTTCCAGCGTCGTATTGTTCGTCAGCTGCGTCAACATCGCCAATCTCCTGTTGACACGCGCGGCGGAGCGACGAAGGGACGTGCTCGTCCGTTCTGCTCTGGGCGCGTCGCGTTGGCGGCTGCTCGGAGAGTCGATCGCGGAGAGCGGCCTGTTGCTGGCGGCCGGGGTGATCGGCGCAGTGCTCGTGTCCTACTGGAGCACCACATTTCTCGTCGCCCTGTACAGCAGGATGATGCCGGTGTTGGTGGGACTGGCGATCGACGTGACGCCGGACAGCCGCGTCTTCGCGTTCACGTTCGTCGTGTCGGCGATCGCCTTTTTCCTCTTCGGGGCGATTCCCGCCTGGACCGCGAGCCGTGCGGACGCATCGGCACTGAATGCCGCATCGAGTCGGCTTGTGGGCGGCGCGAGTCGTCTCAGGAAAGGCGCGATCATTTCTCAGGTGTCCCTGACCATCGTGCTGGTGGCCATTGGCAGCCTCGCTGTCGCAGCACTCAGCGATCTGAAGCATGCACCGCTCGGGCTCGGAATCGATCGCGTCATTGGTGCTCAGCTCGTCGCGGTGCCCGGCGGCTACCAGCGCGGCTTCTCGGGTGCCACGTATTATCGGGAGCTGCTGACGCGCGTCGAGGCGCTGCCCGGCGTGGAATCGGTGGCCCTCTCTCAGCCATTGCCGGTGAGCTCGGGTTCCTATCCCGTGCGAGTCGGGATTCCGGACGCAGATCGCGAGATCGACGCGGAACGGGCCCTGGTCAGCGACGGCTTTTTCTCGGCTGTGCAGATTCCGGTCGTTGCGGGCGTTCCGTTTCGACGAGACGACAGGCCCCAGGGCGTTGGGACGGCCATGGTCAGCGAGTCAACCGCTCGCGCGCTCTTCGGCACAGGTTCAGCAATCGGACGCACCATTCGCGTGGGAACGAATCCGTCACATCAACGTTTACAGATCGTCGGGATCGTTCCGGACGTATTGCTCCGGGGCGTGCATCAGGGGAACACCCGGACGGTGTATTTGAACTTCTGGCAGGGCGACACCATGGCGCAGGGCTACCCGAGCCTGGTGGTCCGGACGAGCGGCGACCCGCGGTCGATTGCGGAGGCCCTTGACCGCATCGTGCGGAATGGCGGTCGCGAGTACCCGCTGGGCATTCGGACGCTCATCGATGTCCGCGATCAGTCGCTCGCCCAGGAGCGGCTGTTAGCGATCCTTGCGTCGACGTTCGCGGTGCTTGGGCTGTCGCTGGCTGCTGTTGGCATCTACGGCCTCCTGAGCTACTCGATCGTCCGCAGAACCCGCGAAATCGGCATACGAATGGCACTCGGTGCCAATCGAAAGCAGATCGCCCGGCTTGTCCTGGGCAGTGTGATCGCGCTCGTGCTCACGGGCGCCCTCGTAGGCGTTCCCGCCTCCTGGGTGGTAAACAAGGCCGTTGCCGCGCTCGTCTATCGCCGCGCCTCGTTTGGCCTTCTGCCCGCCAGCCTTGCCATGGTCCTGCTGCTGCTTGCGAGCGTGGCTGCTGCGTGGTTTCCGGCGCGCCGCGCAACACACGTTGATCCGTTGAACGCACTGCGTGCTGAATGAACGATGCAATGCACCCCTGAAGAGCTTGTGAAAAAAACGACGTTGAACGCAGAACTCGCAGAACACGAAGAACACGCAGAAAAACCTTAAGCATTCTTCTCTGCGGGTTCCGCGGTTTCTGCGTTGTACGTGATTTCTTCACACGCTCTGAAGGCCTTCCCCGTGACAGTCGCGCTGAAGGCAGACACCGATTCTATGGTGCGGTCGGTTTTGATCGTGCCGGGATGAGGTTGAGCGTCAATCGCATCGATGACGGGCGCGTCGGGGCGACGCCGGCGCCGGGCGTCGCGGTAAACGCCGCCGAGAGCATGTCGGGATCCTGGAGGTTCGCCGTGACCTCGACGCGCGTGCCGCGCGGGAGCGTGAGCGGCCGCTCGAACCAGTAGCGACGGTCCCAGTCCGCGCGCGTGTTGAGCCGAATCATCGGCACGCGCGATCCGTCCGGCCGCACTGCTTCCACCTGCAGCGTGATGTTCCCCGGCACTCTGTCGGGGCTGAGCGCGAGCCCAACAACGTCCTCCGCGAGCGTGCGGCTGAAGCGGACCGTCCGATCCGCGCCGCTCGATGCCGTGGCAGGCGAGTCGATCGGGAGCGCGAGCAGCTCCTGCGCGTTGTAGCCCGTCGAGAAATACACGCCGATCGTGCTGCGGTCGGCCAGCGGCTTGCCCTCGAACTGCCACGTTTTCTTGTAGTGAATGCGCACGCCGAGTTGCGCGCCGGCCGGCAGTTTGAACGCGATTCCATCACTCGGCGCGGGATCCTGTCCCGGCAGCCAGAGCGCGAGGACGTGGTCGGGCGCCGGTGCCGTCCCCGTCACTTGACCGCCCGCGCTCTTCACGAAAATTGTCGCGCTCCGGACGATGGACGGCGTGCCGGGCAGGAGATCGACGGCGCGGACCCAGCGCGCCTCGGTCGTGCCGGTCGCGAGCGTCACCTCCGCCGTGTCTTCCATCTTGTCCGCCACCAGCGTGAACTCCGCCGGCAGCGGCAACGCAAGGTCCGGTGTGCCGAGCGTCCACTCGTTCTTTAGCGTGACGGCCGGCAGCGTCTGATCGAGCGCGCCGCGCGGGTTGCCGCCAGTGGCCCATGTCAGGATGACGTCGAGCTCTTTCGGCGTCAGCGTATGCGCGCGCTTGATCTCGCCGTAGCCCTCGTCCGCGTTCCACGGCGGCATGTGCGCCGCCACCAACTCCGCCCGGATCGATTCCGCCCACGGGAATGCATCGTCGTACGTCATCAGCGACATCGGGGCGACGCCGCCCGGCACGTGGCAGCTCGCGCACCGATCGCGCAGGATCGGAAACACATCGTCGTTATAGGTGTATTTCGACGTGATTGCTTTGTGCGCCTCGCCCGGCTGGATCGCGATCGCGATACCCGCGAGCACGAGCGACGAGATGATGAGAAGGCGGATGTTGTTCAGTGTCATTGCGGATTGCGGATTGCGGATTGCGGGAATGCGGATTGGATATCTTTCGCCGCTTCCACGAATTTTGCGTACGCCTCGGAAATCTGCTGCTTGTTCCCGATGTCGCCGAACGCGTCGAGCAGGTAGGCCGTGCGCACGAGTGTGGCGATCGCCGGCACGGCGATTTTGCGCCGCTCGGGCGCCAGCTCGTTCTTGTGCTCGTCGAGCGCGAGCGCCAGATCCTTGGCCTGGAACGCCGGCACGTAGATC
>Ga0209515_10008993_pt1 | contig 11486 bp, 10 predicted proteins | sample Subgroupgradi54m_FD_187454 | JGI IMG/M metagenome (GOLD analysis project Ga0209515, IMG submission 187454) | Subsurface groundwater microbial communities from S. Glens Falls, New York, USA - GMW60B uncontaminated upgradient, 5.4 m (SPAdes)... ...
TGCTCTGCGGATAATACCTTCACGACCGCCGCCCCTGATACCACGGCCCCAACCGTTTCCATAACCGCTCCCGCCGCCGCGGCCACGGTTTCCGGTTCTGCTGTCACTGTTTCCGCGGATGCCTCCGACAATGTGGGTGTTACCTCCGCTCAATTTCTTTTAGACGGAGCCAATCTTGGCTCGGCAGACACGACATCTCCATACTCTATTAGCTGGGATTCCACGCTAGCTTCCGATGGAGCCCATACGCTCAGCGCCAGAGCCAGCGATGCCGCCGGCAACACCGCCACCTCCGCCGCGATAACGGTAACCGTGGATAACGCCGCTCCCGTTATTTCCGCTGTCGCCTCCTCAGCCATTACCGACACCTTGGCCACCATTACCTGGACAACCGGCGAAACCGCGGACTCCCGGGTAGAATACGGTCTTACTACGGCTTATGGATCCCTCACAACACTCGACACCGCTTTAGTCGCCAGCCACTCCGTCAATCTCACGGGTTTAACCGCTTCCACGCTGTATCACTTTAGGGTCCGTTCCGCCGACGCCTCCGCCAATGTCGCCACTTCGGGGGATTTTACCTTCACCACGACCGCCGCCCCTGATACCACGGCCCCAACCGTTTCCATAACCGCTCCCGCCGCCGCGGCCACGGTTTCCGGCGCTGCTGTCACTGTTTCCGCCAGCGCTTCCGATAATGTGGGAGTTGTTGGCGTTCAATTTAGATTAGACGGAGCCAATCTTGGCGCGGAGGATCTCAGCGCTCCCTACAGCATTGCCTGGGACAGCACCCTAGCCATTGATGGGGTCCATACCCTTTCCGCTCTAGCCCGAGACGCTGCTGGCAATCAAGCGACGGCCACCGGCGTTAGCGTGACGGTGGATAACAGCGCTCCAACCTTTAGCGCCATAGTCGCTTCCGCCATCACTGAGGTTAGCGCCACGATTAGCTGGACCACCAACGAAGCCTCCAACTCCCAAGTCGAATACGGCCTCTCCACCTCCTATGGCAACACGACAACCTTAGCTAGCGCTTTAGTCACCAGTCATTCCCAAAGCCTAACGGGTTTGAGCGCTTCCACTCTCTATCACTATAGGGTTTGTTCCGCGGATGCTTATTCCAATCGCGCTTGCTCTGCGGATAATACCTTTAGCACCGCGGTTCCACCGGACACCACCGCTCCCAGCGTTTCCATCACGGCTCCTGCGGGTGGCGCGATTGTGGTTGGGGCCATTACTGTTTCCGGAGTAGCTTCGGACAATGTTGGTGTTACGCGCGTAGATATTTACGTTGATGGCGCCTTAAGGGCTAGCGCGAGCGGTACCGTGTCATGGAGTTATAGCTTAGATACCACCGCTTTGGCCAATGGCAGTCGCGTTATTTTAGCTCGGGCATATGATGCCGCTGGAAACTCAAGCGATGCTTCTATTAGCGTTACGGTTAATAACGACGGCTCTAATCTTCTTGGTAACTCAGGCTTTGAAAGCGCTACCGGCTGGAGTTTTTGCGGCACTTACTGTTCAAGAAACTCGTTAGTGTCTCGGACGGGTTCGTATTCAGCCAGCATTATGAAAACAAGCGCTGGCACCAGCGATGTGTATTTAAATCCTAAGCTCGCAGGGATTACCGCGGGACAGCGTTACCGGGTTTCCTCTTGGGTTCGTCGGGATAGCATAGGAGGTTCTTCTTCGTCGGGGGCCAGAGTAACGGTTCGCTGGTACAGCAGTGCCGGAGCTCAGCTCCGAGAGGATATTGTTTGCAGCGCTTTAAGAGGGACAGCCGACTGGTCGCAATGCAACCAGGCATTCTTTAGTCCCGCAGGTAGTGTCAGCGCCAGTGTTTATTTGCGCCTGTATAGCTCCTCCGGAACGGTTTGGTTTGATGACGTGAATTTGCAGGTGGCTGCGCCCGATTTAATCTCTCCTGTAATTTCCGCAGTTTCTGCTTCTGGTATCACTGATACTCAGGCCACCATAGCTTGGACGACGGACGAAAACGCTAATTCCCAAGTAGAATATGGCGTGACGGCGAGCTATGGCTTAACGACGACCTTAGATAGCGCCTTAGTTACCGGTCACAGTCAAAACCTTACGAGCTTGTCAGGATCAACGCTGTACCATTATCGCGTATGCTCAGCGGACGCCACCGGCAATCGGGGATGTTCTAGTGATCAAACCTTTACCACTCTAGCGCCTCCAACCGTAGGCCTCAATTTGGTTTCTAATCCTGGCTTTGAATCCGGAACCACGGGTTGGAGTTTTTGCGGCACCTACTGCTCAAGGGATACTTCTATATATTATTCAGGAGTAGCTTCCGCTAAAATCACCAGAACTTCCGTTGGAGCCTCGGATACTTACAACAATCCAAGGATTACCGGTGTTATCGCGGGTCAAAGCTACAGAACCGCGGTTTTAATTCGCAGAGACGCCGTGGCGGGAAGCTCCTCTTCTTATGGGGTACGAGTTGTTGTTCGCTGGTACAATAGCGCTAGCTCGCAAATTGGCGGGGATAATACCGTTTGCAGCGGTTTACAAGGCACGGTGGGCTGGACCGCCTGCACCGGGGCGTTGATGACGGCGCCCGTCGGAGCGACACAGGCTCGAGTCTATTTGAGACTGTACAATGCCACGGGGAGCGTCTGGTTTGACGATGTAACCTTTAACCAGGTAACCTATGGCAGCTCTTTGGGCACGCTTAGTCTTGTCTCAGATTTTGATGGGTCCGAAGAATCCGACTCCTCAGAAGAAGAAGCTAGCCGGGCGGACCATCCTGATGATTTTGAGGTAACGGCCGTTCCCGTCGCGGTAATGCCAAAATTCTTAACTCCTTACAACATTGATGGCGTCAACGACAAAATGGTGTTTCCGGAAAACGTGGAGCAGATCCGAGTTTTTAACTCATTCGGCCAAGAACTCGTTCACGCCCTTAAAGGCGGTTCCAGGATTCTAGTCTGGGACGGCAAAGATTCTGCTGGCAATCTATTCGAATCGGGCGGGCCCTACATCATCCAGATGATCCAAAATGATGGCAAGACCAAGTACCATCCTTTTGTTGTCGTGAAGTAAGGAGTATTTTATGAGATTGCTTCGCTACGCTCGCAATGACATTCTTTGGCTTTTACTACTTACGACTCTCGTCTCACGACTCACGCTTTTATATGGGGCTTTCCAGCAAACCAGTCTATCAGTTCCCGCTAAGGGTTTGGGGGGAGCTTATGTTGGTTTGGCGGATGATGCCAGCGCCATGTTTATTAATCCCGCCGGAGTCGCTAATATCACTCATAAAGAAGCCGCTTTTTCCTACGGAAAACCTTTTTATGGGTTGCCTGGCATTGACTTGAGTCAGGGGTATATTTCTTTGACCTTTCCAACCCTATACGGAAGCATTGGGCTGGGGGGTACCAACTTCGCGGTTGCCGATTTGATGACAGAATCTACCTGGAGTTTGGTATACGCTAAAAAGGTTCACAAGGTTCAGTTTGGAATCGGGGCCAGCTATCTTTCTCACTCATTTAATCTAGATTCGGCAAGTCAGCAGGATGTGGTGTTAGCTAAGGGAACTTCCAAAGACGCCTATGGCATCGACTTTGGACTCTTGGCGCAACCACTTTCTTTTCTCTCGCTCGGTTTTTCCGTGAGACACGCCAATGAGCCCAACGTCGGGTTCTTTACCAAGGATCCTGTTCCTCGAGAGGTTCGCTGGGGCGGGGCCGTGAAATACCGAAGCTTCGATTTTCTTGCCGATGCCAACTATCGGGACAACGGTATCGGATCCCGATCCGACCATTTGAGCTACCACTTTGGAATTGCCGAAAATATACCCAACGCTCCTATAACTTTGCGATTGGGCGCCAATACCAAAAGGGAATTGACCACCGGTTTTGGATTTGGCGCTCAAGGAATCCGCATAGATTACGCTTTTGTCTTCAGCCGCGATTTATATCAAGACAATATGGGCAGTCACCTCCTCAGTTTAAGTTACCGCTGGCAATAGTCAGTACCATCCCTTTGTAGTAGTGAAATAAGAAATTTTGTTTAAACATATTTTTGGATTTCTTTGGTGAGTATCTTTTTAAAATCTTTTAAAACCATGTGGTGGCTTACGGGCAAAAGATGGGAAAGTTCTTTCTTAAAATTTAGTTTTTCTTTCCGCAGAATATTTAAAACCAAGGACAGCTGTTTTTTATCTAGAACCCGACTGAGTTCGGGGTGACGCGAGATAAAATAGAGGTCATAATAATCCCTGGGTTTTTTTCTGGCCATCAGCGCTTTAATTTTTTCAGCAACAAGCTCTTTGGTGGGGAAATGGATGAGGGTGTAGGCTGGCGCAAGATCCGTGACGACGCTGGTGACCTCCCCTCTTAGCCCCGAAGTCTTCCTTAAAGAAACCTCGAATTCCATATTTTCAGGAATATCAAAGAGCTTGTAGCGAATGATTCCCAGATAACCTCCGGAGGTTGGTTTGGCTTCTTGGTAGGTAATGATCAGGCCAATTTTCTCAAGTTCTTCTAGGGTTGCTAGAAACAAATCATCAATTTCCTGGGACCTTAAAATTCCAATGCCGGTAAAATCCAAGTCTTCAGAAAACCGAGGGCTTTGGAAGATCAGGCGAAGAGCGGTTCCCCCCTTGAAGAGTAGTTTTTCACAACCCTTTAATTTATATAGAGCGCAAAGGAACAGATGCTGAACGTATTCTCGCGCCACGTTTTTTTCAAGGGTTTGGTATTTTTTCGAGAATTCTTTAAGACTTTCTAAAGTTAGCATAGAGCTTCTCCATGATGGCGAACATTTTCTCGCGTTGGTAGAGTTTAAGGTATCGTTTTAGTTTCTGAAGGCTTATTGCTTTTAAATCCATTCTTTCATACTGAAGCGATCTCTTTCCTAAATTAACGAAGTAAATATAATCCGCCAGCGCTTTTTCCGGTTCCGCCATCCAGATGGTATGGTTTTGGTGGGAAATGGGCTTGTACCCCGTGAAGACTTCTTTTTTTATTCGGCAATAATCGTAGCTTATGCTGGCTACCTGGAATTGGCGGGTTGTTTGGGTTGTCACGGAGCTGATCGAATAGATGGTTTCAGGAATTATCCCGTGAAAGGCCAGGGCGCTGTCGAGGGATATGTACGAGGGTTCGTAAAGCCGGTTCGCGATCGCGTAAGGATCGGGCAGTTTGTCCGTGAAGGCGTATAGGCTACCTCGGCGAGATTTTTTAAGTCTAACCAGAAAGCCCTTTTTGGCGTTGCGATAAACGAAAAAAGTGGCGGCAGGGGAAGATACCCCGAAAATGCGTTGCAAATCCTGGGGGCTGAAGATGGCGATCCTCTTGTCCGCGAGAGTTTTTTGGACATTAATCAAATTCAATATCTTAGCCATATTGATAATATAATGGATTTAATTGTTTTTGTAAAGGGGACACATTTGTGACCGAAAACGGTCACAAATGGTCAATTGTGACTGGCAATAGTCACACTCATTTGGTACATACTTAGTAGGAGGAAAGATGATCTGGAAAATGCCCAAAAGCGCAAACCAAAAACCCGTACTCTCCCGTACGTATCTCTCTCTTTTTCCGGGCATCTTTCCTCCGACGATTCGTAAGTCGTTCTAGGGTGTAGGCAACCGCATGGTAGGTGGTAAAATACCTGTCCATGCGGTTGTATCTATTGCTCTCTATCGCGCTTAGCGCGTTTTTCTTATCTCAAAATCCAACTCAAGCCCAATCTCTTTCAAATCCATCCCAACCGGATTCTAAAGCGTTAGTTAAGTTTCTGAATCTTAATCTACTCTACTGCGATCCTTTAAGTAGCGAAACCAAACAACAACATAGCGTGAGGTTGAATAAATTAATCGCCCAATTGAACACGCTGAAGCCCGACTTGGCCGCTTTTCAGGAAGTAGCTAACTGTCGGCTTTCGGGAAGCGCGGGCTGGATAGAAACCGCTAAAATCATTGCCGAGCAAACGGGTCTCAACTATAGTTTTTGGCAATCCGAAGAAGTCCGGGATATCTGGAAAGAGGGAATTGCTTTCTTTTGGAATCCCAAGACCGTCCGATTCGATAACATTCAATGCCGGCATCTTGGCGGGGCGCACTACCGGGGACCCATGCGCATTGCCAAATCTCTTTGCCAAGGAGATTTGCATACCGATAATGGCGATGTTATCCGTTTTTATAACACGCATTTGGATGTGGACGCCCAATACAGTTTGCCGCAGACGCGAGAAATTCTGGGCATTATCAAGCAAGAATCCCACGCTGTTGATTCTGTTATTTGGGCCGGTGATTTCAATAATCTAGAGAATACGGACGCGATTCGCATTATCAAAGAGGCCGGCTTAAACGAATTGGCGCGTGATCGGGTTGATTTTATTTTTGGTTGGAACGTAAGGCGTCCAACTTGTGCCAGGACCTTGGGTTTTGTCGAAGAGGGTATTTCTGACCACAACGCTTTATGGTTAGAACTGCGGTAGTACAGGCTTTAATATTCTTTGGTGGGTTTGTTTCTGCGAGCAATGAATTGCCCAAGGTTTCTTTAGGTGCCAATGCCGCTATTGTCATTGCTCCCGGCGTGCAGTGTCAGGCAAAAATTGGTTTTGTAGTGGCTGAAAATTATCACATCCAGGCCAATCCGGTGAGCGAACCGTATCTCATCGCTTCAAAATTGACCGTTCGTCCTGTGGCGGGCATTCGAACCGGCAACCCGAGCTATCCCGCGCCGCGGCCATATAAAATTAAGGGCTCTCCCAAAAACTTGGCGGTTTACGAGGGGACCTTTTATATCACGTTGCCCATAGAAGCGAGTGCCGAAATTAAACCCGGGCAGACGGTGCTTAGGGGAAGTTTGAATTATCAAGCTTGCAACGAAACCACCTGTTTTTTCCCGGAGAATATTTTTTTTAAAGTTCCGGTAGAGGTTTTGCCCTCCTCACGCTGGACACCGCGCAGGTTATGCGCGAAATAACCACCGTCGCTCAGCCGGGCGTTTACGCGCTCGGTATTGATGAAGCGGGCAAGGGTTCTTGGCTGGGCCCCATGGTGTTGTGCGGTTTTTATTTGCGAAGTGAGGAAGAATTCAGGAAGCTGCGATCGCTTCCTGTTAATGATTCTAAGTTGTTAAGTCCTAAGGTTCGCGAGCGGCTTTACGCCAGCTTGAAGGATTTTGCTCATCATTGTGTTTTGGTTACGCCGGAGGCGATTGATACCAATAATATGAATACTTTAGAGCTCGAAGTCGTGGTTGATCTCGCGAAAAACTTTAAGCCGCGAACTTTAGTCTTTGACGCGCCCGTAAATCCTCAGGGGATTCCGCGGCTCATTAACCGTTTGCGTTATTTATTAACCCGATCGCCAGGGCAATCTCAAGAACTACCCCGTCTTATCGTGGAAAATAAGGCGGATCAGAATTATTTAGTTTGCATGGCCGCTTCCATTATTGCCAAAGTTACTCGTGATCGGGAGATTGAAAAACTGCGCCAGTTATATGGTGACTGCGGTTCGGGATACCCTTCGGACGACCGAACGTTAAAATTTTTAGAATCGCTTAATCCGCGTGATTTTGAAGCGTTCTCCCCAAATATTCGCAAAAAATGGTCTAGCATGAAACGTCTTCAAACTAACAATAGTCAGCGGCAGAAGGAGTTAATCCATGGTTAGGTCTTTTAACGGTAAAAAACCAAAAATTCATCCCAAGGCGTTTATCCACCCAACGGCTGAAATTATTGGCGATGTTGAAATCGGCGCTTATGCTTCTATTTGGCCCGGGGTTATTATTCGGGCCGATACCGATTGCATTGTTATTGGGGAAAGAACCAATGTTCAGGATGGAACAATCATGCATTGTGACAAGGGCACTCCCGTGGTTTTGGGAAGAAGCGTTACCGTTGGTCATCGTGTTTTAATCCATGGCGCGAAAGTGGAAGATTTCGCTCTTTTGGGAATGGGTTCCATTGTGATGGCGGCGCGAATTGGAAAGCTCGCTTTAATTGGAGCCGGCGCGCTAGTTGTGGATGGGATGATTGTTCCCGCGAGAAGTTTAGTTTTGGGTGTTCCCGGGAAAGTAGTTCGGCAATTAACCAAAGAGGAGATTGCCCGCATCCACCGCGGTGAAGCCAATTACGTTAAATACCAAAAGCTCCATTTTAAAACCAGTTTCCCGATTTAATCCTATATAATAAAAATTCTATCCATGCTTGGAAATCTGGGAAATCCTCTCAAAATAGCCGTTATCGGCTCAGGCCCGTCCGGTTTTTACGCCGCTGAAGCCCTGCTTAAAGCCAACATTGATGTCCGTGTGGATATGTTTGACCGTTTGCCGACTCCTTACGGATTGGTGCGAGGGGGGGTGGCTCCCGACCACCAGAAAATTAAATCCGTAATTATGGTTTATGACAAAGTGGCCGCCCTGCCCGCTTTTCGCTTCTTTGGAAATGTGAAGCTAGGTCAGGATATCCAGGTGGATGATTTGAGTAAGTTTTACCACATGATTGTCTATGCTGTTGGCAATGAAACCGATCGCAAATTGGGCATTAGTGGCGAGGATATTCACGGCAGTTACTCTGCCACGTCTTTTGTGGGTTGGTATAACAGCCATCCTGATTACCGCAATGAGCAGTTCGATCTTTCCTGCGAGCGTGTAGCGGTTGTGGGTATCGGCAATGTGGCTATGGATGTGACGCGTATTTTGGCTGAAGATCCCGAAAAACTTGCCACAACTGATATTGCCGGTTACGCGCTGGACGCTTTGCGAAAAAGCAAGGTAAAAGAGATTTATCTTTTGGGCCGCAGGGGCCCCGCCCAAGCCGCCTTTTCCCCGGCTGAAATTCATGAAATCGGGGAGCTTGAAAACGCCGATTTGGTTCTGGATCCCAAGGAAGCTGAGCTGGACGAGGTTTCTAAAGGCGAGGTTTTGGATATTAATGCTAAAAAGAACGTGGAATATCTTCGAGAGCACGCTTTAAAAGGCGAGGGAAGCAAATCTAAAAAAGTGCGTTTAAGATTGTGTGTGTCGCCGGTGGAAATTTTGGGCAAAGACGGGAAAATAACGGCCGTAAAGCTCGAGAAAAATAAGCTGGTTCGTGATCAAAAAGGTTCCATCGCCGCTTTAGGCACCGGAGTTTTTGAAACAATTTCCGTGGACATGGTGTTTCGCTCGGTTGGTTATCGCGGAGTTCCGATAGCCGGAGTGCCATTCGATCAGAAAAGCGGGCGCATTCCAAACGTAGAAGGCAGGGTCACGGACATCCAGACCAAGCAACCCATTCTCGGTCATTATGTTGTGGGTTGGGCAAAAAGAGGCCCTTCGGGTTTAATCGGAACTAATCGAGCGGATTCCCAAGCTACGGTTAAAAATATGCTGGCCGATATCGCTTCGGTCAGCGAAACGCCGCTCATCCCGAGCTCGTCGAAGGATGTTGCCCCTTGGCTAAAAGACAAAGACGTCCAATTCGTGAGTTTTCAAGACTGGAAATCGCTCGATAAGATTGAGCTTGAGAGAGGGAAAGCCAATGGAAAAATCCGCGAAAAATTCTCTCGCGTTTCCGATATGCTTTCCTCTGTGAACCAAGAGACCCCCGTTCTTTAGTGAAAATTTTGGTTTGTCTGATTACCACGCCTAATCTAAAAAGCGCGCGAGCGTTGGCTAAGGTTTTGGTGCGGGGGCATTACGCGGCGTGCGTTAATATTATTGACAAGGTAAGCAGTTATTTTTATTGGAAGGGGAAAGTGGAAAAAGCCTCAGAATGTTTGCTTATCGCGAAAACTACGCGAAGGCGCTTCAAAGATTTAAAAAAGAAAGTACAATCCATGCATCCTTACAGTGTGCCCGAAATTATCGCTCTGCCGGTTATGGATGGTAATAAAGAATATTTAAGCTGGGTCAGGGGAGTTGTGAAAGAAAAAAATGCCTAGTCCCAATTCCCAACAACTTAAAAAACTTCTGCATGACCGCAAAAAGCTTAAGCTCTTAATTTCTTTCCACCAGCGTTCTTTGTTAACGCAGACTCCTGATGAGTTGCTTGGTGTTTTAATCCACGAAATTAAAGCGCTCCTTCGCTGTGAGCGGGTAACCCTATTTTTGCTTGATCCCGCCAAAGAAGAGCTCTTTGCCAGAGTTGCCATGGGTTTGGAGGCAAGAATATTGCCCACGCTTCGCTTTCCGATTAGCCAAGGTATCGCGGGTTATGTGGCTCGAACGGGTCATACGGCCAACGTCGCAAACGCTTACCGAGACCCTCGATTTGATCCCAGATTTGACGAGCTGTATCACTTTGAGACTCGTTCGGTTTTGGCCACGCCGTTAAAAGATCCCAAGGGGCAGATCGTCGGGGTTTTAGAGATTTTTAACAAAGTTCGCGGAACGCGTTTTGATAAGCAGGACGAGGGGCTTCTCATGCTAATCGCAAGTCAACTAACCTCTACCTTGGAAAATTCAAGGTTACTAGAAGAGCTTAAAAGATCCAATCTTGAAGCAATCTATATTTTAGCCCAAGCCGCGGAATACCGAGATCAAGAAGATACCGCGAAACATTTAAAAAGAATTAGCGATTACTCCACGATATTAGCGAGATCCATCGGACTTTCTCCCGAAGAAGTGGAAACTATCCGATTCGCCAGCCCTTTGCATGACATAGGAAAAATAGCCATTTCAGACGCGATCTTAAAGAAGCCCGGTCGTTTCAGCCCGGAAGAGATGAAAGAAATGCAAAAGCACACGCTCTTAGGCTATGAAATGTTAAAGGACGCTCAGTCGCCCATGCTTAAGCTTGCCCGCGAAATCGCTCTTACGCACCACGAACGCTATGATGGCATGGGTTACCCCAATAAACTCAAAGGTGAAGAAATCCCCCTGGCCTCCCGCATTGTTTCTTTAACCGATGTTTTTGATGCCCTCTCTGCTGAAAGAGTTTATAAGCCACCCTGGCCGCTGGAGAAGGTTTTAGAGCACATCAAATCGCAGGCGGGCAAACATTTTGATCCGGAAATTGTGGATGTGTTTATGAGCAATCTGCCTAAGATTGAAGCTATTTACCTAAACAGCAAGTAGCGCTGCCCTGTGTCTTCGCACAGGACTGCCTGCTGGACTGTCATCCTGATTCCACTATTTTCCATAAATAAAGAAGGATCTTTTATCTCAAAAGATTCTTCTTTCTTGATATAAATTATGGAGTCAGAATGACCAAGGCATATTTATCTGTGCTGGTCAAAAATCCAATTAACGCAGCCGCTAGCGTAATCAAATAGATCCACGCGCCTTTCATCGGGATTAATTCCAAATTTTACGTTGCGATCCGCTAGAGCAAACATAACGGCCGCCGCGGACCGGATACACTCTTCGGCGTATTGTAATCTGGAGGCGGCGTCCGGCAATCCCCTTTCTCTGGGAACATCCCGAATCAACCGCGCTACCTTTTGATTGGGATCAAAATCTCCTTCTAGCATGGCACCTAGACCGGTGTCTTGAGGTTTAAAATCGGGTTGATAGCGCAGGTCA
>Ga0209515_10008994_pt1 | contig 11483 bp, 10 predicted proteins | sample Subgroupgradi54m_FD_187454 | JGI IMG/M metagenome (GOLD analysis project Ga0209515, IMG submission 187454) | Subsurface groundwater microbial communities from S. Glens Falls, New York, USA - GMW60B uncontaminated upgradient, 5.4 m (SPAdes)... ...
GCCGATATTCGGTGCGGTTCTACATCCTCGCCATTCTGTTCGTGATTTTCGATGTAGAGACCATTTTCCTGTTCCCATGGGCGGTGCTGTATTCCACTAGCGCGAAGGTCGGCCAGACAAGTCTCCAGTTGCCAGCCGTGTACGGCCTCGTGACCATGTTCTTTTTCTTGGGCATCCTGATCGTGGGCTACGTCTGGCTGTACAAGAAAGGCGCGCTGGAATGGGTATAGCAACCCGCGAAGTGGAGTGGCGTCAAGACCCCGGCTGCATGAGGCGGCCGGGATTTTTTTTGCCGAGAACGAATGGTGCCGGTGTGAAGCCCGGCAGTTTTGGACGGGGCGAATGGTTTGCCGGAGGGATTCTTCGCCGCCGCGGGAATCACAAGTTGTGGAAGGACCGGGATAAGGATTGACGTGGTTTTCCGGCGTGTGTTAGAAGAGACAGCTTAAGTATCCTTGGCTGCAGCGGTTACACGCAGCCCGTTTCATCCTGAAAGAATGGCCAACGACCCAGAGGAAAAGCAGCCGCCTGCTCCACCTGCGGAGAAAAAGGCTCCCGCACCTGGGAACGTCGCTTCCCGTGAAGCGGCTGTTTCGGCTGACCATGAGTGGATGCTGCGCACGCATCCGGCAAAAGAGCCCAAGCCGGCTCCGCCGCCTCCTGCCGCGCCAAAAGCTCCTCCGGCTTCGGCAGCTCAGCCTCCAGCGCCCAGGCCTCCAGCTCCTCCTGTGCCCGCGGCTGGCGCGCCTGAAGGCAAGCCTGTAGCGCCCGCTACTGCTGCGGGAACGCCGCCAAGGCCCCTTACACCGGCTGCCTCGCCCATTGCGGCTCCGCCGAGTGGAGGGCCCGAAGCTGGGGTGCCTAGCGCATCGCCTACTGTGTCTGCGTCAGCCGGAGAGACGCCCAAACCGCCTGCTCCGCCGCCGGGGGCTAGTCCGCCCAAACCCGCCGCTCCGGCAGCCCCGCCACCCCCCAAGCCGGTCCCGCTCGACAACGATGTGGTGAAGCGTTTTCGGGCGCGTTTCAGCGAGGCTATCCACGAGGCGTGGCTGGACCGCAAGCAAGCCATCCTGGTGGTGGACCGCGCGCGTCTGGTGCAAATTGCCACCTACGCGCGCGACGAAGAAAAGTTCGACATGCTTTGCGACTTGACTGCGACGGACTGGCCCAAGCGCGAAAAGCGCTTCGACTTGATTTTGAACCTGTACTCTTTCACGAAAAACGAGCGGTTGCGCCTGAAGGTCTGGGTGGGCGAAAACGAGCCCGTGCCCAGCGTGACCTGCGTCTGGGCGGCAGCCAACTGGCTGGAGCGCGAGGCCTACGATATGTTCGGCATCGTCTTCGAGGGCCACCCGGGCCTGAAGCGGATTCTGCTGCCCGAGGAATGGCAGGGCCACCCGTTGCGCAAGGACTACGACATCCTGACGCAGGACACCGCCTGGGTGCGCGAGAACCTGGGAATCGAGAGCGGACAATAGCTCATGCCCGAGTTTCCCTCAGCCGGCTTCCCCAACGTCGAGACCACCGAGCTCGGCGCCGACGAAATCATCATCAACATGGGCCCGCAGCACCCTTCGACGCATGGCGTGCTGCGCGTGAAGCTGAAGCTGGACGGCGAAAAGGTGGTCGGCTCGGAGTGCGTGATCGGCTACCTGCACCGCGGCGTGGAGAAGATCGCCGAGCACCGCAGCTACCAGCAGTTTGCGCCGTACGTGGACCGCATGGACTACGTTGCGGCGGTGTCGAATGGTTTAGGTTACTGCGAGGCCGTGGAGAAATTGATGGGCGTCGAAGCCCCGCCACGGGCGCGTGTGATCCGCACGATTCTGACCGAGCTGCAGCGCATCGCCAGCCACCTGCTCTGGCTGGGCACTCACGCGCTGGATATCGGCGCGCTGACGCCGCTGTTTTACTGCTTCCGCGAGCGGGAAGAGATCCTGAAGATTTTTGAGAAATACTGCGGCGCGCGGCTGACCACGCACGCCTTCCGCATCGGCGGCCTGCAGTACGAGGCCTACGACGTACTGGAGCGCGATGTCGAGCGCTTCTGCACAGACTTTGAGAAGAAAATTGAAGAGTACGAAACCCTGCTGACCGAAAACCGCATCTGGCTGGGGCGGACGAAAGGCGTCGGCGTTATCACCGCCGACCAAGCCATCGCCCTGGGCGTGACCGGGCCGGTGCTGCGCGCCAGCGGCGTGAAGTGGGACATCCGCAAAGCCATGCCCTACGCGGCCTATGACCAGTATGAGTTCGAGATTCCCACGAGGAAGGGCGGCGACACGTACGACCGGTACCTGGTGCGCCTCGAAGAGATGCGCCAATCGCGCCGCATCTGCCTGCAGGCGATCCAGAACATTCCCACCGGACCGATCATGGCGCGCGTCGGGAAGGTGCTGAAACCGCCGCCGGGCGAGGTGTATCACTCCATCGAAGCGCCCAAAGGCGAGCTCGGCTACTACATCGTCAGCGACGGCACTGTGCAGCCCTATCGTGTGCGCGTCCGTCCGCCGTCGTTCATCAACTTGCAGGCGCTTGACAGCATGGTGCAAGGCCACTTGGTGGCCGACGTGGTCGCCATCATCGGCACGCTGGATATTGTGCTCGGGGAAGTAGACCGCTGAAAGATTGTCCTGCTCAGCGGAGCGAGGGGTCTGTCAAAGGGGTTTTGGCGGGATGGGCAGAAGCACAGTCGTTGCGCGCTGCATGGTTAGGGTTCCGCGAAGGCACCGGGAACAATCGAGTTAGATGATCCAATCGCTCATCGAGTTCGTAAGGCCACACGCGCTGCCGTTGATCTACGCGCTGGTCATTGTGGCGGTCCTGCCGCTGATCGTCGGCTACATCGTGCTGGTCGAGCGCAAGGTCATGGCCGATATGCAAGCGCGGCTGGGGCCGATGCGGGTGGGCCCGCACGGCTTGCTGCAGCCCATCGCCGACGCCGTAAAGTTGCTCCTGAAAGAGGACATCATCCCGGAAAATGCCGACCGGCTGATTTTCTGGTTGGCGCCTCTGCTTTCGGTGACCGCGGGACTCCTGGCGCTGGCTGTAGTGCCCATCGGGCCGATGTTTCAGATCGCCGACCTGAACATCGGCTTGCTGTTCATTCTGGGCATCAGCTCGATGGGAATCTTTGGGATTGTGCTGGGCGGCTGGGCGTCCAATAGCCACTATTCGCTGCTCGGTGCGCTGCGCAGCGCGGCTCAACTGGTGAGCTACGAAACCGCCGCGGGCATGGCCTTGGTCAGCGGGTTGCTCCTCGCCGGCACGCTCTCGATGCATGCGATTGTCGAGGTGCAAGAGAGCCAGCAGGTCTGGTTCGCCTTCCTCTCGCCGATCGGCTTCTTTGTCTATCTGGTGGCCTCCATCGCGGAGACGAACCGCGCGCCGTTTGACCTGCCGGAGGCGGAATCGGAGCTGGTGGCGGGTTATATGACGGAGTACAGCGGGTTCCGCTGGTCGCTCTACTTTCTGGCCGAGTACGCCAATATGATCGTGGTCGGCTCGATCGCCACGATCCTTTTCTGGGGCGGATGGCTGCGGCCGTTCCCCAACGTGCGCGCGCTCGATTTTCTGGACTTTATGCCGGCGCTGTTGATGCTCCTGATCGGGGCGTACTGCTTCTGGCGCACGCCCAAGCAGCCGGTGAACATTCAGCGCATGTTCCTGGCCGCGGTGGGGCTGCTATGCCTGGTGCTAGCGGGCGCCCTGGCCGGAGTGCTGGCGGGGCCGGCGGCGTTTCTGAAGCCGGCGGTGCACGGGGCGTTCTGGTTCCTGCTCAAGGTTTTCGTTTACCTGTACACGTTCATGTGGCTGCGGTTCACGCTGCCACGCTACCGCTTTGACCAGTTGATGCGTTTGGGCTGGCAGTTCATGATTCCGGTGGCCATCGTCAACCTGATGGGCGTGGGCATAGCCCTGGCGCTCCACCGGCAGGCGGGTTGGAGTCTTGGTGCGGCCGTAACGTTGACCACCGTGCTCACGCTGATTGTTGCGGCGTGGCTGGCGCGCGCGGGTGAACGCGCCGAAAGGCCGATTGCGGGAGAAACTTAGCGCGGCCGGCGAAGAAAGACCGGCCGAAGAGTACTCGAGATGCTCGATCAGGCTCTTTTTTATTTCTTCGCCGGGCTGGCGGTGGTCTCCGCGGTCCTCGTGGTGACGCGCCGGAACGCGGTGCACAGCGCGATTTTTCTGGTGACCGCGCTGCTGGCCACGGCGGGGATTTTCCTTCAACTGGGCGCCGAGTTCCTGTTTGCCGTGCAGATCATTTTGTACGTCGGCGGGATCATGGTGCTGTTCATCTTCGTCATCATGCTGGTGAATCTGGACGTGGCGTTGCACCAGGTGCAGTTCAACCGGCAATGGCTGGTGGCCGTGCTGCTGGCCCTGGGGCTCGGGGCGGAGATTTTCGGCGTGTACCGCCTGGCGCAGAAAAGTCCGCGCGGCGCCGATTTGCTGCAGTTGCCGGCGCATGCGCTCCCGCAGCTTCCGGGGAAGGCGGGCAATACCGAGTTGATCGGCCATGTGCTGTTTCGCGACTACATGCTGCCGTTTGAAATCGCGTCTATCCTGCTGCTGGTGGCGATGATCGGGGCGGTGGTCATGGCCAAGCGAAAGGTGTGAGCGCGGGGACGATGATTCCGACCAGCCATTACGTTTTCTTGAGCCTGGCGTTGTTCACCATTGGCGTGATCGGCGTGGTGACGCGGCGAAACGTCATCATCATCCTGATGTCCATCGAGTTGATCCTGAATGCGGTGAACATCAACCTCGTGGCGTTTTCGCGGCAGGTAGGCTCGGTGCACGGGCAGGTGTTTGCGATTTTCATCATCACCGATGCTGCGGCCGAGGCGGCCGTGGGCCTGGGCATCATCATCGCGTTTTTCCGCAACCGCGCGACCCTCCTGGCCGATGAGATGGACATTCTGAAATGGTAGCGCCCCTGCGGTTTGGGTTGCCACCCGGAGCCCCGGGGCCGCCGGGCGGGGGATCGTTCCCGAGGGATTCATCATGCGTTTGCGCCGGACTCGGAATGAAGGCAACGGAAACGCGAGACGAAGTTAAGCACGAGCGGACCAAGTAATGACAATGGGATTTTTTCTCGACAAGATCTGGCTCATCCCGCTTTTCCCGCTGGCGGGTGCGGCGGTGATGCTGCTTGCAGGACGGCGGCTGCGGAACTCCGCGGTGAGCGTGGTTTGCGTTGGCAGCGTCTTCGTTTCCTTCCTTTTTTCGCTGGGCGCGGTCGCGCAGCTCATGGGCTTTCCGGCCGAGGCGCGCGTGGCGCAGAAGATACTGTTCGAGTGGGTGCCGGCGGGGCCGATGCACACGGCCAGCGGCGAGGTGGTGGACTTCGTCGCTGACTGGGGCATGCTGCTCGACCCGCTTTCAGCAGTGATGATCCTTGTGGTCACCGGCGTCGGCTTTCTGATTCACTTCTACTCGATCGGCTACATGGGCCACGAAGGCGGCTACTACCGCTTCTTCGGCTACATGAACCTGTTCATGTTCTCGATGCTGACCCTGGTGCTGGCGAACAACATGCTGCTGATGTTCGTCGGCTGGGAAGGCGTGGGGCTGTGCAGCTATCTGCTGATCGGGTTTTACTTCCAGCGCAAGTCCGCCGCGGACGCGGGGAAGAAGGCGTTCATCGTCAATCGCATCGGCGACGCAGGGTTCCTGCTGGGGATTTTTCTCACCGTGGCCACGACGGGCACACTCCGGTTCACGTCGCAAGGGCTGGTGGACGCCGCGCATACTCCGGGGATTTTGCAGGCCCTGAGCGCGGGTTTGACCTCACATTCTTTTTCCGTGGGCATGCCCGTGTTCACGGCCATTGGGCTGCTGCTGTTTGTCGGCGCGACAGGCAAGTCAGCGCAGATTCCGCTCTACGTCTGGCTGCCCGACGCCATGGAAGGGCCCACGCCGGTCAGCGCGCTCATCCACGCGGCGACCATGGTGACGGCGGGCGTGTATATGGTGGCGCGGCTGAACGCCATATTTCAGCTTTCGCCGCTGGCCCTGGAAGTGGTGGCGGTGACCGGCGCGCTCACGGCCATCTACGCGGCATCGATGGGCCTGATGCAGAACGACATCAAGCGCGTGCTGGCGTATTCCACCATCAGCCAGCTCGGCTACATGTTTCTGGCGCTGGGCGTGGGCGCGTTCGCCGCGGGCATCTTCCACCTGATGACGCACGCGTTCTTCAAAGCGCTGCTCTTCCTTGGCTCCGGCAGCGTGATTCACGCGCTCTCGGGCGAACAGGATATTCGCAAGATGGGTGCGCTGTGGAACAAAATCCCCGCGACCTCGCGGACGTTCCTGGCTGCGGCGCTCGCCATCGCGGGCATTCCGCCGCTGGCCGGCTTTTTCAGCAAAGACGAAATTCTGGGCAAGACGTTTGAGCACAGCCCCATGCTGTGGGCCGTCGGGTTTCTGACTGCGGGCATGACGGCGTTTTATATGTTCCGGCTGGTGTACATGACGTTCTTCGGGACCTCGCGCGTGCCGCACGACGTCGAGCACGGCATCCACGAATCGCCCCGGACGATGACCGTGCCGCTGGTGATCTTGGCGGTGCTCTCGGTGGTGGGCGGGTGGATTGGCTGGCCCGCGTCGCTCGGCGGCAGCAACAGGTTTGAACATTTTCTTGCGCCGGTGGTTCACAACCGCCCCTACGTGGTTGCGGTTTTGGTCTCCGGGAATGACGATGCTTCCGGGAAGCGGGCAATAGAGGAAGTTGTCGCGGCGCACCGCACCATGGAGTACGTCCTGATGCTGGCGTCCATTCTCATCGCGCTGGCGGGGATCTGGCTGGCACGGCTGATGTACCTGCAGCGCACCGAGCTGCCCGGCAAATTGGCGGCAAGGTTCCCGGCTCTCTACCGGCTTATCTATCGCAAGTACTACGTGGATGAAATCTATGACGCGCTCTTCGTGAATCGAGCGAAGGACCTGGGCGCGACGCTGGGCGCGTTTGACGCGCGCGTGATTGACGGTCTGGGCGTGGACGGCGCCGGCTGGCTGACGCGCTTCACTTCGCGCGTTTCGATTTGGTGGGACACCTGGATCGTGGACGGGCTGGTGAACCTGGCCGCCGTACTGGCGCGAGTGCTGAGCTTCCCGGTGCGCATCGTCCAGACGGGCCGGGTGTCCAGCTACGCGCTGCTGATCGTGTTGGGCGTGTTGGCGTTTCTCGGGTATTACTTGCGAATCGTGGGGCAGTAGAAGGCGAGGCAATCGCGATGCAATTTTTTCATGACCACATTCTGAGTGTCGTGCTGTTTACACCGGTGGTAGGGGCGGCGCTCGCGCTGTTCATTCCCCGCGAGAAAGACAACGCCCACCGCGTGCTCGGCAACGTCTTCGGGTTTGCGGGGCTGCTGGTATCGCTGCCTCTGGTGTGGTGGTTCAACCCGGACGCGGCGGGCTACCAGTTCCAAGAGACCTTCGACTGGGTGCCCTCGATCGGCGCGCGTTACTCGCTGGGGATTGACGGCATCAGCCTCCTGCTGGTGATGCTGACGACGGTGCTGGGCGCGATTTCGATTCTCTCGTCGTGGAGCGCGATTCAACTGCGCAGGAAAGAGTATTACATCCTCTTCTTGCTCCTGCAGACGGGCATGCTGGGCGTCTTCATGTCGCTGGACTTCTTCCTCTTCTACGTCTTCTGGGAAGTGATGCTCGTGCCCATGTACTTCCTGATCGGCGTTTGGGGCAGCGACCGCCGGCTTTACGCGGCCATCAAGTTCTTTCTCTACACGCTGGCCGGATCGGTGTTGATGCTGCTGGGAATCCTGGCGCTGTACTTCAACTACGCGAAAGGGCACGGAGGCGTCTACACGTTCGATATCCCCACGCTCCTCGGCGCGGCGCCGCAAATCTCCGACACGGCGCGGACGTGGCTCTTCTGGGCCTTCTTCTTTGCCTTTGCGATTAAGGTGCCCATGTTCCCGTTTCACACCTGGTTGCCCGATGCGCACACCGAGGCGCCCACGGCCGGGTCGGTGATCCTCGCGGGCGTCCTGCTGAAAATGGGCACGTATGGATTTGTGCGTTTTTCCCTGCCGCTGTTGCCCGCGGACCCAGCGGCCAGACACCCGATCATCACCATTATGGTCACCCTTTCGATCATCAGCATCATCTACGGCGCGCTGGTCTGCATGATGCAGAAAGATATGAAAAAGCTGATCGCCTATAGCTCCGTCAGCCATCTGGGTTTCTGCACCCTGGGCATTTTTGCGCTGACGCCGCATGGCCTCTCGGGCAGCATCCTGCAGCAGATCAACCATGGGATCTCGACCGGCGCGCTCTTCTTGATCGTCGGCGTGCTCTATGAGCGGCGGCACACGCGGCTGATTGCCGACTTCGGCGGGCTTTCCACGCCGATGCCCAACTTTGCGGCCATCTACCTGATTGTCAGCTTGAGCTCGCTGGGCATGCCGGCGCTGAATGGGTTCGTGGGCGAGTTCACCATCCTGCGCGGCGTGTTTGAAGTGAATATGGCCTGGGCGGCCTGGGCCGTCCTCGGGATCATTTTGGGCGCGGCGTACCTGCTCTGGTTGTATCAGCGCGTCATGTTCGGCTCGGTGACCAACCCGGCCAACGAGCACTTGCCCGATTTGAACGCGCGCGAATTCGTCACGCTGGTGCCGTTGGTGCTGCTGGCGCTGTGGATTGGCGTCTATCCCAAGCCGTTCTTCCGCTACTTGAATTTGCCCGTGAGGCAGATCGTGGAAAAGGTCGACAAGACCTACTACGAACGGACCGAGCGAGCTGCAAAGCGCATGGACGTCGCGCCAGCCCCGCCGCACGTTACCCGACCGGTTGCAGACTCTCCTTCGGCATCGGGGGCGGAGAAAAAATAGGCCGCGAATATGCTCAGCCACTTCCTTCAAACCCTGCGTGAGTTCCTAGGCGGTGACTTCCGCCTGATTCTGCCGGAGCTCCAGCTCGGTCTGTTCGGCCTGGGGATTCTGTTGACCGATTACCTGCTCGAGCTGCGCTGGAAATGGCTGAACCCGGCCATGGCCATGGCCGGCGTAGGATTCAGCGGCTATTCGCTGTGGCAGCTTTACACGGCCATGGAAGCGGGCGCCGCCCGCGGGTTTCCCCGATACGCCTTTGGTTTCAACGGATCGCTGCTGGTGGATCCGTTTTTCGTCTTCTTCGGATTCGTGTTCCTGGCCGCCACGGTGCTGGTGATTCTGCTGTCCGTGCGCTACCTCACGATCGAAGACGAGCATCACGGCGAATACTACGCCCTGATGCTGTTTGCTACCGTGGGCATGATGTTCATGGCCTCGGGCTACGATCTGGTCGTGCAGTTCATCGCCCTGGAAACCATGGCCATCAGCTTCTATATCCTGACAGGGTTCCTGAGGCGCGATCCCCGCTCCAATGAAGGCGCGCTGAAATATCTCCTGCTCGGCGCCTTCAGCTCGGGCATTCTGGCCTATGGCTTCTCGATTTTGTACGGCGTGGCCAGCTCGACGGACCTCCGGAGCGTTGCGCCGTTCCTGCAAGGAATCCAGGCGACCAATCTGGAAGTCGTCAGGGCGGCGGTGTTTGTGCGGGCTCGGGCCGGCCCGGACATCCTGACCTTGCTGGCCCTGGTGACGGTCTCGGCAGGCCTGTTCTTCAAGGTCGCGGCCGTCCCCTTCCATCAATGGGCGCCGGACGTCTATGAAGGAGCGCCGACGCCGATCACGGCGTACGTGAGCGTGGCATCGAAGACGGCAAGTTTTGCGCTGCTGCTGCGATTGTTCGTCACCGCGTTCTGGCCGGTGCGCGAGCAGTGGACGCTCCTGGTCGGAGTGGTGGCCGTGGCCTCGATGACCGTCGGCAACTTTGCCGCGCTCACGCAGAACAACATCAAGCGCCTGCTGGCCTACTCTTCGATCTCACACGTGGGCTATATCCTGTTGGGCTTGGTGGGCGCGGTCGGGTTGAACGGTGAAACGAACCGGACGGGCCTGCAGGGCATCGCATTTTATCTGCTCGTGTACGCCTTCATGAACACGGGCGCGTTTGCGATTGTCATCTTGCTGCGGCGCAAGGGCCTGATCGGCGACAACTTGGAGGATCTGAACGGCCTGATTCAGCGCAGCCCGGCTGCCGCAGTGCTGCTTCTGATTTTTATGTTGTCGCTCGCGGGCATCCCGCCCACGGCGGGCTTCCTGGGCAAGTACTACATTTTCCTTTCGCTCGTGCAGACGAAGCACTACTACCTGGCGGTCTTCGCCGTGCTGTATATCGTGCCCGCGGCGTATTACTACTTCCGTCTGGTGAAACACGCGTTCCTGCGCGAGGCCACCGACCCCGTGCGGCAAGTGGCCTCGCCGGCGCAGGCCCTTGCCCTGACCGTGGCGGTATTTGTCTCTCTGGTCGCGGGCCTGTTTCCGGAACCTTTCGTGCGGCTGGCTAACTATTCACTCTTCGTCGTCTTCCGGTAGTGGAAACCGGGTAGCAAGGCGTGTCTCCTCCACTGAAGCCGCCCCCGCAGGTGTCCAACTACGGGCGTCAGCTCGCCATGGCGATGGAGTTGCCTTTTGTGCTCGTCAGCGCCGTGTTGGTGGGTGGCCTGATGGGCTACTTACTGGATCGCTGGCTGCACACTAGGCCGTGGCTGATGCTCGTCTTCGGCGGGTTGGGTTTCTTCGCTGGAGTGCGCGAGATTCTTCGCCGACTGGCGAATGAAGGCGATGGAAACCAGGGAAGCGCAAAACGATGACGTCCACGCGCGTCCGGAACGCCGCATTGCCTGGCTGACGCTTCTCCTCGGCGGAGTGGCTGCAGTTGGCGTGGCGGTCAGTGTTTCTCGTCGCGCGGGCGTCGGCGTGCTCGTTGGCACGCTGCTGGCTTGGGTGAACCTGCGCTGGCTGCAGCAGGCCCTGGACGCTCTAGTTCACCTGGCGGCCGCGCAGGCGGGAAACCCTCATCCCCGCGTCTCCATCTGGGTGTACATCAAGTTCTTCGCGCGCTATGTGTTGATCGGATTGGTTCTGTATGTTATGGTGTCGCGTTTTGGGATTCCTCTTCTGAGCCTGTTCGGCGGACTGTTCGCGCTGGGTGCCGCCACGATGGCGGAAAGCATCTACGAGGTGTTCGCACGGCCTGACCGAGGCTGAAGCATTCCGATGGAACATCACCTTTCCGGGCTCACCGTCCTTCTCAATAAGATCTTTGGAAAATATGCTCTGGGGCTGTTGGCGGCCCTGCATGTGAAGCCGAATAACCCGGCGGCGCCGATCCCGGAACACGTCGCCATGTCGCTCGTGGTCTTCGTGCTGGGAGTGGCGGGAACGCTTTGGCTCAAGAGGCGGCTTTCGGTTGAGCGGCCGGGAGCGGCGCAGCAGATCGCTGAATACTTGCTCACGAACCCTCTGGGGTTCGGGATCCGCGACCTGCTGGACGAGAACGTCGGGCATCACGGGCGCGCCTTCGTGCCCATGGTCGGGTCGGTTTCCATCTTTATCCTGATG
>Ga0209515_10008995_pt1 | contig 11482 bp, 11 predicted proteins | sample Subgroupgradi54m_FD_187454 | JGI IMG/M metagenome (GOLD analysis project Ga0209515, IMG submission 187454) | Subsurface groundwater microbial communities from S. Glens Falls, New York, USA - GMW60B uncontaminated upgradient, 5.4 m (SPAdes)... ...
TGGTGGAGCTGATGGGGATCTTGTAGGCCTCCTCCCCAAACACCCCTTTCAAAGCCATAGTTTCAAACTTGTCGTTGGCGGGGGTGGAGGTGCCGTGGGCGTTGATGTAGTCGATCTCCTCGGGCTTGAGGTGCGCCCGCTGGAGGGCCAGGCGCATGGCCCGGGCCGTCCCCTCTCCCTGGGGCGAAGGCTGGGTCAGGTGGTAGGCGTCGGCGGTGGCGGCGTACCCGACCACCTCGACGAGGGGCTGGGCGTTCCGCCGCTGGGCTGACTCCAGGCTCTCCAGGATGAGGACGGCGGCCCCTTCGGCCATGACAAAGCCGTCTCGCCGGGCATCGAAGGGGCGGCAGGCCTTCTGGGGCTCCTCGTTGCGGCGGGAGAGGGCGTTACAGGCGGCGAACCCGGCGATGATGATGGGAGCGATTGGGGCCTCGGTGCCTCCAGCGATGGCGATCTCCACGTCCCCCCGCCGGATCATGTCGAAGCCCTCGCCCACGGCGTCGGCGCCGGTGGAGCAGGCGGTCACGGGGCACTTGACAGGCCCCTTGGCTCCCAGGGCGATGGAAACCTGTCCGCAGGCCATGTCTATGAGGGTCATGGGCATCAGGAAGGGGCTCACCCGGCTGGGGCCCTTCTCACGCATGGTCTCTATCTGCTCGGCCAGGGTCAGGATGCCCCCCATGCCGCTGCCGATTAGGACCGCCGTCCTCTCGGCCGTCTCTCCCGCGAGATGCAAGCCAGCCTGACGGGCCGCCTCCTGGGCCGCTACGACGGCGAACTGGGAGAACCGGTCCATCCGCCGGGACTCCTTCCTTCCCAGGTGGGCCTCGGGGTCAAACCCCTTCACCTCGGCGGCAATCTTCACCTCAAGGTTGCTGGCGTCAAAGGCACGAATGGAGTCAACCCCTGAGACTCCTCGCACCACGGCATCCCAGGTGGACAGGGTGTCCAGCCCAAGGGGCGTGACCATTCCAATGCCCGTGACCACTACGCGCTGACTCACCCTCCACCTCCTCGCCTGAGAAAGGAGTTCCGATGCAGGGGCACGAGAGCGAATGGGAGCATTATACCCCAGCAGGGCGCTGAAAGCCCCTTTCGACCCTCGACAAATGCGGGGCTCCGATTGGCATACGAAGCCTGTCGGCCTTCGGCATCTCCCTTTCCCCCTTCCTGGCCAGGAAGGGGGTGGAAATTATATCTGGGGGACACCCCCAGACCCCCGTTAGAGGGGCAAAGCCCCTCCGGACTCCCCCTTTCCGTGGCCTGCTAGGGAGCTGGGAGGGGGATAGCATGCCAGGAACTCGTTGGGAAGCCTACCCAGCCTTGCACAGAATGTCATTCTGAGCCCGCCGCAGGTGGGCGAAGAATCTGGGGTGGGGTTCCCACCAAGAAGAAACCTCTCCCCAGACCCTTCGCTTCGCTCAGGGTGACATTGGGGTGTGGCCTTTTTGTGCAAAGCCGCCTCCCCAGATTCTTCGCTGTCGCTCAGAATGGCACTCTGCAACGGTTATCTGATTCACCACCCTACCCAGACGGGGTGAGCGAGACCTTGATGGCGCCTGCGGGAGGGTGAAAGAAGGCCTCCCGGAACTGCTCCAGGGGGTAGGTGTGAGAGACGACCTGCTGGATGGCGTCGCCGAAGCGCTCCTGGAACTGGGCCAGGTGCTGGACCGCCATCCGAAGGTGGCGGAGGTTCGCGTTGACGCTGCCGAGCATGGTCTGATTGGCCAGCACCATCTGCCGGACCAGGGCAGCAGTGTCTACCGTCAGCGCGTGGCGGCCGCCCGGCACCCCCAGGAGGAGCACCACGCTGTTGGGGCTTTTGAGGTAGGAGGCCACCTCGAAAGCCACGGTGGGAGCGCCTGTGGCGTCCACCACCAGGTCCAGGTCTTCCCAAAGGGGGCCTAAACCGGCGTACCCTGCCTCGGCGATGTTGAGGTAGGCGGCGCCAATGGATTGGGCCAAGCGCCCTGGAGGGCCAGAGCCGGGATGCCTGGCCACGACGACGGTGCTTACGTGGTGAAGGCGGAGAAGGAAGGCCGTGAGCATTCCCACGGGGCCGGCCCCCACCACCAGGGCGCGCTTGCAGAGCCCCCAGCTGTCCCCATCCCATGCGTGCTCGTGGTGCCCGCACCGGGGTGACAGACGAGCCTGGAGCCTACGAACGGTCTCCAGGGCCTTCTCGCAGGTGCTCAAGGGCTCGGCAAGGAACCCGATGCGTTCCAAGGTGTCGGGGAGCGGGACCAGGTTGGCCTCCTGCTCCACGATGAGGGAGGTCATGAAGCCGTGAACCCCCAGGATGCCCCGCTCCCGAAAGCGGCCCGTGTAGCACCGATCGCTCTCGCCGTGGGAACAGCTTTCACACTCCCCACATCCCCGCCGCACCGAGGCTATCGCCAGGTCTCCGGGGCGCAGCCCGCGCACCCCGGGGCCCACCTGCTCCACGCGGCCCGCCATCTCATGGCCCAACACCAGGTAGCTGGCGCCAGGAGGCGGCTCTGCCTCCTCCTCGCCACGAGCCATGGCCCGGTCGGTGCCACAGACTCCTATCTGGAGGACTCGGACCAGCACCTGGTCCGGCTGCTCCAGGACGGGCTCTGGGACGTCCACCAGCTGAAGGCTGCCGCTACCCTTCACGAGAGCCACTGCCTTCATAGGCCCTCCTGAGCCAGCGCTTAGAGCAGGGTGCTAGAAATCCCCTTCGACCATCCCCCTGTCCCCGTTCCTGGCCAGGAAGGGGGTGGGAATTATGTCTGGGGGGCGCCCCCAGGCCCCCGGCAGGGAACCCACGGTTCCCTGCACCTTCCCACTGGTGCAGGGCCAGCGCGCCCCCACGTGCTGCACGCCCCATCTAAAGACAACACTCCAATAGCGTGGGTGCAGGTCGAAGACACTCGACAACTTGTCGGTGGCACGCCCTGCCTAGGGCAGGATCTCTCTCACGTAGGCCTTCATGAGCGCATCATTGAGCTGCTGCTCATCCTGGGGGAGACGGACATCTATGGGCCGGAAGGTGCTGAACCCTCCCACCTGGAGTTGGAAGCTCTCCAGTTGGGGCTCCACTGAAAGCTTCACCATAATCTGATGGTTGGCCTCCTCCCAGGTCAGAGTCCAGGTGCACTCGTAAAAGAGGAGTTCGTCGTCCACCATCCCTTGCGCCAGGGGGCGGACGGAGGCGCCCCGGGTCATGTCAAGCTCTCCCTGGCCATCAAGGAGACGCTGGTTCACCTCCTCCAACCGGGCGTAGACCTGCGGGTCCAGGGCGTTGGCAAGCTCCCACAACCGGGCCACGGCCATGTCATGGTCAGGTGTGGCCCTGGGAAAGCTCTGGGCAGCCCTCTCCACGAACTCGCGGGCCTCCCGGGTCAACTGGAGGAACTCCTCGGTCCGAGCGATCCAGTCCCTTGGGGTGTTCTCTGTCACTGCTCTCTCCTTGGTCTAGGCTTTCTGGTGTCCTGTTTCTGAAATAAGGGTACATGATTGTCATTGCGAGAAGGCGGAGCCGACGAAGCAATCTGGGGAAGGGAGGCCCCCACCGCCAGATTGTCGCGGCCCTCCTCCGTCAGGCCTCGCAATGACGTTTGCAGGGAACTTCGGATACAGGATACTAGCGCCAACGCGTCACCCCGAAGCTATCAGCACGGCGCGGGCCGGCGCCCCGTCCCCCCCGGCCAGGCGCAGGGGTAGACAGAGGAGGGTGTAGGCGCCAGGAGGCACCTGGCTCAGGTCCAGGCCCTCCACAATGGCCACCCCCGCTTGAAGCAGCGTGTGGTGGGTAGGGAACTCCCTGGCGCCAAAGGCCTCAATGGAGAGGTAGTCCACGCCCACCAACCGCAGTCCTCGCTCCACCAGCCACCTGGCCCCCCTTGGGGTGACGGCAACGAACTCCTCATGAAAGGAAGGGTCTGCCCACAGCCGGGAGTTGCGGGTCTTGAGGAGCAGGCGCTGGGTGCCCGGTGGGATGTCCAGGGCTTCCAGTGTTCCTTCGGTCACCTCGTCAGCCTCGCCCACGTCCCGAACCACGGAGGGGCCATAAAAGACCTCAAGAGGCATCTGGTCTATCGTCACGCCGTTCGCCTCGAAGTGGTAAGGAGCGTCCACGTGGGTGCCAGTATGGGAGCTGAGCGAGAGGGCAAGGATGTTGAAGGGGTCGCCCTTGCGGAGTTGGGCCACGGGGCGGATACGAAAGGGCGCATCTCCAGGGTATACAGGCATCGCTGCCTGCAGGGGGACGGTGACATCGTACATCTTCATAGGTGTGCCCAGCCTCTGGGGCCCATTATACCCCCACCCCTGAGGCTCTCGCCTCCGAGTTCCCGCTCTGACGTCTCCAGGCTGGCTCACTAGCATGAGAGATGCCGCGAGGAAGCCTAGGGCCGCAGGACCGCAGACAGGGAAGGGCTGTGACCAAGCGCCGACCCTGGCGCCTGGGGTGGCATGGTCGTCCGCATCCGCCTGGGAACACCAGCCGCCGGGACGCCCGCTGGGGCAAACCAGTCGCGCCGTGACCCCAGGCGATGGGGTAAAGCCCGCTGGCTGTTTAGGCAGTGGGTAGGTTCACCGAGGAAGCGATGTCCACGATCTTCTCCACATGGCCCGGTTGCAGGGCTACATGGATTTGAGAGCGCAGGACAACGATGTGGTTGTCCCTGGCGGCGAGGTCCGCCTCGGCGGCGGTGCTCCAGAGGGACAAGCGCCCCACCTCGTTGGGGTCGTCAGAGGCGGTAAAGATGCAACTTGCTACATACCCTTTGTGCCTCCGCAAGGCCTCGTCCAGGGTCTGGTACCCCCGGATGACCTCTGCCTTTCTTCCTGGGAGGGCCTTGGCAATCGAAAGACGTCCAATCATCACGTGCTCCTTTCCGGAAGGGACAGGTCTTCTCTCCGGGGGCAATCCCCAGCATCAGAATAACCCCAACACGGGCTCTTTTGCTAGATCTCTACCGGTCGGACCTGGAGATGGCTGTTGTGGCGCTCCACGTATCCGGCCTGGACTCCCAGGTAGCTGTGGCTGAAGACCACCAGCCACCCCTCCCTCTCCGCCTTCTGCAGATAAGTCCGCTTCTGCTCCAGGGTCTCCTCGGGGAAGCGGTCGTTGGCAGCGATGCAGTTCAGGCTGAGGTGGAGGTGGGTGGGGACAAGGTCGCCCAGGAAGGCCACCCGCTCGCTCCCCTCGTCCACCAGGACCATCTGATGGCCCCGGGCGTGAGCGCCCGTCACCTTGACCCACACCCCGGGAGCGACCTCGCCGTCTCCCTCCAGCCACTCCACCTGGCCGCACCGTTCCAGGCCCGTGAAGTCTTGGGGATCATAGGAGATTTTACCCCGCTCGCTGGGCGTCGTGGCCTCCTCCCAAGAACCGCGCTGGACCAGGTAAGTGGCCCGAGGGAAGGTGGGGACCACCTGACCCCACCGGTCGAGCCGGGTTGCGCCGCCGCAATGGTCGAAGTGGAGATGGGTGAGGATCACCAGGTCAATTTCTCGCGGGCTTACTCCCACAGCCCGCAGCTCCCGCAGGAGCCGGCTGGGGCCCACCCCGAACTCCTCCCGCTGCCGCTCCACGTCCTTGGCGCCCGCTCCGGTATCTACCAGGATCGTGTGCTTGGGACTGCGGATGAGGAGGCAGTTCATGTTCACCGGCAGTCGGTTGCGCCGGTCCACATGGGCCCACTGCTCCCAGGAACTTTTGGGCATTCCACCGAAGAGAACGCCACCATCGAACTTGATAAGTCCGTCGCTCAAGAGCGTCAAGGACAGGTTCCCTAGCTGCAACATAGCCGCCCCCCCCTTGTGTTGCTGAACAACACCCTGTCCGAGAAGCCTCAACGCCGCCTAGCAGGTACAGCACACCCGTCTTCCATGAGCGCCATCCTGGAGAAAACAGGAACGGATGACGACCAAGGGAAGCCACACAGGCCCACAAGAATGAACGCACCTACACCACGTGTATGGCTGGCACCGCCCGCTGACTAGGCGTCTCTGGGGCAGGACAAGGACAAATGTGATAAATACGATACGCTAGATAATCGGCTGCCCGTCAAGAGACCGCCACCTTGGCGAGGGGCTGACTAGTTCTCAAAAATTGACCAAGAACGTCTTGAGCCCCTGCGCCTCTGGGACCCTTGGATGAAGGGTCCCCACGCCTGACCAACCCTCGCTTCCACCTCCTTTCGAGGCCCTCCAGGTAACCGTCGCTCCGCCCACCCCAAGCCTCAATTACCTATTCTAATGGAACTTTCACCAGAAGGGAAGGGGTGGCCCAAAACACAAGGGAGGGAGGCCGCAAGCTACGGCTTCTCTCCCTCCCTGCCTTTCACGATGCCCTGTTACGAAGCGGTACCCTTCTCGCGCTACTTCTTGGAGCCCTCGCCCGGGCCCAAGTCCTCCAGGTCCAGGTTCTGGATGAACTCGGAGAAGGCGGACAAGCGGTTGAGCTCCGCGTCTGTCACCTTCGCGGCATCGCCGCTCTCCAGATGATCGGGGGCCACCGGCTTTCCCTCCTCATCCAAGAGGATGCCGGCCTTATCGAGGACCGATTGCTCTGCAAAGATGGGCGCCTTGCTGCGCACCGCCAGGGCCAGGGCGTCGCTGGGGCGGGAGTCCACCTCGACGCTCTTGCCATCCACCTCCAGCACCAGCTTGGCGAAAAAGGTGTCATTGCTCAGGTCCGAGATGATGACCCGGCGCAGTAATGCTCCCAGGGCCTGAATCACCGAGCCCAACAGGTCATGGGTCAAGGGTCGGGGAACCTGAACGTCCTGAAGCTTCACCGCAATGGCGTCGGCCTCGGCGGGGCCAATCCAGATCGGCAAGTACTTGTTGGTGTCCTTCTGCTTGAGGATCACCACGCGCTGGTAGCGCTGTGCGTCCATCATGTTGACACGAATGCTGTCGATGAGCATCTCTGGCATGGCTCCCGACCTCCTTCTCCGTGACCCTGAGGTTATTCTAGGGCTGCCTTTCTCCCAGTGTCAACCAAGCTGGAGCCAGAAGAATGAGGTTCGCGCAAAGGCCCGGGCGCACTGCCAGCATTGCGGTGGCCCCTCGACACCGCCTATCATGGAGGACGCACGAGCGATAACGGTCCGGGGGGTGGAGGCAATCATGGCCCAGCGGCATTTCACCCTCGATGAGGCCAACAGCCTCCTTCCCTGGCTCCGCACGGCGCTGTCCCGAATCCGGGAGATCCGGGAGCAGATACAGCAGGCCGGCCACGAGAGGGGGGACTTGCTGGGGAAGGTTCGCCACAACGGCAGCCAAGACCTGAGCCCGGCCATCAAGGCCAACCTCGACCCCAGCCGTGCCCTGGAGATAGAGGTCGCGGACCAGCTCCAACTTGTCCTTGCCAAGGGGATTATCGTCAGAGACCCCGCCCGAGGACTGGTGGACTTCCCAGCCCTGCGGGACGGCCGAGAGGTTTACCTCTGCTGGGTGTTGGGCGAGGACGAGATTCGCCACTGGCATGAGATGGACGCGGGCTTTCCAGGTCGGAGGCCGCTGTAACCTGACGGTCAGAGGGGGCATTGTACCCCAAAGTCATTCTGAGCCCTCCTGCTCAGGCGGGAGCGGGACGACGACTCTTCGGCGAGGCTTTGCCTCAGAAGTCCCGGAGAGGAGGAGTTCAGAGGGGGCGGAGTCCCCTCTGACGGGGGTATGGGGGTGTCCCCCATAGCTAAAACCTCCCCCTTCCTGGTCAGGAAGGGGGAAGGGGGGATGGTCGAAAGGGTTTTTCAGCATCCTACTAAACCTATGCCTTAGTGTGTGTCCAGGGTACGCCCTGGGAGGAGGGTCCCCTTGTACGGCATCAGCCTCGAAGGAAAGAACGCCCTGATCTTCGGCGTCGCCAACCAGCGCAGCATCGCCTGGGCCATCGCCCGAGCGCTCCACCAGGCGGGGGCGCGTCTGGCCCTGGCCTACCAGAACGAGCGCGTCAAGGAGGGGGTCGCCAGCCTGGCCGCCACCCTGAGTGACGACGTGGTGCTCCTCCAGTGCGACGTGACCAGCGACGAGCAGGTGGAGGAGACCTTCCGCCAGGTGCAGGAGCAGCTTGGCAGCCTCGCCGTCGTCGTCCACAGCATCGCCTTCGCCAACCGGGATGAGCTGGGGGGCGACTTCACCAAGACCAGCCGCGATGGGTTCCGCTTGGCCCTGGATATCAGCGCCTACTCCCTGATCCCCATCGCCCGCTATGCCGCGCCCCTCATGGAGAAGGAGGGCGGGAGCATCATCACCATGAGCTTCCAGGCCTCGCAGCGGGTGTTCCCCGGCTACAACGTCATGGGCACGGCCAAGGCGGCCCTGGAGCACGAGGTGCGCCAGCTTGCGGCGGAGCTGGGGGCGAAGAACATCCGGGTCAACGCCCTCTCGCCAGGCCCAGTGGACACCCTGTCGTCACGCGTGATCCAGGGGTACACCACCATGAAGCGAATGCACGCCGAGCGTTCTCCGCTGGCGCGCAACATCACCCAGGAGGAGATCGCCAAGGCGGCCCTGTTCCTGTGCAGCGACCTCTCAAGCGCCGTGACGGGCGCCATCATCCCCGTGGACGGCGGCTACAGCATCATGGGGATTTAGGGGGGGTGTGCCACCGACAAGTCGAGTGTCTTCGACCTGCACCCACGACTGGGAGGGTTCGCACAAGCCGGCGTTGAAGTGCTTGTGGCTGCGGGTGACCTTCGTCACCACAATCTATAGTGTAATGATGAGCGGGATGAACTAGATATTGTGATTAGAAAGCAAACTTGCCCCCGCCATTGAAATGCAAACTTAAAGGGCGTAAACTTTGCATTACCCCTTGAACAGGAAGTGGAGTTTGAAATGGCGGGACACTCCCTAGCCGACAGCCCGTGCGGCCGCTTGGTTCCTATCACAGACGGGCAGATGGCCTTCGTTCCTGATCCATTGCCTCGAAGGTTGGAGCTTGCCTCTAGTACAGTATCCCGCCTCGACGAAGCATCCCACGCAGTGGGGATGCTTGCAGGTGTCGGCGAGACCATTCCTAACCCTCACCTCCTTATTCGTCCATTTGTGCGGAGAGAGGCGGTTCTCTCTTCCAGGATCGAAGGCACCCAAGCGTCGTTGTCGGACCTCTTCCTCCATGAAGCTGGGGACATGCGTCGCCCAAAGGGTGACGTGGTTGAAGTAGTGAACTATGTGAGGGCGCTGGAACAAGGGATACAACTTCTTGAGCGGTTGCCCATCTCTGTGCGACTCATGAACGAAATCCATGCTGTCCTACTCCAGGGGGTGCGCGGTCAGGAGAAAAGGCCTGGCGAGCTCCGAAATGAACCCGTTTGGATCGGCTCTGAGGGGACGTCCCTCGGTGAGGCCCGGTATGTACCGCCTCCTGCCAGCATGGTACGCGACCTGATGCAAGACCTGGAGCAATTTTGCAATGACGACCTTGAGTTGCCCCCGCTTGTTCAATGCGCACTGCTCCACTACCAGTTCGAGGCAATCCACCCATACCTTGACGGGAATGGCCGAATAGGCAGATTGCTCATAACCCTTTTCCTGTGTTGGAAAGGCGTACTGCCCAAGCCGCTCCTCTACCTGAGCGCCTACTTTGAGCGAGACCGCACTGCCTATTACGATCAACTGCTTAACCTAAGTGCGACTGGGAACTGGGAAGCCTGGTTGTCTTATTTCTTGCGGGGTGTGGCCCAGCAGGCACAGGACGCGATTCGCCGCATTCGAAGTGTGCGAGAGTTACAGGAGAAGTACCGACAATTGCTGCAAGAACGTCGCGAGTCGGCTAATGCGTTGCGTATGGTGGATGAATTGTTTGCCTCTCCCTTCATGACGGCGGGACGCGCTGCCAGAATGCTTGGGATAACGCCTGAGGGAGCCAGGGGCATCCTCGAGCGGCTTGCACAAGCCGGTGTCGTAGAGCGGGTGCAGGGAACTTGGCCTCACCTCTATGTAGCGCGAGAGCTACTCCAGGCCATTGAGGAGCCAGAAGCATCTGGTTAGCCCAGGTCCCCTTGCCAAGGGGTGAAGCTTCCCCCTATGATGGACATAAAAGCCAACAAGGAGTGCAGCCATGCCCTACCGGTCTGTGACCTTTCTCAGCGAGGGCCTTGCCCTGGAAGGGGTGCTGCAGGTCCCCGAAGGCGAGGGGCCCTTCCCGGGCGTCGTGGTGTGCCACCCGCACCCCAGGATGGGCGGCGACATGGACAACAACGTGGTCTTGGCCTCTTGCCGGGGCCTGATTCGGCAGGGGGTGGCGTGCCTGTCCTTCAACTTCCGCGGCGTGGGCGGCAGCCAGGGGGTCTCCCAGGGGACGGAGGCCGAGGTCAGGGACGCGATGGACGCGGTGGAGTATCTGCGGGGGCTGCAGGAGGTGGACGCCTCGCGCCTGGGCCTCCTGGGCTACTCCTTTGGCGCCGGCATTACTCTTCAGGCGATGGCTAAGGGGCTCCCGGTCCAGGCCTTCGGGGTTATCGCCGGCCTGTCGTCGCGCTCGCAGGGGTCTGCCTCCCTCCAGCTCCCCTTGCCCAAGCTGTTCATCGGCGGCGACCAGGACCAGATGGCGCCCGGGGAGCAGTTCCTCACCCTGACCAAGCAGGTTGCGGACCCCAAGGAGGCCCACCAGATCAAAGGGGGAGATCACTTCCTGTGGGGCCACGAAGAGGAGGTTGCAAAGCTGGTGGGCGGGTTCTTCAGCCGGTGCCTGGGCTAGGCAGGCGGCAACCTGCTATGGAAGACCAGCCACGCCTCGCTCCCATGGCCCAAACAGCCCTCTCTATTCAGAGTCATGGCCTCGCCCTTGAGGGGGTCATCGCGACCCCCCGTGGGGCACAGCCACCCCTTCCAGGCGTAGTCCTGTGCCCTGGCCACACCGTCTTTGGCGGTCGCATGGACTCGCCCCTCATGGTGGCGCTTGCCCAGGAGGTTGTCCAGCGGGGCTTTTCGTGTTTGCGGTTCAACTTCCGCGGAGTGGGCAGCAGCGAAGGCCAGTTCACCAACGGTGAGGCGGAGCACCTGGACGTGGCCGCCGCGCTGGAGCTTATGGGCGCCTTCCCAGGGGTAGCCCGCTCGCGGCTGGCGGGGGTGGGCCACTCCTTTGGCGCCTCTGTTGTCCTTGCGGCGTTGAAGGAGATGAGAGGCCCCAGGGCCTTTGCCTTCCTCTCGCCACCCCTGTCAGCTGTCCAGAAGGCGCCCATCGCCAAGGACAAGCGGCCCAAGCTGTTCGTGGTCGGACAAGGTGACCGGATCGTGCCGTCCCAGAGGTTGCAGAATGAGCTACAGGGGATGCCTGGCCCCCTAACATTCAAGACAGTGGCGGGGGCAGACCACGCCTACGCCCACCGCGAGCAAGAGGTGGCCCGCATCGTTGCGGACTACCTGGCCATCGTCCTGTGAGCCTCGTGGAGCCCATGTCGCAGCAGCCCTTGCCCCCACCCTCGCCAGAGACCTTCATCCCAGCGCCGCTCCCGGCGCCCGATGGAGCGTCACCTCCCGTGGCCCGCGACCCGGCGGT
>Ga0209515_10008996_pt1 | contig 11482 bp, 13 predicted proteins | sample Subgroupgradi54m_FD_187454 | JGI IMG/M metagenome (GOLD analysis project Ga0209515, IMG submission 187454) | Subsurface groundwater microbial communities from S. Glens Falls, New York, USA - GMW60B uncontaminated upgradient, 5.4 m (SPAdes)... ...
CTCTGCAAGAATAAACGAAGAAACTTTGAGATGGATTAATCATAATATTAATGTTCTAAACCGAGCAAAACATGAATGGAATATTACTCCAAAATTTATAGGGTAATATTTACACATAGCCCTTCGCTCCAGAAAAATTATAACCGTAATGAGACATATACCAGTCCAAAATCCCCCTATATGATCTGCCATTAGGTTGTTTTGCATGTGTAAAGTCATCACATACTAAATTTTCTGGTTCTTTGTTTATAATTTTAAGCACATTATCAAGAGCATTTTTTCTTTCAAGCTGCAAATCATACTTGCTTTTTCGAGGCTTATGTAATAATACTTTCTGTTTCCATGTTCTAACTGTTCTTGGATTAACACTATACTTAGAGGCAATATCTTTTTGACTCATCCTTGAAAGAAGATAAGCTAACTCTTGTTTTCCGGGTTTCTCAAGCCCACTTTTTAAATAAATATTTGAACCTTTCCTGCGAGGAAGACCATTATAATCCATCCATCTGTATACTGTCTTTTTATTTACGCCTCTTTCTTCAGCTATTTCTCTAACGGGCTTTCTTGAATAATTATAATAATACTCCAAAGTGCCTTTAGGTGGTCTTCCTTTAACTCTCTTTATAAAGTAATCTTCGAGAGATCTTACTTCTATTCCTAACTTATTTAACCACCTACCAGCAGTCGCGCGATGAACGCCTAATATTCCAGCAAGATAACTAGTTGATTTCCATTCCTCTAAATATCTCATTGGTAAATAAATTTCCAAATCCTCGCCAATTCTCTTTTCAGCACTAAGCATCTTTGCAGATTTGTTCATTTAGAAAGATATTAACTTGGATTTAAAAGAATTACTGTTCTTCAAAGCATTTTTATACCTTAAAACATTAATCCAAATATAAAAAAGAGAAAATGAGCCTATTAAGAAACAAAGAATTCAGAACACTTCTTTATCTTGTAGTAATTACCTTAATAGCAGGGGCGATATTCTACCATTTTTATGAAGGCTGGAACTGGATAGACTCGCTTTATTTCAGTTCAGTTACTTTAACAACAGTAGGCTATGGCGACCTCCATCCAACTAGCGGAATAAGCAAGATATTTACCATAGTTTATGCTGTAATAGGAATAGGAATACTATTCACTTTCATAAATTTTTGGGCAAATGAGAGAATAAAAAGAATAGAAAAAAAAATAAAGAATGGAGTACATAAAAGAAATAATAAAAGATGATAGTCATAAACTTCAAGAATTATAAAACAGGCTCAGAAGCTCTAAAACTGGCAAAACAAATAGAAAAATATCTTCCTAAAGCCATAATCTGTCCAGCAACAATAGATATAGAATTAATATCGCAAAAAACTAAATTGAAAGTCTTTTCCCAACATGCAGACATTAAAGAAGGTAATAAAACAACAGGCTATAACACTCTAAAAACTTTGAAAAAAGCAGGTATATCAGGTACTCTAATTAACCATTCGGAACATCCACTATCAGCAACAAATATTTACAAAACAATAATAGTATCAAAAAAATTAAAGTTAAAGTCAATAGTTTGCACTCCAACTTTAAGAAATATGAAAATGATATTAACAATAAAAAAAGTAAAACCCCATGCAATAGCATTTGAAGATCCTAAATTAATCTCAACAGGAAAATCAATAACTAAATACAATCCTAAAGCATTATTACAATTTATAAAAATAATGAAAAAAACAAAAATCATTCCACTATGCGGAGCAGGCATTTCCACAGTAGAAGACGTCAAACAAGCTCATGCATTAGGCTGTAAAGGCATTCTGATCTCCTCAGCCATAGCAAATAATAAGAACCCCATTCTATTATTAAAAGAATTAAAAGATTTCCAATAAAAAATGAAGAAAACAAATGCTCAATTATTGCAAGAATTAAAAAAAAGAGACTTTAGAGTAACAATATTCGGTTCATCTAGGATGAAACCAACTGATCAAGAATATCATCAAGTCTATAAATTAGCAAAAATGATCGGCGAACGAGGAATAGACCTAGTAACCGGAGGAGGCCCAGGAATTATGGAAGCTGCAAGCGCAGGCCATAAAACAGGAAGTAAAAGAAATAAAGCACATACAATAGGCTTAAACATAAAGCTCCCTCATGAGCAAAGATTCAATCCTTATATAGAAATAAAAAAAGAATTTACCCGTTTCTCAGATAGATTAGACAATTTTATGCTTTTATCTAACGCAATTATAGTAGCTCAAGGTGGAGTAGGAACAACCTTAGAGTTATTTTATGCTTGGCAGCTAATGCAAGCAAAACATATTTGCCATATTCCTATAATCCTTCTAGGCCATCAATGGAAAGGCCTAATAAAATGGCTAAGAAAAGAACCTCTAAAAAGAGGTTTCTTCAATCAAGAGGATCTAGAATTGCTTTTTGTAGCAAAAAATCCAGAAGAAGTAATAAAAATTATCTATGAAGCATATAACGAATATAAAAAAGGTAATAAAAAGTTTTGCATCAATTATAAAAAGTACAAAGTAAGATAAACCGCAATCTTTAAGAATCCTCTATAATAATTTAAATAATGATATTAAAAGGAACATGTTATCCGCTTATCCTAAAATTTCATGATACGATGGGCTCAATCCTAGAAATTGAAAAAACATCTAAAACCGAAGAAACATATTCTGAACAATTGTTAGACCATCCCCATATCATAGAAATTGCGCCAACTTCTCAAAATAATGGAAATGATAAAAGATGGTTATATACAAATATAGGAAAAATAACTATACTTACAACACATTTAGGACAGGATTATAATGGCAAAATAAGTTTAGCAAATCTTCTTAGAGAGAATAGAGAACGCTTAAGCAAATTAGAAATAGAGCATGTTTCAACATTAGAAAGACTAAAAGAAAGACATTTAGAAAGAATATTAAATAAAAGACCATCTTGGAAAAAAGAGCTTGTAGAAGAAGCATATCATGAATATTCTTCTTTAGTATTTGCTTACTTAGATAAATTGGAAAAAATAAAAAAGTAAAAGTTATGTAAACAAAACCAATATAAACATCTAATTCTTTATATTGCTATGAAAAAGTACGTTGAAAATCGCCCATGGGGCAAATTTGAACAATTTACTCACAACGAAAAATCAACTGTAAAAGTGATAACCGTAAATCCAAAACAAAAATTATCCTTGCAATATCACAATAAAAGAAAAGAATTCTGGAGATTCCTGGACAATCCAGCGAAGGTTACAATAGGAAAAAAAACAATAAGAGTAAAAGAAGGAAATGAATTAGTAATTCCAAAGAAAACTCTTCATACAGTAGAAGCATTAAACAAACCAGTAAAATTCCTAGAAATTGCATTCGGCAATTTCGATGAAAATGATATTGTAAGAATTAAAGATATATATGGGCGAATTTAATTATTTTTGGTCAAATTTTTCTTCTTCCACTTAGGCACGAATTTCAGATATTTTTTCTGCAAATCTTTAGGCAATTTAAAATAATCACTATTAATTATCTTCCTACAATTTTTACTTCCACAATAACATTTCATCTTCCATTTTCCAGTTGTATCTATAACATAATCAACACCTATTTCTTCTCCTTTTTTTATATTTTTAATAGCAACCAAATCCTTATTCAGCATTTTATTATATCTAATATAACAATTAGGTTCACAGCAATGATTAACTAAAAAAATAGCTGAATATCCCACAACATATTTGCCTTCGCCAATATAATCAATATGATTCTGATCTTTTTCAGAAAGTTTTGAGATATCTTCTTTTTTAACAATCTTTAACCCTTTATAATCCACTTTGTGAATAATTTCTCCTTTCTTAATATCTCTAGCAGCAAAAACGCCCTTGCCTTTCTTTCCAGCAGGTTTAATTAAAACTTTCATTTTTTAATAACTTTCAGAACTTCTCTAAGCTTCTCCTTCATTGTCTTCTCATCTCGAGCTTCCAAATTAACCCTAAGTAACGGTTCAGTATTACTCTTTCTAATACTAAACCAATAATCCTCAAACTCTACGGTTAATCCATCGAAATGATCAATTTTCTTAGGCTTTTTAATTTTATAATATCTTTCAATTCTATCCATCACATCTTTGTCATCCAATAAATTTATACTAATTTCATCAGCCTGAAAATATTTATCAAATTCTTTAAACAAATCAGAAAATCTCAATCCTTGTTTTTTAGCCAATGAATAAATCTCCAACATCAAAAGTGAAGTTATCAATCCAGAGTCAGCATAATAATTATTCCTATAATAATAATGGGCAGAATGCTCCATTCCAAATAAGGCATTAGTCTTCCTCATTCTCTCTTTAATAAAAGCATGTCCCACTTTCTCCCTCAAAGGTTTTCCATCATATTTCAAAGCAACTTCTCTAACAATCCTGCTTGCAGCAGAACTATAAATTATTGCGTCTCTATTTTTAATTTTACAACATTCTAATAAAAATTTAACTAATAAAGCTCCTATAAAAGAGGCATTAACAAACCTACCTTTCTCATCGATGAAAACAACTCTATCCATGTCGCCATCAAAAGCAAATCCAAAATCGGCTTTATTCTGTAAAACTTTCTTTTGCAAATCTCTAATATTCTCTTTCAAAATAGGATTAGGAATATGATTGGGAAAATGCCCATCTAATTTAAAGTATAAAGGTATAATTTTAATATTCAAATCTTTGTATACACTAGGAATGATCTCTCCAGCCATCCCATTTCCAGCATCAATAACAACTTTCAAGTTTTCTATCTTCCGTGAATCAACAAAAGATAGAGCATGTTTTTTATATTGAAAAAAGATATCTTTCTTTATAACTTTTCCTTTTTTCTTTCCCTCAATAAAATCTTTATGCTCAATGATTCGTAAAATTTCATCAAAACCATTATAACTATCAATAGGTCTTGCTCCAGGTTTAACAATTTTTATTCCATTATAATTTGCAGGGTTATGAGAAGCGGTAATCATAATCCCTGGCTTTTTATAAAGTCCAGTCATAAAATAAATAGAAGGCGTATCGACCAAACCAAGATCAATAACATCTACTCCAGACTCAATAAAGCCCTTAACTAAAGATCTAAACAGCCTAACTGATGACAATCTCATGTCTCTTCCAATAAAAATTTCTTTACATCTCAAAAATTTAGCAACTGCTCTTCCAACTTTATAAGCCAATTCATCGTCGAGAATCTTTCCATAAATTCCCCGAATATCGTTCGCTTTGAAGACATCTTTTAATTTCATATTATACTCAACCTATTCAAATCAAGCAGATATAAAAAGTTTGACATTTCAGTTTCTAAAGCAACGTTTAAAAACTTCAAAAACTTCTTCTTAGCATAAAAAGAGAGGTTAAATTAAACAAAAAATGAGAAAAGAGGCAGAGCCCTGCATTCTTTACATGGCCACTTATCCACCAAGAGAATGTGGAATTGCAACATTTACAAAAGATATAAGTGAGTCTATAGACAGAAGATTTTTCCCGACGCTAAGATCTAGAGTTCTTGCAATGAACAACAACGGCACAAATATTTACAACTATTCTAAAAAAGTTATGATGCAATTAAGTGATACAGAAATTACAGATTATTTAACAACTGCAAACCAAATAAACCAAAACAAAAATATAAAATTAGTAAACATTCAACACGAATTTGGAATATTCGGAGGCGAATATGGCGAATACCTTCTACCCTTCTTAGAAATCCTAAATAAACCTGTAGTAATAACATTTCACAGCGTTTTGCCTTCTCCAAATGAAAAATTAAGAAAAATAGTTAGAGAAATCTCAAAAAGAGTAAATGCAATCATAGTGATGACAAAAAAAGCAGTTCAAATATTAAGAAACGATTACAATATAAAAACAAGGATATACATTATTCCGCACGGCATACCAAATACTTCATTCGAAACTCAAAAAAGAGAAAAGAGAAATTTCGGATTGCAAAATAAAATAGTTTTATCTTCATTTGGCATGATTGGTCCTGGCAAGGGATATGAATACGCTATAGAAGCTCTTCCAGAAATTGTAAAAAGATATCCCAATCTTCTCTACATAATAGTGGGAGAAACTCATCCAATGGTAAGAAAAAAAGAAGGCGAAAAATATCGAAATTTTTTAGAATCAAGGGTAAAAGAGCTTAAACTTCAAAAAAATGTAAAATTCTATAATAAATATGTAAATCTCTCAGAAATTATTCAATATTTAAAAGCTACAGATATTTATTTATCAACATCGGACAACCCTAATCAGATAACATCTGGAACTTTATCTTATGCAATGGGTTGTGGAAGAGCAGTAATATCGACGCCATTTTTACATGCACAAGATATAGTAACTGAAAATCGAGGTAGACTTATAAAATTCAAAGAACCAGAATCTTTCAAAGAGGCGATCTTAGAAATATTAGAAAATAATTCTCTAAAAAAAGAAATGGAAAGAAATGCATATCATTATACCAGACATATGACTTGGCAGAATGTAGCAATGTCATACGGCAGAGTATTCAAGGAGATTTTAAAGAATAGAGGAATAGAAATTAAGGAACTTCCTCAAATAAATATAAAACACTTGTTAAGAATGACAGATAATTTCGGCATTATACAATTCGCAAATCAAGCCTACCCAGATAAAAAATCAGGCTACACCTTAGATGACAACGCTCGTGCTCTAATAACTTGCGCAATGCACTACGAAAAGTTCCGTGAATATAAACAATTAAGAATGATAAAAACTTATTTAGAATATATTAACTATGTAAAAGGAGAAGATGGCAGATTATATAATCTTGTAAACAAATCAAGAATAATAGATGAAACAAAATGGAGTGAAGACGCACATGGAAGAGCGTTATGGGCTTTAGGATACTTATGCTCGATAAAAGATATTCCTCAAGATTTTAAAGAAAAAGCAGAAAGAATTTTCTTAGAAACATTTCCAGCAACGTCCCTAATGGTCTCGCCAAGAGCAATAGCTTATACTATAGCAGGTTTATACCATTATAATAAAATAAAAAAATCACCGCATATAATAGAAAATATCAAAAAACTAGCGGATTTCCTGGTCTCATTATATGAAAAGACAGCAAAAAATGAATGGAAATGGTTCGAATCATACTTGACCTATTCAAATAGTAAAATTCCAGAAGCGTTATTCTATGCCTATAATTCAACAAATAACCCTGTCTATCTTAAAGTTGCAGAAGAAAGTCTAAATTTCTTAATAGGCAAAACATTCGAAAATGATCTCTTTATACCTATAGGACAAAAAGGATGGTATTATAAAGATAAAGAAAGAGCTTATTTTGACCAACAACCAATAGAAGCAGGATATACTGTTCAAACTTTAATAACTGCATACAAAACAACTAGAAACTACAAATATAGAAAACTAGCATCTGACGCTTTTCAATGGTTCCTAGGTAAAAACACTCTTAAACAAGCAATATATAATGAAGCAACAGGCGGTTGCCACGATGGCCTTGGAGAAAACTCCATCAATCTTAATCAAGGCGCAGAAGCCACAGTATCTTATTTAATAGCGCGCCTTTCTTTGATGGATATTTAATTTTTAATTTCATAAAGCTTTTATACATATAATAATACAAAAGTTAATGAACGAACAATTAGAAATGAATAAAGAAATACTGGAAATTAGATTACAAGAGCTATGTAAAAAAGAGGTAGATACTGAACTTTTAAAAAAAATCTCTCCTAAACTATATAAATTATTAATTACGAGATCTAAAGATTTTATAGAAAAATATCGATTAGGAGATAAAATAACAGAAGGATTTTTAGTAGAAATATATAATAATTCATATAGTGATGAAGGTTATGCAAAAAGAGGAATATTATCTAGTTCCTTTAAAGGTTTTGGACCAAAACTTACCTCTTTAATAGAACAATATTTTATAGAAAAGAATTATTTTGTTTCACTCAACCAACAACGCCGCCCCTAAAATCCCGGGTTCCTGAAGCTTACTCCAAACAACCCCATATTTTCCAGGAAGAAAAATATATTTTTTAACCTTATTCCTAACTAAATCCAATAACACCTCACCTGCCTCTCTCATTCCCCCAGCTAAAACAACAATTTCAGGATTAAAAACATTAATCAAACTCCCAATACCTTTTGCCAAATTCTCACTAACAAAATAGATTATTTCTCGGGCTTTTTTATCTTTTATCCTTATCAATTCGCTAATATTCATCTCTCTTCCAAACTTCTCAAGACTCATTTCTTTTACAACTTTACTACCAGCCAATTCCTCAAATTTTTTGTCATCATCTAAATAAATATTCCCTAACTCACTACCAATATCTCGTTTATTATACAATTTGCCATCAATAATAACTCCTCCACCAATACCCGTACCCAAAGTTAATACAAAAAAGTTCTTTTTCTTAACTCCCAATATTAATTCTGCAAGAGCTACACATTTAGCATCATTCTCTACTTCCACTCTTATAGAAAAATTCTTCTGAATAAATTTTTTCAAATCAAAATTCTTTAATGGTATGTTAGGAGGATTGATTATAACTCCATTCTTCAAAGGCCCAGGTATTCCTATACCTATACCAGAAACGTCCCCCTCAAAAACCCCTTTTATACTATCCTCCAAACATTTTAAAAAATCATTCTTATTTTTGGGCGTTGGCTTACGAATAAATTTTAAAATCTTATTGTCTCTAATTAAAGCTGCTCTTAAATTAGTCCCACCAATATCAACTCCCACTACATCTCCTCTTTTCATTTATTAGATAACAAATTAAGCTATAAATAACTTTCCGAGTACAAATAGAATTAAATAATAACAGTCTATCTTATATAAATGGGAATTATAAATAAAATTAAAGAATTTTTAAAGCAAGAAAAAAAAGAAGAATCTGAGCAAAAAGAATTGCAACTGCAGGAACTAGAAAACTGGCTTAATGAAAGAAATACATTCATAGAAAAGGAACTTAAAGAAAAAAGCAAAAATATTCAAAACCAAATAACTATTCTCATAGAAAAATTAGAAGAGGAAACAAAAATTCTAGAAAAATTAGACCTTAAAGAAAAAAGAGAAGGTGAAAGAATAAAACAAATAACAGAACTTGGGAAGAAAGACTATATTCAAGCAGTAGAAAAACTCATTCAATCCCTTAAAGATAAAAAAGAAATTTTCAATATACCTTATGAAATAAACAAGTTCGCAGTATCTTCTGCAAAAAGCCATTATAAAGCCACACATCTTATAGGAAAAGAGATTGAAAATATAACAAATACAATAAAAGAAATAAGAAAATTAAACGAAAATTTCCTAAAAGAAAACTTAGAATTGATAAAAAGTTCTAATCTTATAAAATTCTTAATTAATACTAATTTGGAGATGAAAAGATCAAAAGACTCAAAACATGAAATTGAAGAACAAATAGAAAATATAAAAAAATTAATAATAAAAAACCAAAAAGAAATAGATGAATTAGAAAAAGAAATAAAAAAAATGAAAGAAAGTATCGAGGCTAAGAAAAGAGAAGAGCTAGTTAAGGAAAAAATAGGAATAGAAAGAGATCTAAAAAATCTTGAATCTAAGATAAAAGAAATAATAGACAAAAGAGTTTTAGAAAAATATCTTTATTTAGAAAAGGATAAAACAAAATCAAATATAACTCAAGGCTATATAAACGATCCAATAACTGCAATATTATCTGATGAAAATCTAACCTTTGTAGAAATAACGAAAAAAATTAAAGAAAAAATAACTAATAAAGAAATATTAATAAAAGACTCCTCGAAAATAGTAGAAAAAATATCTCTAAATAAAGAAATTCTTCTACAATACAAAAACAATCTTCTAAAAATGCAAAAACAAATAAAAGACCTTGAAAAAGAAATAAATAAAATACAACTAAAAACTCCAGAATTAGAAAATGAAAAGCTAAGGACAGAAGCGAAATTAGAAGAAAATAATAACCATCTTGAAATACTCCTAAAAAAACAAGAAAAAATAGATTCTAAAATTAAAGAAATTTTCTCAAATATGGCCTCTGCTTTAATGCAGCAAAATGTAAAACTTATCAGTAAGGAAACCTTTTAATATCTCCAACTATTCTCTAATATATGTTAACAAAGGAGGCGTATGAACAAGCAATAAGAGTATTAGAAAAATGCGAAACATCAAAAGGCTTTAGAGCAGCCTATCCAGGCTATAACGGAATTTGGGCGCGGGATTCTATTATAACTTCTTTAGGGGCATCATTAATAAAAAACAAATTTAAAGAAACATTCAAACAATCATTAATAACTCTAGCTAACAATCAAACTGAAAAAGGCCAAATCCCAAACGCTGTCTTATTGGATAAAAAACAAGTCGATTATAAATCTATAGATTCGACTTTATGGTTTATAATTGGTCATCATATCTACCAAGAAAGATATAAATCAACTGAATTAAAAAATAAACATTCAAAGAATATCCAAAAAGCTCTAACCTGGCTTTCTTATCAAGATTTAGGCGAAGACGGAATGCTAGAACAACTCCCAACTACAGACTGGCAAGATGCCTTCCCCCATAGGTACGGTCATACAATCAACACACAGGCTCTTTACTACAAAGTTCTAAACCTAACTAATCAGAAATCAAAAGCACAGAAGCTAAAAAATCAAACAAACAACAATCCAGAGGTAAATCTCTGGAATGGAAATTTCTATCTTCCATGGAGATGGAAAAATCATAATAATTATCAAGAAAAGGGCGAATGGTTTGACTCTTTAGGAAATTTATTAGCAATAATCTTTGATTTAACAGATAAAAATCAAGAAGAAAAAATCCTCTCTTATATAGGAAAGGAAAAAATAAACCAGCCATATCCAATAAAAGCGATTTATCCTCCAATAACAAAAACATCAAAAGATTGGCAAGATTACTTTGAAGACTGCGATGCAAGAACACCTTATAATTACTTAAACGCAGGAATCTGGACGTTTATAGGAGGATTCTACGTCCTAGCACTAATAAAACAAAATAAAATCAAAGAAGCAGAAAAACAGTTAGAAAAACTTGCAGAGGCAAACTTAAGGGGAAACTTCAGCGAATGGCTTCATGGTCGAACAGGTCAACCAAGCAAAGATCAAAATCAGGCTTGGAATGCAGGAATGTATATTCTAGCCTATAATTCTCTTAAAGAAAGAAAAGTCTTATTTTAAAGTAACTTTAAAGTAGTTACAAAAACAAAGGTTTATATAGGTTCAATCTTGCAAACCTTAATGAGAAAAGATTTAGAAGATTTATTTAATAAAGACAAATTTCTACAAAGAATTTTGAAGCCAAGAGAGTCAAACCTTAGAGGCCTATATTTGTATATAACAAAAGAAGTAGTAGGAAAAACATTTTTTGATAAATGTTGCGGCGAAAGAAGAATAATAATAAAAGAAAAAGCAAATCAATATCAAAGAAATAAAAATGGAGATTTACTCCTTG
>Ga0209515_10008997_pt1 | contig 11477 bp, 12 predicted proteins | sample Subgroupgradi54m_FD_187454 | JGI IMG/M metagenome (GOLD analysis project Ga0209515, IMG submission 187454) | Subsurface groundwater microbial communities from S. Glens Falls, New York, USA - GMW60B uncontaminated upgradient, 5.4 m (SPAdes)... ...
CAAAGGGGCTCGGTTTATTAATACAACGGACGCCAAAGTAAGTCTGAGTGAGGTCAGACCGAAAATAAGGATTAATCCGTTGCAATAAAAGCCTATGGAAAAACCAAACACTACCGGCGCCGATCCGAACGCAACACCAGCGACTCCGTCGTTTGATGATGCGGTCGGTAAGGAACAACCGGTCAATGCAGTTCCGTCGGGCACTCCAAGCGGAGACCAACCTGACAAAAACAAACCAGACGCTAAGGGTGAACAGCCTAAAGACCAATCTGGCGTAACGCCTGCCGATAAAGGCGAAAGTCCCGAGGGCAAACAGTCCGAGGGCGATAAGTCCTTCTGGGGCAAGTTTAAGAGCGAGGACGATGCAAAACGCTCTTATGACGAAGCCCAAACCAAGATTATCGAGCAAGGCAAGGCAATCAATGAGATTAAAGCCACGCAAGATAAAAACGAACAGTTTTTATCGGTGCTCGACAAGGCATTGGTCAAGCAACCGCAACTGGCTGAACAGCTGAAAGCGGCACTCGCCGAAGCCATGAAAGCCAGCGATGCAGAGCCAGAGGACACGCCTGATATTGAAGCTATTCTCGACAAGAAGCTTGAGGAACGGGAAACGAAAGCAAAGACAAAAGCTGAGATCGATAAATGGATTGAGGATCACACTGACTTCAAAGACCCCGAAGTCGGACATCAGATTCTCGACATCATCGAAAAAGAAAAGCTTCCATTCAATGCACGGACACTTCAACTGGCCTACGACTCCATCACAAAGGACTCGCAATCAAAGAAAGCGGCCGATGAAGCTCTCAAGAAAGAAGAAGTAAAAAATCTTGAACGAGAAAACGCATCAGGTGTCGGAGGCGGAACGTCAGCCGCCAAGGGGCAAACGCCTAAAGAGAATCCCTTTGAGGATTTGGTAGGCGGAAGCATCAATCCCAACAAAATAGTCGGGTAACGCTTATAAGATTTGAGGTCTAGTGAGCGGATACCGACCTAACACAACAAACATATGGCAGAACCAACTCACATCATTGGCACGCGGAACACATTGACGATTGAACAATCTCAACGTATTCCCGATGTCGATGATAAGCTCTTTCTCCTTGAACCTGGCGAATCACCGCTCACTGCTTTCTTAACTCAAATCGGAAAGATCGGCGACGACGGCGGCAAGTTCAACTCCATGGCTCTTCAAAAGAGAGTCGTGTACAACCCGGAATTCACTGAATACGAGGATCAGTACTCCGGTGTCTGGTCGCAGATCAACAACGGAGCAGGTTATAACAGCTCCGCAACCGACCTGGCCGTAGACAACCCAAGCGCAGCAATCTTCAGCAAGTACGATCTGATTAAAAATACCCGTACTGGCGAGATCATGCGCGTTACCTCGGTCAACTACTCTACAAACGTCATCACCGTAACTCGTGGAGCCGGTGCCACTGCGGCGGCCGCCATGAACGATAACGACTGGCTCTTTGTTATCGGTCCAGCCTTTGAGGAAGGATCGAAGTCTGGCGATTCCAACACGACAAAACTCGTGAAGGTCACCAACTTTACCCAAATCTTCAAGATCAAATTCGGTGTCACTCAAACAGAAAACGCTTCGAAGCTCTATCTCTCTGCGAATCCAGGTGGCGATCTCAAATATCTACGTGCCAAGTATGGCATTGAACAAGCGAAGAAAATTGAGCGCGCCTACTGGTTTAACGAGAAGAAAGAAATCACCGGTCCCGACGGCAAACCGTTGCGTCTAACCGGAGGCATCTTGGAAGCAATCACCACTGCCGGCAATGTGCAAGACGAAGCTGGCTCAAGTCTTACTGAACTTGAATTCCGTTCGTTCCTGCAGAATTACGCTTTCAAGTACGGATCATCCGAGAAGTACTTCTTCTGCGGCAATGTCGTACTCGGTTATTTGGAAGGGTTTGCCGCAAACAAGCTCTACATTGTGCCGAACGACAAGACCTACGGTGTTGAAGTAAGAAAATATCAATCCTCATTTGGAACACTGAACATCGTTCGTCATCCGATGTTCGAAAACCAATATGCAGGTATGGGTGTCGTGGTCGATCTCTCCACGCTTAAACACTGTCCGCTCAATGGCCGCGATACGCTTCTTGAAACCAACATTCAGGACAATGACGCGGACGAGGAAGTCGATCAGTACAAGACCGAGTGCGGTTTACAGAGGACGAACTTCGAAAAGAACGCTTTGCTTAAAGGCGTTGTCTAAACCGGATCATAGACTCTGCTCTGACTCGCTGGCCTCCACCATACGTGGAAGCCAGGAGTGAGGGCGGATGTCTCCGGAATATTAACTTTAACCATTTATACCTATGACTAAATTCAATTCCCACATAAAAAGTTTGAAGATTGTCCTTAAGCCGGCTATGCCGATTTTTGAGGGCGGTCAAAAAGTTGCCGATGCGCCGGGTCAATATGCCCAGTTCACAGATGGACAATTTGAGACCCAAGACGAGGAAGTCATCGCAAAACTAGAAAAGTTACCAACGTTTGGCGTAGATTTCTGGAGAGCATCCGATGAACCCGAACAAATCAAAGACAAAGAGCCGGAGGTCGACGGCGACTTGCAGAAGCACACCAAGAAAGAGCTTCAAGCACTGGCCGAAGAAAAAGGCATCGAGCTTGATGGATCAGAGACTAAAGATCGTCTGATCGAACTCCTGCAAGAGAAACAAGAAAACTAAACATCAACGCTTATGGCAATCGTAACCGCAGACTTAAAAGAATATAAGTCGAATGCCACACTCTCGGACGGACAAGACATTTCCTCAACCGAAGTCGTGGACAACGTCGATAACAACCTCTTCACGGATATAACCGGTGATGAGGCGGCGGCTGGTGGCACGGAATACAGAAAAATATTCCGCAAAAACACACATGCCACACTCACATGGCAAAACGTCGTGTCATGGCTTCTAAGCCAACCGACCAATGCCGCCCTGTCGTTCGGCTTCGGGATCAACCACGTCGACGACGCTGATGGAGCTCAAGGCAACATGTCGGCGTTCGGTGCGAATGCCGTTGTTGCAGTAGTTTCCGATGGTGCTGACACCAGACAAATAACCGTTGTCGGTGAGGATGCATCCGGAAACAGACAATCAGAAAACCTAACCCTCAACGGTACGACCGAAGTGGTAGGTGCTCTGACGTTCTCCAAACTCTACGGTGCTTATGCGGCTTCACTCTCCGGATCACGAAGCGTAACCATCCGACAAGGATCGGGAGGTACAACCCGAGGCACGATCGGCATCAACAAAAAGATCAGCTTTATCTGGTACGGAAAGAAATACACCGGTGCCTCACTCGGAAATGCCGAGGGTGGCGACATGGCAAGCAAAGCCGCCGGACAGAAAGCCGGTGACATCGCACCAGCCGGAAACTTCGGTCTCTGGTATCGCCTCACGTGGCCTACCACTGCCGGTGCAGTAACAGCAAACTCAACGCAAGTGAAGTCCGAGGGCGACACCGCCGCATAGAGAACTTACAACCTATGGCTAAAACTTTTCTCACCAAAAAAAATAATGCCAAGAGCACAATCACTGACAATCCTCTCACATCGGGAGCGACGACTTTGAACGTGCAGTCTGGCGATGGGGTAAAGTTTCCAGCCGCCCCGTTTCAAGCAACCCTCTATACGACCGACGCCGCACTCGGGGAGATCGTAAAGATCACTGCAAAGTCCACCGATGCGTTCACCATCGTTCGAGCTCAAGAAGGAACCTCTGCCCAGTCGTGGGCACAAAATGCACACCTTGAACTGTTAGTGACTGCCAAGCTCTTTGACGACTTCCAAACCCGAACCGAGATCATTGTCGCAACAGACGGTTCGGGCGATTACAACTGCGATGGCACTGCCGATGAAGTTGAGATCAATGAAGCTTTAAGCAACCTGCCTTCCGGTGGAGGTGTTGTCCTGCTCAAAAAAGGAACGTATACGATTGCCGGAAACATCAACATCCTGAAAAGCAACGTCGTCCTGCGAGGCGAAGGAAAGGCAACCAAAATCACCCTAGCCAACTCAACGAACGTCGACATGATCCAAGTCGGTAACGGATCGACCATCGTCAATGACTGTGTAGTCGAGGATTTAACGGTTGACGGCAACAAAGCGAATCAAACTTCTCTGGGTGCGGCCATCGTGCTGTACGGTTCATCTGGGACAAAAGCCTTGCGAAATATGGTTCGAGGATGTCGGCTTACGAATTGCAACTTGGATTGTCTGAAGTTGATCTACGCCGACAAAAGCATCATCGAAAATAACATCATTGACGAAAATACGGGAGGTGCGGGCATCGGTATTTTCTCAAGTTCGCAGACAAACGACATTATCGGCAATGTCTTGATTCACAATTCGTACGGCATTTATTCGAACGCAAACTACAACAACATCTCCGGCAACGTGATTGTCGACAACACTTCCTACGGCGTGTATATAAACGGCGTTGTAAACTTCAGCATCTCCGGCAACTGGTTTGGAAGCATCGCATATTTCCAAACTGGTGTGTATCTGGCCGCCAGTGCGGCTCGCAATGCAATCACCGGCAACACCTTCTACCAGCCCTACCGAGCAATCTTCGGAGCGGCTGATACAAACGTGATCGGCAACACAATAAGCGGCAACAGCATATACCTTGCAAACCAAGAAGCGATTTATATGCAAGCCGGTGCGAATCAGAATGTGATTGTCGGCAATACCATCCGTGCCAGCGCAATGCACGCCATCAGAATTCGCGGGTCCAAAAATGTCATTTCCAGCAACATGCTGATCGACAACGGAACAGGAACGAATAACACCTACAGCGACATTTTTCTCGATGACAACGGAGCGACCTATTCAACCTACAACACGGTCATTGGCAACAATTGCCAAGCGGCCGCGGCAAATAAGGTCGCGTACCACATCCGAGAGAATGCCACGGGCGATGACTTCAACTTGGTGATAGGCAACGTGTGCAAAGACGGGGTTACCGCTCAAATCTCACTGCAAGGCACCAACTCAGTGCGAGGGACAAACATACCGGCAACCGGATAAAAACATATGCTCAACTCTTACCAACTCAATACAGCACAACTTAACAACACTGGATCAAGTCCAGTAAGCAAAGGCGTGAGCTATGTGCTCGATTTGTTTGGAGTGATATCAAAAACAATCAGATATCTGTTCGACGAAGTCACCACTGTGCTGAACGTAAGGACATATATCCTCGACATTCGGAATCTTGCCACAAAAGTTGAGACCTATCTGTTTGACGCTTGGAATCTTGCAACGAAATCCCTGACGTATGTGTTCGATATCAGAAACCTAGCGACAAAAGCACTGACCTACGTCTTGGACATCCGGAATTTGGCAACGAAAACCGTAACGTACCTGCTAGACGAATTCATTCGCGCAACCAAGGCGATAACCTACGTGTTCGACATCATCGGGGGAGCGATCATGACGATGACGTATAAGCTGGACATCCGAAACCTGATCGCAAAGTACCCGAGCTATCTGCTCGACATCCTGATCACGCTCGGCAAGCAATGGACGTACAAGTTCGACAACTTCCTGTCCATAATTAAAACGGCGATCTACCAATTCGACATCCGCAACCTCGCAACAAAGATAGAAACGTATGTATTTGACGTTGGCGATGCGGTCGCAAAGATGCTGACTTACAAACTGGATATCCGAAACTTGGCCAGTGAATCAATGACGTACATCTTAGACATCCGAGGTCTTGCATCAAAGGCGTGGACATACGTGCTGGATATCAGAAATCTTGCCACAAAGAATCTCCACTACGTTCTCGATATCCGGAGTGTCATCGCAAAGGTAGAAACCTACCTGTCCGACATTCTGCTGAACGTGCAAAAGCAGGTGACCTACTTATTCGACATCACGAGCTTCATTGCTCGAGCGATCATCTACAAGTTTGATATCAGTGCTCTCGTGTCCAAACTGGAAACGTACAAGCTCGATATAAGAATTCTTATAGCAAAGCTTGAGACTTATCTTCTCGACATCCGCAAGTTTGCCACAAAGTCAGTGACGTATGTGATGGATATTCTCATCTCACTTTCCAAATCGTGGACGTACAGATTCGACATCCTGATCACGCTCGGCAAGCAATGGACGTACCTGCTGGATATCCGAGGACTTATAACCAAGACCCTGCGATATGTGTGGGACATCTGGAAAATTCCAGCTGGCGTAAAGATTGCCGTCGAAATTGTATCGGAGAAATTATCAATCCTGTTGCTCTCGGCGAGACAAACGCTGGGACTAAGCACAGCCAAGACAAGCGTTGAGGTCAAAACCGCTCGGCAAGATCAACAACTGCAGACTGCAAAGAATGACGTGACCCTGCCGGGTAAGAAACAAGACATAAACCTATGAGCGTAAAAATCGTACAAAACGACACCCGTCCTCCACTGGAATTCACCCTCACCCAAGATGGTGCGCCGGTGGACTTAACCGGATGCACGGTGAAGTTCTACATGAAGGATGCAACCACTGGATCAGTAAAGATCAACGGCGTGGCTTGCACGATTACCGATGCCACCAAAGGCAAGTGCCGGTACAGCTGGACTGGAACAGACACCAACACGGTCGCAACGTATCTCGGTGAGGTTGAGGTCACGTTCGCTGACGGCAAAATCCAGACCGGTTACAAGCAACTATCGATCATCATCCGTGATGACATCTAAAAACATATGACCAGAGGCACAATCAAAACAGGAATAAAGAATGAGCTCGATGATCAGACCATCGACGATAACCTGCTCAATACGTGGGTGCAGAAAGCCGACGAGAAAGTACAAATGTGGCGACCTGCGAACGATCAAAACCAATCCTTCGACTACTGGGACTACCTGAAAACCGAACAACCATACACGTCCGTGGCCAATCAGAATAAATATCCGGTCCCCGAAAACTTCCGTGCGTTTATGGAATTGAAAATAGGTACAGACACCCAGCCCTACACGTTGATCGACTTCCGCAAGCGAAGCGACTACATCGGACATGCAGTGTATCTGCTTGGTGGTTCTTTCTACCCAATCGCAATCCCAACTTCAGATGGGGCCGCGATGAATTTGGTCTTTGTCCGCATCTCCGACGACTTTGCGTCTGACAACGACGAACCGGAAGTCGAAAAGCTCTATCACCAATCCTATGTCGAGTGGGGCAAGAAAATGTACTACAACCAGCAAGGCGACACAGAGCTTGAACGGCAAGCGGAAAGTAATTTTGAAAGAATCATGATCGGCAAATGGCGAGACCAAGAGATCGCTCGAATGGCCGCGGCTTCAGATCAAGCCGAGATACCAAGAAGCAGTCTCGTATAAAATCCTATGTCACTACCAAAGAAAATCTGGAAAATATCACGCTTCCACCTCGGACTGGGTAATCTCAATGCCGAGGGCATGTTCTGGTGGTCGCAAGGATTGGATTTTGAAGCATCGCCACCGTATCTGCGAGTGGCATCAAAGATGATCAAAGAAGCCGACAGCTCATCAGTCCCCACCTTAGCCGATGTGTACTGGGGCACCATCTTCGACAGTACCAACTACGCCAACAACATGCTCGACGGTAAGATATTCCGTTACAACTACCCGAGCTGGACGGAAGTGCATGACAACGTGAACGCATGGGGAGGTCTGGGGCTGTTCGGCGACAGCCAAATCGATAACTACGTCGAGAAAGGATATTTATACTTTGCCTCAAACAGCTACGCCGGTAGATACGATGCCAATGCCGCAACATGGAATGACTCGTGGCAAAGTTTTGCCGTATCAAACAGTGCCGAGCTTTGCCCGATAAATAAATTTCTAAAATTCATCTGCTTCGGAAACCAAAGATACCTGGCCGTGTGGGATCAAGGAGCCGGAACGTGGAATTCAACACGTATTACCCTGCCACTCGGATACAAGATCAGGTGGCTACAACCGCTTACCGACTATCTCGTCGTTTGTGCTCACCACAATGCCTTCGGGTCAGCCCTCTTTTTCTGGGACGGCTACTCTCAAACATACAACCGAGTAATCCAACTGCCGCAAGTCCGGGCCCTTGCCGGTGTGGTCGATAAAAATGCACTTTACATAATCACCGGTGACGGCTGGATCAATGTTTTCAATGGCATAGGACTGATAAAACTGGTTCGCTTCCCAGACATTCAACTGGATGCCAACTATGCCAGCCTTATAAACATCAACCCGGATGCAGTCAAAGTTTTCCAAGGAGTAATCCTGATCGGCAAAGGCGCGAGCGGATACGACATGTCGAAACGATTCTTGCCCGGTGGTATCTGGATCTTTAACCCCGTAACGAAAGCTTTGTATTTCAAACACACGGTGTCCAACAATGCCACCACGAACATAAGTGGCTTTGGAGTGATCAGTATCGGAAGCATTCTCGTAGACACCGGTGGCAATATTTTTCGAGCCGCTTGGTACAAAGGCGGCGGCTCCGGAGCATATGTCATTGACGCTTCGATGGATCAAGGAACTGCGCGACCGTACAACTGGGGAGCAATTCTGGTAACTCCACTGCTCGATGACGAACCGTATCTCCGTAAACGATTTAAACAATTAATCCTGAATTTCTGGAAGCCGCTCGTCAACACGAGCTTTGCAAGAATAGTGATCAAGTACAACACTACCGAGCAATACCAAAAATATACTCAGTACGCCTTAAGCGGTTCAAACACTTATTTTGATCTCTCATTTCTACCAGGTTCACCGCCTTACTACGAAGTCGGCGATGAAATAACAGTTCTCTCCGGTGGTGGCGCAGGACAGATAAGACACATTGCCTCAATCGATACTGCTCTCAAGAGAATCTTCGTGGACGAAACACTCTACAACGGCGAAAGCTACGACAGCAATTCCTACATCTTGCTCTCCTCGTTTAAGAAAATAGCCACTCTCAAGGGGAGCGATTATCCGGCGGCAGTGAATAAACTGCTCCGGTTCAATGCGAGGTCGAAAAAGATACAGCTAAAAATTGAGATATGGTCGCCATCGGGATTTATTGGCGAGTGGGATATGGGAATTTCCGATATCTCAACCGTGTACATCCCGGATCGAATAATTAAATAAAAAATATATGCCTGACGAAACAATCAAACCAATAGACACAAGTTCACCTGCAGAGGCAACCGCACCTGTCGCCACACCTGACGAAAAGCCTGTGATCAAATTCACACTCGAAAAAATAGACGAGGATAATGTGAAAAAGACCGACCAACGTGCTGACGTGACAGTTCTAAATATTTCTGCACTGCAAAAAGAAAAAGCAGATATCGAGGCCATGATGGCCAAATTCAAAACGCAACTCGACCAGATTAATGAGGTCTTGGACGAGTTTAAAAACCTCCCATAACCACCATGAACGAAGATAAAAATTCCAATGATCCGCAGATGGGGTCGATCCTTAGACTCCTTCGTGACATTCCGATTCTTGATGTTGCACCAACCGATACACCAAGAACGCCGATTAGTTTTGCGCTGTACGAGAACGGTGTCACTCGTCGGTTTTATATTTTCTTCAACGGTAACTGGAGATACGTAACCCTCACTTAAACCTATGGCAACAATAACCATCCAAAAAGGTCAAACCTTATCGGGAATCGCCAAACAGCAAGGGACGACGGTAGACGCTCTGCTTAAAGTCAACCCGAGCATTAAGAATCCGAACCTGATCTATGCAGGATCAGCTCTTAATTTACCCGAAGCACCGAAACCCACGCCCGTTGCCCCGGGGGCGAGCGGTTCTGCGCCGGTTGCACCCGTGACACCTTCTATCCCCGTAACCACCCGTGTTGACCAAATTTCGAGCCCGGGGACAAGCCCTGTCCCAGCCAATAACACCCTATATGGAGCGAATGTGCCTTCTAACACCTCTTTGCTCGATAAATACCGGTCCGAACTTGGAGTGGACACTGCTCTCAAAAGCATCCAGGACAGCCAGACTTCCTACCTCGATACGCTCAAGAATTTGCCGAAAAAAGGAGATCTCTATAAAACCGAGCGAACCAACCGAGGTGTCGATGAGATGCAAACAAATCTGCAGAGCTTAGATGATCGACTCGCAAAAATGGATGAGGCAATTAATGCTTCCGAAAGTGATATCCGTGACCGAACGATAAAGAGTGGTGGACTCGTAACTGAAAGTCAAACACAAAGATTAGTTGCTTCTGAAAAGAATCCACTCATCGACGAATATCGAAAGCTTCTGTCCGAACGCAATCAGTTAGCAAGCAAACTGGGAGTAGCCGACGCTTCTGCAAAAGATGCGGCCGGTATGGCATACGAGGACTCAACACTTCCACTCAACGTCGCAGAAAAAACACTCGGTTTCCAAAAGGATCAATACAGCGTACTCGGCAATCTTCTAAGTCAGGTATTCGGCGCATCGGAAAAAGATGCCGCCAATATTATCGATGCCGCGAAGTACGGTCAGGATCAAGCAAAGAAAGATGCTCAAGATGTAATCGACCGAGCAATAAAAATGGCAAATCTCGCCAACAGTACACCGGCTGGCACGGTGCTTGATATAGGTGGCACAAAAGTCACCGGTCTCAAAACATCAAGTGGCTCCGGAACTGGTGGTGCTACCAGTGACGTCGAATCATATGCTCTCGAACTCCTCAATAATCCGAATTTCTTGATAGCCAACGTACCTCAAAACATCCGAGGTCAAGTGCTCGCGAAGAGAGACCAGATAGTGCGCGACGCTAATCAAGCTGACCAAGCGGCGGCCGCTTCTCAACCGAGTGAGCCGCCGATTACCGCTCATGACTTTGGTGCGGGAGTAAAAGACGTATTCACCCAAAAGATACCAAGTCTTGCGAAGTCCGGATTCAACACCACTAAGAACTTCTTTAGTGGACTCTTCGGAAAATAAAATCCTATGGCCTACATCAAAGACTCAACAACTGGAAAGTACATACGAACCGACTTGGCACCAGCAATCAAATCTGCCGCGCCGATTAACATTGCCACACCTAGCTCTACTGGATCGGGAATGAAGTATGGCAAAGATGCCAGTGGAAAGTACACGATGATGCCAAGCGACTCCTCCACTCCTGCGGCCAAGCCGAAAGTCACAACGGTCGCCGGACTTCAAGACTATGCGGCACAACAAGGCATCGATGTCTCAAGCACTCAACCAAAAGAATCTATACTGCAACGACTCCTCCACGTGCTCAATACCGGAGCCTATGCTGTCGGTGGTCTTATTAGTGGCAAAGGAATTGGGGAAGGAATAAAACAACATACTCTGCCGTCTGAAGCTCTGGGAATAAAAAATCCTGTCGGAGGATTTATTGCCGATGTCCTGCTCGATCCGACAACGTATATCACGTTCGGCTACGGTGCTGAAGCCAAACTTGCTACCAAGGCTGGTGAAGTGGCATTGAGCAAAGCCGGTACGACTCTTCTTAAAGATTCGATCTTGAAGCTTGGAG
>Ga0209515_10008999_pt1 | contig 11477 bp, 11 predicted proteins | sample Subgroupgradi54m_FD_187454 | JGI IMG/M metagenome (GOLD analysis project Ga0209515, IMG submission 187454) | Subsurface groundwater microbial communities from S. Glens Falls, New York, USA - GMW60B uncontaminated upgradient, 5.4 m (SPAdes)... ...
CGTCCAAAAATAAAACACCCCGGTGAGCCATGGATATTTCTCCGGGTTTGGGCACTGTTCCGCCGCCAATTAAACCAATATGGGATGTTGTATGGTGTGGGCTTCGAAAAGGCCGGGTCGTAATTAAAGACCCGGTTTCCAAAAATCCGCACGTGCTATATATTTTTGTAATTTCTATTGCTTCGTCAAAGGTAAGTTTTGGCAGAATAGACGGAATTGTTCTGGCAATAAGCGTTTTTCCAGCACCCGGTGGGCCTTTAAGTAAAATGTTATGCGATCCTGCAGCTGCTATTTCGCTTGCCCGTTTTGCTTTTTCCTGGCCCTTTATATCTGCCATGTCAAAGAAAAATTCTTCGTTTTCGAAGTGTTCTTCCAGACTTGTTGCTGGGTGCGGTAAAATGAGTTTTTGATTTGCCAAATGGAAAAATAATGCTTTTAGATTTGTTGTTGGGTAGACTGTAACGTCTGCAATAATGGATGCTTCTTTCGCGTTAGCAACGGGCAGATACAAGTTTTTTAATTTTTTCTTTTGTGCCAAAAGCGCGTGGGACAAAACGCCGTTTACATGCCGTAGTTTTCCGTCTAGGGATAGTTCCCCAACAAAAAGGGAATCATCTATGTTTGCACGTAATTGGTCGGATGCAAGCAAGATGCCCAAAGCAATAGCCAAATCATACGATGGACCTTCTTTTGGTAAATCTGCGGGGGCTAAATTTACGGTTATTCGTTTTGCGGGAAAATCGGCGCCGCTGTTTTTTATGGCGCTGCGTACGCGTTCTTTTGCTTCTTCGACTGCTTTGTCTGGAAGACCAACGATGGTAAAAGAGGGGAGCCCTTGGGATGCAATGTCTACCTCGACTTCTATTGGCACTGCGTCCAGTCCAACAACTGCTGCAGAAAAAACCTTCGCAAGCATACACTATTATAGTAGCACCTTTTTGCAACTTTAGGGGTTTTATGCTAGTATTCGTTTGTTTTGAGGCAAGGCAAGATATTTGCGTGTTTTGCGATCTGTCTCAAAATATTATTTTCCCTTGCTCATTGAATTTTTTCCGGGGTCGAAAGAACATTTTGGTAGTCGCAAGGCTATCTAGCATATGCGCAATGTTTAAGTAGGCACCGGTTTTTCGTGGAAAAAGAAATAATTTACTTTTTTCCTAGGCCTTCGTCATGGGGGCCGACTGTTTTAAGGATAATATCGTTATTTACTTTCTCAAAAGTAAATCGATATGATCTGTCCACACGTGCTTCTCATACATTGGCTCCTTCCATTTTCTTTGTCCGAAGCGAAGGATAAAACATGTCCAAAAGTAGAAATCGTAATTGTTTGTCAACTTTATTTTGGATCTGAAGAGGAAATCTTCTATAGCTTTTAAGAAACTTTTGTGTGTAGATTACGTTATCGTTCATGCACGTGCATTCTTGTGGAGGGATTTAATAAGTGTGTCTGCTGTTTTGAATGGGCCGTGTACTCTTCCTTTTTTAATATCTTCATCTGCTTCTAGATTTTCTTTTTCCCACCACAATTTACTTCCATAGGGAAGTATGTTATCGGGGATAGATCGAAGAACGTACTGTTTTAGCTCCTCGAATTCTTCGATTTCGCGTACCAGTTTTTTTGCTGTTGTCCCAGAAATTGTTGCAGCTTTTGCCATGGTTACAGTCTAGCATATGCCTTTTTTGAAAACAAGGATTTTATGTTCTTGTAATTGTACCTATAAGTCCTTTATTCTGGGAACGGGGTTGTTTTCTTGACAGAGCGGATGTGATAGGATAGAATAGATTATGGTAGGACAGAATGCACTGCCTCTGGGATTAACCTTTGACGATGTTCTGCTTTTGCCGGGTTTTGCAGATTTTAATCGCTCCGATATAGATCTTTCCACAAAGATAACCAAACATATTACCCTTAAAATTCCTTTCGTTTCTTCCCCAATGGATACCGTGACCGAAAGCGCATTGGCAATTGGATTGGCAAAGCTTGGGGGAATTGGAATAATTCACCGAAATTTATCTGTAGAAGATCAGGCCGATGAAGTTGCCAAAGTAAAAAAAGAGGGATTGTTGGTCGGCGCAGCAGTTGGGGGAAAAGAAGGGTTTAAAGAACGGTTAGAAGCACTAGTAAAAGCAGGTGTTAATGTTTTGGTGGTAGACAGTGCAGACGGATTTAAACAACCATTTATCGACGCAACACGGTTTATTAAACAAACATATCCACACATCGATGTTATTGCTGGCAACGTAGCAACGCAAGCTGGTGCTCAGGCATTAATCGATGCTGGAGCAGACGGCATTCGTGTAGGTATGGGGCCGGGGGCAATTTGCACAACACGTGTTATTACTGGCATGGGCGTTCCCCAAATTACCGCAATTTTGGAAACAGTAAAAGCAGGTATTGCTGCTGAGGTACCTATAATTGCAGATGGAGGTATTAAATATTCTGGAGATATAACAAAAGCATTGGCATCTGGGGCATCGGCTGTTATGATGGGTGGATTTTTTGCATCGGCACTGGAAGCGCCAGGCAAAGTAATAGAGCTGGAAAGGTCCCAAGTGCCACGCCGTTTTCAGAGTATTTTTAAACAAGACGTAGAAACATATCGGTTTAAAGAATACCGGGGCATGGGATCAGAAGGTGCAATGAAAAAAGGGGCAGAGGCAAAATCGGACGGAGAATTCCATGGCAAAAGCTATAAAGACCGGGTACTTATTGCAGAAGGCGTCGAAGGGCTAGTTCCCGTAAAGGGAACGGTTGAAGAACTGGTCGATCAGGCGACAGGGGGCGTTCGGTCTGGTATGTACCATGTTGGAGCAAAAAATATTGCAGAGTTGTGGAAAAAAGCGCAATTTATTCAAATAACCCAGGCATCGCTAACCGAATCCCATCCACACGACATTTTGGTTACAAATCCGGGAAAGAGTTATTCGTAGCGTATAGCACATAGCGTCTAGCGTATAGTTATGATTTATGTAATTGATTTTGGATCACAAACAGCGCATCTTATTGCCAGGCGAATACAAGAACTTGGTAGTCCGGCAAAATTTATAACGCCCCATGATGCCATTGCAGAAATAGAACTCAAAAAACCTCAAGGGATTATTCTCTCTGGAGGTCCAGCATCAGTTTATGAGGAAGGTTCACCGACGATAGACAAAAAAATTTTCGAGATAGGTGTTCCAATTCTTGCTATCTGTTATGGTTTTCAACTTACTGCACATCTGCTTGGAGGAAAAGTTGTTTCGGGCAAAAAAGAATACGGACCGGCCAAATTGGAAATTGGAAATTTGAAATTGGAAATTACGAGTGGATTGCCACAGCAGTCCACCGTTTGGATGAGTCATGGGGATGAAATTGTTACGCTACCCCATGGATTTGAAACGATTGGGTCAACAGATCATGTGCCATTTGCATTTGCGCAGGATACAAAAAGAAATATCACAGGTCTTTTGTTTCATCCAGAAGTAGAGCACACGCAAGTAGGGGATACAATTCTTAAAAACTTTATTTCTGCGTGCGGGGTCGTTTCAAAAAAACACACAATCGATGTTAAAAAAATAGAGGAGGGGATTAAAAACGAAGTAGGAGATGCATATGTTATTGGTGCCGTGTCGGGTGGAGTGGATTCAACCGTTGCAGGGGTATTAACAGCAAAGGCAATAGGTGACAAATTTATACCTATTTACGTTAATAATGGATTAATGCGGCAGGGGACAACCGAGCATGTGAAAAAAATTTTCACAGAAATTGCAAAAATAAACCCTATAGTTATAGACGCGGTGGGGGAGACTTTAGAGCAATTGCGGGGGATACAGGGCCCAGAAGAAAAAAGAAAAGTAATTGGCGCGTTATATATTACAATTTTTGAGCGAGAAATGGAAAAATTGCTAAAAACTGGCAAACCTGTTACGTTCCTGCTGCAAGGCACAATCTACTCGGACGTTATAGAATCCCAGGGAACAAAGCATGCTTCCAAAATTAAGAGCCATCATAATGTTGGCGGTCTCCCCGCCCACATGAAGCTAAAATTGCTGGAACCCCTGCGAAATTTTTATAAAGACGAAGTTAGGGATATAGGCCGTCAGCTTGGTATACCAGATGAATTTATCCATAAACAGCCATTTCCAGGGCCAGGATATGCAGTAAGAATCAGGGGCGAGGTAACAGCAGAGCGTTTAGAAAAAGAAAAGATTGCAGATAAAATAGTTCTTGAGGAATTGGAAGCAGCAGGTATGCTCAAAAATGTTTTTATTTCCTTTCCTGTAATGACAGGAGTAGATTCCACTGCAACAAAGGGAGACGGTAGGTTTTTTGGGGAAGTTATTGCATTGCGAGTGGTAGAGTCTCGGGATGTGATGACAGCCAAATGGGCACATCTCCCCTATGATGTGTTGCAAAAAATTTCTTCCCGTATTGTCAACGAAGTACTTGGAATTTCCCGTGTTGTCTATGACATTTCCACCAAACCCCCGGCTACCATGGAATGGGAATAGTCCTGCCCGCCCGTCGTCATTCTGGCTTGTCCAGAATCTCTCTAAGCCATTCAACTAGTATATCTATAAATTCTTGTTTCCAAGCAGGGTTAGAAAGTTGGTGGTCAGCATCTTTTATAACTATATGAGTAAGTTTTGATGTATCGGGAATTACCCGGGTATAAAATTCTATGACTTTGTGGGGAATAATTTGGTCATGTTCAGATTCAATTAAAAGAACTTTTTTGGCAGCCCGTGTTCCGATAAGGGCAAAGTTGTCTTTTTCTGGTTTCATGTTTTGAAAAAACCTCTCTTCATCTAAAACTAAATCACTGGTATTTGTGTCAAAATCTGAATTAAGATATAACGCTGGAGCGCGCATGGCAAGACGATGTATGTTTCTTTTTCCGGCCAGCAGCGCACCAATGTATCCCCCGTAACTTGCGCCAACAACGCTTATGTTATTTCTGTCTGTTTCTTTTTGGAGGGCTAAAAAATCGTATGCAGCAAGGGCGTCTTCCAAATGATCTGCTCTGGAAAACTCTTCCAGGTTTCCAAAACTTTCCCCATGCCCCCGAAGAGAAATGGTAAGGCAAATGTAACCAAGTTTTGTTAGAGCTTGCGCCCGTGGCTTATATCCGGTTTCGTCGCTAGTCCAGCCGGGAATAAACAAAATTGCAGGATTTTTTGGTTTTACAATCTCGGGATAAAAAAGCGTGCCGGTAATAAACTGGTTACCTACAGGTATAATAACTTTTTTCATTTTAATTCAAAATGGGTATTTTTTAATTGCGATTGGCGGAGGATTGCTTTAAACGTGCCGATTGGAATTTCGCGTTTCCCCATAGGTACGATTGTTGTTAAAATTGTAGTAATTGTTTTTCTTCTGAATTTTGCGTGACTGCCCTTTTGAGAAACAAAAATAAAACCATTTTTCTCAAGCGTTAATGATATATGTCGGGAAGAATACAGTTTAGGCATGTTGATATTGCCCAAGTTTGGAAATAGAAAGAGAAGGCATTTCTATATTTGTAATGGTTTCTTTTGGTGCATCTTCAAGAAACAATTCGACTGCTTCTTCCAGATTTTTTAATGCCTTTTGTTTTGTTTTTCCAAAGCTTGAAACATCCACGTTAAGACACTGGGCAACAAAATATTTACCCTCTTTCCAGATGACGTTGGTAAAAAAGTTGGAAGTTGTTTTAGCTTTCATGATCTAATTATAGCATACAAGACAAGACCTTGAAACAAGTTTAGGATGACAGGGATAAATTATCGAAGATCTAGGGTTTCTCCTTTGTAGATTAGGTTTTTTGGTTTAATAATAACTTGTCGGGGGCCAGATTCGATATATCCGGCGTCCAAGCTTTCAAAACCGTTTGAACGAACAATCTCCTGAGCTTTTTTGATATCACCTTCGGGAATAAATAAAACGTAATCTTGTCCCATGTTGTAGGTTTGGTATATTTCGTAATCGTCTATACCGGCATGTTTTTGGATAAATCCAAAGATTTCCTGCGGCTCAAAAATGTTTTCGACAACATACGTAAATTCTCCCCTGGCTCGCATAATTTTTCGCATGCCATGGCCCGAAATATAATTCATGTAATGAATATCTATTCCGCTGTCTAAAAGATCTTCGACAAGTTTTGCATAAATATTACATTTTGTTAAAATTGCCTCGCCGTATATTTGCCCGCTTGGCAATTTTGTGCCATACGCATTGGGCAATTTCTTTGCAATTGCCCGGGCCAGGGAAATGCCGCTTGCATTAATGCCCGGACTTTTTAAAAGCAAAATTCTGTCTCCAGACATTAATTTCTTATCAGTAATAAGTCTTTCTTCCGGGCCAATAATCCCAACTGCAGATCCGCCAATATCTAGTGTATTTGGGACAACAATTTGTTTTAAGGTTGGCGTTTCTCCTCCTCCCCACGAAGCGCCCGACAAATCGCATGCATGTTTCCAGCCGGCAATTAAATCTTTCATTCGCTCCTCGTCTTGTAACCAGGAATTATCTTCTACTGCCCAATATGCATGAATTGTTAAAGGTTTTGCGCCGACGGTTATAAGGTCGTTAACAATATAGGCAATAGTATCGTTGCCAATAACGTCGTAGTATGTTTTGCCGGTTATTTTTCTTGTTTCATCTGCAACTAAATTTTTTGTCCCAAGCCCTTCTATCATTGTTGCCATGTATGTGTCGCCTTGTTTCCAGACATATGCCGATTCACCCCGAGTATCTGTTACTTCTTCAAAACCACGACTTTTGAGGTTGTTGCCGGTTTGGGCAGCAGCAGTTTGGGCAAGTTTTTTAATAGGGTCTTTTGTGTCGTAATTATCTCCAACTTGGGAATAGGTAATTTTTTGTTTCATATTTGTTCAGGATGGCAATGCTATTATAACATTAGGCCTTTCTCGCGAAGGCGATCATGTTTTTAAATAAAAATCCCCAGTCTTTTTGTACCTCTCTTCTCCAGTTGGGATGTTGCGTTTTGTCTATATTTTTTTCCGGGTGGGGCATAAGACCAAAAATTCTGCCTGACGGGTCGCAAATACCCGCAATTGCGTTTGTCGAATCATTGGGGTTTTCTGGATAATGCTGGGTTGGTTTACCAGAGTTGTCGATATAGCGAAAAACAACAAGACCGGATTGTTCTATTGCTAAAATTGTTTCATTGCTGGCATAAAATTTTCCTTCTCCATGATTGACAGAAACGGAAATTGATTGTTCAATATTTTCATTGTCAAGGAAAACGCAGCGACTTTTTTCTCCTTTTACATTTACCCATCTGCATTCAAAATGACCTGAATCATTGTTTGTCAGTGTTGCATCCATTTTTCCAATATTGCCAAAAGGTAAAAGCCCAGTTCTGATTAATGTTTGGAATCCATTACAAATACCAATGGTTAACGTGTTCTTTCGGTCAACAAATTTTTTAAGGTCATCCGAAAAATACGACGTCATTTCGACAGCCAAAATTTTTCCAGACGCAACATCGTCTCCATACGAAAACCCACCCGGGAAAGCTAAGATTTGGAAATCATCTAATTTTTTTTCTCGACTTCGTAATTGGTTCACGTGAACAAATTCGGGTTTCCCCCCATATTTTTCGAACGCATAAAAAAGTTCGAAGTCGCAATTTGTTCCATCGGATCGTAAAATACAAACATTTGGTTTTTTATTCATAATACTTCCACCTCGCAGGAGTCATGGCTTACGCTTCGCTACAGCCTGTCACCTCCGAGGTGTATTATATCCCCTACACTCAATTCGTCAAAAGAATCAATTACTAAATCTGCTTTTTGCAGCTCTTCCTTTTTATGTGTTGTAGTAATAAGAACACATTTCATTCCCGCAGCATGTGCTGCTTCTATACCATTTGGTGCGTCTTCTATAACAATACATTCATCTGGTTGCACTCCAAGTTTTTCGGCGGCTTTTAAAAATATATCAGGGCTGGGTTTGCCTCGTTGTACTTCTGTCGATGAGACAATAACAGGAAAATGCGTATCAAGAGTAATATGTTCTTTAATAATATCTATTTTTTGCTGTATGGATCCTGTGGCAAGTGCAACATGTATATTTGCAATTTTAAGGCGGTCCAAAAGTTCTAAAACTCCAGGAATTGTTTCTAGCCCTTTTTCTTTTAACGATATTTTAAGCAGTTCATGTCTTTGTTCAATGAATTTTTGGATACCTGCTTCATCTATATCGGGGATAAATTGAAGAATTATTTCCCTGGCCTTTTTTCCTAATGCAGATTGAAATAACTCATATGTTAGTGTTACGCCATGCTGTTTAAAAACCTCTGCCCATGAAGGAAAGTCATGGGTAATAGATGTTTCAATAACTGTTCCGTCCATGTCAAAAATAACTGCCTTTATCATTGTGAAAAAATCTCCTTCATTGGTTTTTGCCATGCGTTCTTTAATGTTTCTATGCTAATGCTTGGAAGATTTTCTGGTGAAATTGTTAGTTCTTTTTTTGTCTTTCCAATAATTGCATGCGGAACGTTTTTAAATAATTGTTTAGCAATCTCCTCATTTTCTACTTCGACAATAAAGCAGCCCGCAGTTTCGTTAAAGAGAAATTGATCTGGATGCTTCGCAAGGGCGTCCACCTCCGAGGGGTCCTGCGGGTCACCTCGCAGGTGTTGCGAAGCACTAAGGTTGGCACCAATTCCTCCTCCTAAGCACATCTCAAAAATCGTTGTTCCTAAACCTCCTTCGCTTATATCATGGCAGGCTAAAATTTCTCCTCTTTGTATCCCATTATGAATTGCATCCAGCGTTTGTGGAAGAATTTTAAGATAGATGTGAGGGATACTGGATTCTGGAGTCGTCCCGATTGAATCGGGGCTCCCCAGAATAATATCGTGATAAACAGATCCGGCCATTGCAGGAAAGTCCATTTTTCCAACCAATACAATTGTGGAATCTACTTTCTTAAAATCTGTGGAAACTGTTTTTGTTACGTCTGGGATTTTGCCAAACACAGAAATACAAAGTGTTGGAGGAATTTTTATGACACTTCCGTCTTTTCCCCGATATGTGGAAGACAAGCTGTCTTTTCCGGAAATGACAGGGATTTGTAATGTTTTCATAAAATCACATACTGCAGTAACAGACTGGTCCAAAGACCACAACGATTCTTCGTCTGGAAACGGCCAGATGTAATTATTAATAAGCGTTGCATTTTTGTAATCTCCCCCAACAGAAACATAATTTGCAATTGCTTCGGTTGCGGCCCATATGCTTCCCCAGTAGGGATCAAACGTATTGAGTATTGGGTTTAATCCGTGAGAAATAATTACACCGTATGGTTTGTTAAGCAGGGGTTTTACAACTGCTGCGTCATTTGGCGCGTTAAATCCGACACCTCCATATGGATGCATAGCATTTGTTCCCTGGACATTGTGGTCATACATTCTGACAATTGGTTCTTTCGAACAAATGTTCCCATGAGAAAGAATTTTTTTGAGTGTGCCTATCCAATCTTGCTCGGACGTTAGTCCACCTCGCAGGAGTCCCTTACGGGCCACCTCCGAGATGAGAGGACTAGCGTCACCCGCAGACCGGCGGGCAATCATTGTTCGTTGTGGTAAGCCGTTATAAATAAATTGCATGTCAAGTTCACATACTTTTTCTTTTCCATAATATACGTTTAGTTTTTTACTGCCGTCAAAATATCCAAGATTTGCAGCAGTAACGTTATATTTTTTGCAGATATCTAAAAACTGATTCACTTTTTCTTTTGGAATAGCCAAGGCCATGCGTTCTTGGGATTCGGAAACCCAAATTTCCCATGGGCAAAGGCCAGGGTATTTAACCGGGGCAAGTGACAGGTCTACCGAAACTCCCAAGTTTTCTCCCATTTCCCCAATGGCAGACGAAAATCCTCCGGCGCCGCAATCTTGCATAGCTCGAATAAGTCCCTTATCCCTGGCTTCCAAAATAACGTCGAATGTTCGTTTTTCTTCGATGGCATTACCAATTTGCACAGCTGTTGCATTAACATTTATTGTCCGGTGCGTCATTTCGCCACTAGAAAACGTTGCGCCATGAATACCGTCTCTGCCTGTTTTTCCACCAATAACTAAAACCTGGTCACCTTTTTTTGGACTTCCTTTTTGCGCATCCTTTTTTGGCAGTATGCCGTATGCTCCAACTAACACTGTTGGTTTTGCACGGAAATCTTTATGAAAATGGAACGACCCGTTATTTGTTGGAATGCCAACCCGGTTGCCATAATCTTTTACTGCTGTAACGCATCGTTTCAAAATGTAGTCTGGGGGAAGGCATCCATCTGGCAATTGGTCTTTTGGTAAGTCGGGGGGAGCAAAGCAAAAAATATCTGTCGACGCAATTGCTTTTGCCCCAAGTCCAGTACCTACCACGTCTCGAAAAACACCACCACTTCCTGTCATGGCACCCCCATATGGTTCTATCGCAGACGGGCTATTATGCGTTTCTGCTTTTCCGTTAATTGCGTACCCGTCGTAAAAATCCATAACACCCGAATTGTCTACAAATGCCGAAACAATATTTTTTTTGTGTTGTAGAGCTTGCTTTTTAAGACGCGTCATAAGCGGTTCTTTTTGTTTTCCATCGACAATAAGTTTTGCTTTAAATGTTTTATGTGCACAGTGTTCGCTCCAAGTTTGGGCCAATGTTTCTAATTCGCAGTCCGTTGGATCGCGTTTTATTTTTTGAAAATATGCTTGGATTATTTTGAGTTCTTCAAGACTTAAAAATAATTTGTCTTTTGATAATTCGATAAGAGCATTATCGGTCATCTCTCTAATATTAATTCTTGTTGTGGGGCCAACGGTTCCAGAAATTAAAAGTGTTTGTGGTTGCGTTGTCACAATGTGTTCTATAAGGGGATTAAAAAGGCGAAGTTTTGTTACTAAATCTTGCGCGTCTTTTTTTGTTAACTTTCCAAAAAAACCATATTCAATGGAAGCATCTGCAGTAGTTAAAGATATACCAAGATCATCTGCAATTTTTATAATGGATGCAACTTCTGGATTCATAACGCCTGGTTTATAAGCAATTTCTATTACTTGATCCACATCTTTTAAAATAGGTTTATTAATTGTGTAGGTTTGGTTAATTGGTTCTGCAAGTAATTTTTCTGAAAGTAGTTTTGCCTGGTCAATGGTTGCGCCTTCGAGTCGAAAAACACGACATGTCACAACTCCTGTTACAAGAGTTTTTGGAAAGGTGTGTTTAATGTTGGCAAAAACACCCTGCCCCAAAAGATCCGATCCAATTATTGTTTTAACTCTAACTGTTTGAATCATATAATTAGCGTTTAGCGTCTAGGGTATAGCGTATAGTTAAAAATAAAACTAAACGCTAGACGCTATGTAACTAGACGCTGTATGTCTCGCCAGCCAATGTCCTTACGGTAATGTAAATTGTTGCCATCTATGCTCACAAGCTTGAGAGCAGCGTATGCTTTCTTGCGAGTTTCTAGAATATCTTTTCCTTCTGCAACA
>Ga0209515_10009001_pt1 | contig 11475 bp, 13 predicted proteins | sample Subgroupgradi54m_FD_187454 | JGI IMG/M metagenome (GOLD analysis project Ga0209515, IMG submission 187454) | Subsurface groundwater microbial communities from S. Glens Falls, New York, USA - GMW60B uncontaminated upgradient, 5.4 m (SPAdes)... ...
AGCCTTTCTACTTTTTTATTTGAACAAAAAACTTGCGATTGCACCGACGCCGACCCAAATGACTTGAGATCGGTGGCTTGCCCAAAAAAATGCGGCGACTTTTTTGATCATGTCGCGGCTTTTTTTGAGGAACCAGTATCGCCGGCACTTGTAATGAGCGATACCCAGAGCCGTCAGCCACGCCGCGGCGAGGATTCCCAGTGTTACCAGAATCCAAAAACCGATGGGCGTCTCGTCGGTAGCGATCTTCATGGATCCAAATCCGGTGAAAAACGCCATGATCTCGTTTTTCCACCGTTTCCAGATTCCCGCGGCGGCCTTTTTTGCGGTAGCTTTGGCTTGACCTCCCGCAAATTTCACTGGTGCCATTGCCGCGTTTTTGCTGGTTTTTAAAAACCACTTGGCGCCGGCTTTTTGGCCTACGACCAGCGACAAGCCGAGTAAAGTCAACCACAAACCAAGCATAAAAACCTCCTATCGTCATTTTCTGCTTTTTCAATGATCCCACCAAAATCTACTAGCTTTTTTCAACTTAGTCAATAAACTTTAGTGGAATGCCCTGCTTTTCGCAGGGCTATTTTTTTTAAAAAAAACACTGGGGGGAAATGGTCTGGATGCTCGACGCATTAACTTATGCGAACTGACAAAACTTTTCGCACGAAGTTTGCTTCAGCTAGCGCGCCAGCCACATCCCCCACCGAAAGCATGAATCATCAATTTAGAAACTTAAAACGAACTTCACAGTCGTGCTTTCACAAATCGATTCATGCTTTTGGTGGGGTGGCGAGGAGGAAAATCCTCCTCGCCGGTGAGCGGTTTAGCTTTGGCCCGGCGTACCGGGCCGGCTGTTTGCCGCTACACCTCCTTTTTGCCCGCTATTTCGTCGCGCGGGCGGTTTTGTTGTGGGATAAGAGCACTGTTGCGTGTCGTTGGCGACAGCGCTCTTTCCCATTTTGCGATCGAGCGGTTCGATGTCATACTCTGGGGGCCCCACTACCCTTTCAGAAAGACTCCGCGCTCGATCTTTTGGGCAATCCGGTACTAAATCTCCTTAACTGATCTCGTGAACGCATTTTCGCGTTCATTACCCACTATCTACCTGACACGGCAGATACCAGTGGATTCAGCATCCCTCACTCTGCCGGATTTCAGAGTGGGGTTCCTTGGGTTTGAGAGTCTCCGCATAGACTCTCATTAAGTTTTCCGCGCTCACTCATCGCGATTAAACTTCCCAAGAGTCTTGTTGGAGTCTCACTCTCGATGGCCCGTGAGAGACAAGACGGAGAAAATTTTATTTTCAAAATCCGGGAGAGAGGAAAGCGCTGTGGCTTGTTGTGGCGCTCAATGATGAAACTGTGCGCCAGCCGGTGCGTCGATCCATCCTCTCTCCCGCCAAAACTTTCTGTCTATATGTTGAACATCGAATGTTCAACATTTTACAAAACGCTTTGGTAGGAGAGGGGAAGGCTCACGTCTATACTTCCTTTCCCCATAAAATTTTTTCTCAAAAGAACTTCTTCTAAAACTACTATTTCTAATAATCTTAGAAGAAGTGAGTAGGCCATGTTTTATCCTACTCATTTACGACTTATTTACACCCAGCGATTTTTGGGCAACCTCACATTTCGAGGATTTTTTTAAAACATTTTTCAACGCATATTTTGCCACCTCCATGGCATAACATGCGGGTCTCGCCCGCGACATGACTACTTGTTGCCTGCAGTTTACCGGTCGGGCCCTTTCTTCCGTCCCGTACCGGCCAGCTTAATGGTTACCCCTCCGCGATTTCGTCGCGGAGGGCGGACATCGTGTCGGGATCTTTTTCAATCCCGATCGCGACATCCTCGGCGCGTACCACGTTTACCACGTGGACAACGCCGTTATGGCCTATAATCAATGTCATGTTATACTCCTTTCAATCTTTCCACTGCCATTGTAGCATATTGCCATAAGTTTGTCAAGTACCCCTGACATCCACAAAATATTTTGATAACCAAGCTTTACTACAAAGAAAAATCCAGGGGAAACCGGAGGATGGAATTTGATCAGGGGGTCATAACTCCTCTAAACGTATTCCATTCCATCCTCCGGCCTCCCTTGGAAGGGCGACCACCCATGTAGCTTATTTAAAATCGGATCAAATGTTATGGCCGGGACTATTATTTTTTTATCATGTCCTCGATACCACGCTGATCAGACTCGCCAGCCTTTGGCTGGTTTACCCGCTCATCGAGTCTGAGACTCTCAGAGTCGAAGACCTAGGCCGGGTAATAAAGCTTTATGTTGACATTATACTCCTTTAAAATAATTTGTCAAGTACTCCTGACAAATAGTCATATTTAGCTCTATTTAGAGCGTTTGTTTAAATTAACAGCAATATACCACCTCGATGCTTTGTTATATTCGCTTGACATTTTTTGTAGGAGGAGTATACTGGCATAGTAAGGAGGTGATGCGAAGGTGAGTGGCGGAATCGGAATTTAACAGCTCGATTGCTGAATTTTAGAGAGGCTGTAGCCACTGAAAAAAAAGAAAAATTGAATTGTTCCTTAAAAAAAACGTTTCCTCCCTTGAGCTGGTCGATCTGAAGAGAAAAGAAATAATAAAAAGTCCCCCACTGGCTAGTGGGGGACGGTTCGTTTTTAATTGTATTTTTCGGCGCTCTCCCAAGCTAAGTTAAATACTGTTCGCATAGAGATTGCAATTTCTTTGCTTTCCAAGATAATACCAAATGGTTTTTCTTTGGCAACAAATATCGCGATACTGTCGCCATACACAGATATTTCTGCGGGTAGGGGAAACTGTTCGCGCGGAACAAAGCGGGATTCCCGTAACATTGACTCGTCCGATGCGCGTAAAGAGGCGCCTTTCCCACTAGTGTAAATTAATTTAGAATGAACCCCCATCTTTACTCTTCGCGGAGTATATTCTTGAGGATGCCTTGGAAGTATTCTTAAAATATCATCTAAAGAAGTTATGGAAAGCACTTCCTTAGCCTTTGTTTTTAAAAATTCATCCTGCATCGTCTTAATTCCTTCAATTCCTTCAAAAAATCGCACACGAGGCCGCTCGCCTGCTTCCAAAAATAAATTGGCAAGCAGGGGGATTATTTTTTGAAGGTGTTGTTCTCTTTCTTCGAGAACAGATTTGTCTTTTGTGATAATTTTTTGGAGGTGTTCCGGATCTTCGCCTCGGAAAAATGTTTTTGTGGCTCCATTTTTGCGGTTGGGGCTTTTTTCAAAGGAGGTGACCAATCCTAATTTCATTAGAGATTCCAATTGAACATAGGTTGTCGCGCGGTTAACCCTCGCTTTTTGGGCAATATGCTGGGCAGTTGAGTTGCCTAATTCCAAAAGCGCAAGATACACTTTCGCTTCGTTGTCTGAAAGTCCTATTTTTTTAAGTTCATCGAGCATATGTCTTTTTATTTTAGCTTAAGAGACCAGAGCATGCCAGTATTTTTATCTTGAAACAAAAAGTAAGAATCGTTTTGAAGCACCGTGGGCTTAATAACATCAAAACTTGTAGCGATAGTATTTTGCCGATTGAGCGTTTCAAGATTAATTGCGGATATTGTATCTAAGAAAGATATTTTTCCTTTCCACCAATCATCGGGATATTCACCCGTGGGGATGTTTTGCGGAATCGCGCAATATACGGTATTTTTTTGCGAATTGGCAAAAACGCATTTTTCGGCAGGAGTTCTGGTGCCAAGGTCCGTAACTTTTTTACTTTTTATATCAAGAAATTTTAAAGATAAATCAGGAGCGGTGGAATACAAAACTCCGGTTCCATCTTTCTTCCATACCGCAGAAAGGCCTGCGCCCTCTATTATTTTGGTAAATTCTTTCGTTTCTATGTTTAAAGAATAGAGAAAGCCTGTGGTGTCGCTCGAAGAACGGGTGATCAGCGAAATCAGATTGCTGTGCGGCCAGCTTATTTCAAAATAGGGAATACGGTTATCAAAAATTTTCCTTTGGTTGGCAAAGGTATCGGAAGCCAAAAAGACATTTTGCGATTCAGCAGCGCTATTGATAAAGGCTATCGATTTTGAATCCGGAGAAAAGGCGATACTCGAGACCGAATCGGGCAAGAAATTTGTTTTGGGAGTCGAAGTGCTCCGGTAATCCACCAAAATTTTTCTTGTTTCGTTTGAAGTCTGGTAAAAAATGACTGCTTTTTTTGCGTCAGGCGACCACATCACTTTTATAATTTGCGGAATGGTGAAATTGGATATTCGCTTTTCAGAATCAGTCCCATCAGCTTTGCGGCTGAAAAGATGTCCCAAATTTTCGGGAGTATTTTTGTGGTAATAGGTCGTCGTCGCGGATACCGCAAGCGAAGCAACCGGATCGCCGCTTAAGGCCATGAGAGATCCTATCGGAAGATTTGCCGCGGCACTGGTGCCAAGAACGGCAGTTTGTTGTGTTTGGGTTTTGTTTTCACCGCCCGGGAAAACATCCGATGTTTTTTGGTTCCCAACATCGGATGTTGAGGAGGGCGGTGAACCAACCGGGCTTATTGGAAAAAGCCTTCCAATAAAAGTTGTTCCAATCTGATTTTTTCTAAAACCGAAAAGTGCTACAGCGGCAATAAATCCGATTATCGCCACTACCACTACTATTGTTATTACTTTTTTTGATGATGTGATCATGTTTTATTATTGAACAGGCACTCCAGTGCACACTCTTCCTAGTTGTTCATTGTCTATGCAGTATCCTGGAGATATACAGTCAGCCTTTGTATTACATTTTCCCCCATTATTTCTGGTATGTGGTGCTATAACTTCTGGCGCTATTACGATTGGCGTTGGGAAAAAATTGAGATTCACCAAGTTCGGATTTATGGTGTTTAAAATCAACCACGATGCAATCGCGAGCGCTAAACCCAAAATTGCCTGCCAAATATCTTCTTTCGCTTCAGTTATCGCAGATGCATTTCCGAGCGATGCTCCCCATCGAATTCCTGCCCAGACGATTTTGACCACTGCCAAAACTGCCGCCAATCCCAAAATAATCGGGATTATTTTTACAATGTAATCGGGAAAACTCGGCGTGGATTGGATTCCGGGCAATGGCTGGATTAAATTATATTTTACGTCTGCCAAAGCGATACTCACAAAACCAAAAAACAAAATAAGAATAATAAAAATTTTACTAGACCTTAAGTCAACCGTAAAATTCTTATTATTCTTATTTTGTTTGATTCCACTCATTATTTTGCGATTATTGATAAACTTGCTTCCGCTGTTTGAAAAATATTTTTTTTGTCAGCGAGGGTTACAGAAAAAATAGCACTCGATTCCCCTTCCGCGGGGGTTTTTAAATCGAGCACAAACGGATCCTGGGCTCCCGCGGTGCTTAATTTTTTTCCATTTGCTGACCAAAAAACATTGAGATTCAGGAGATTTTCCAACGAAAAGAAAAACGGTTGGGCGACTATAGAAAGGGCACGGCCTGCGGCGGTGGCAAGGTAAGAAAGCGAGCGCGATTTTGTGCCGGTGAGCGAGCTTGATTCGTAGAACAAAACTTCAGGCGCGGCAGATTGTATCTTTATCGCCTTTTTGCCCGAAATATCTCCTCTCATCGAAGTTATTTCTGCTACAACTTCGCTTACGCCATTTCTCGAGTTAGGGAGTCTGATTCGTAATACATTTTTTCCTACGCCGGATTGGTCGGCAATTTCATCACTATCCAATGACCAATGGTAAAGTAAGCTGGCAGGACTAATTCTTTTGCCGCTAGAGAAAAAATGCGGAAGTGCGTAGATTTCGACTACGCTTCCTGGAGTTGGTTTTGGCGCGCCCGCGTACCATACGGGCACATAGGTTAAGGGATTTATAACAAGATCAACGTCGGCGATGGAAATTTTTGATTCCGCTAAATACTGATTTCCATCTTCGGATTCGGCAGTGACGCGAATGGTGATTTCCGATCCGGCGCTTCCCGCGATAAAATTTTCTCGATTGCGTCCTACGCCAGCGCTCAATTCTTTTCCATTGCGGTACCACGTAAATGTCGCGTGGTTCATGTCGAAACTGTAGGATCTTGCTTCAACGGTAAAATTATTTCCCGGTCGCGGTGTTTCGGGGCTCAAAATTAAGGTGAGACCGGTGCTTACGAGCGTGGCTTTTGCAAACAAAATCCCGAAAAATAGAAAAAAAAGAGAAATAATAAAAATTTTACTAGACCTTAAGTCAACCGTAAAATCTTTATTATTTCTCTTTTTTTTCATAATTTTATTTTACCACTTTTAAGAACCAAAATCTGCTTTCGCTTTTTTAATTGCCAAAAGTTGCGCCGGATCCGAGGTGATCAACTGGTCTTCCGTGTAGGACGCCAGTATTTTTATGGCCACATGCTTTAGCCCGGCAAAAAATATTCCTTCTCCTACGTCGGATTCAAGGAGCAAAAACTTTTCTTCGTCCGTTAATTTAAATACTTCCTTTAACTGGTCGATGCTCGAGGGAGATTGTTTAAGCAGTATTTGGATTGATGAGTTGTTGATAATGGAGGGGCCGTATTTTGAGTTTAAGAAGTCGCCGACATCTTGTGAAATCGTGACCACGCCCAAATAGTATTTTCTGGCGCGTTTAGCTATTCCAAAAAGGAATGAAGCGCCATCTTCGTTTTTCATAATCCACCAGGCTTCATCCACCACCAAGATTCTTTTTTTGATTTCTCTCCGTATTGCTCCCCAGATGTGATTGATAATGAGGTACATGGCCACCGGACGCAACTCGTCTTCCATGTCTCTGACGGAAAATACCACAAATTTCTGGTTAATATCCACATTGGTCGGCTGGTTGATAAATCCGGCCCATGTGCCTTGTGTGAATTTTCTCAATCTTTGGGCGAGCGATTCGCCGCCCTCCATATTGGCAATGACCAGCTCCAAGTCGGAAAGTATTGGCGGGCTTGCTTTGCTAAAATCAGTGTTGGGAGTGATGTCGCGCGAAGCATATGTTTCGGTGATTGCTCTATCGATAATCGAATCTTCCTCGGGAGTAAGCCCGCCCAGCATAATTCGAAAAAGCCCGACTAAATTTATAATGTGCGATCGCAACACATCAGATGGCGATTCGTCTTCTCGCGGCGTCGGAAGGTCAAAGGGATTGATATGATGTTTTGAGGCGAGGGAGATATTAAAATATCTTCCATCCACCGCCTCGGCTAGATATTCGTATTCTCGCTCCGGGTCTATGACGATCACATCGGCATCAAACATCAGTGATCGTAATATTTCGAGCTTTGCGGCGTATGATTTACCGGCACCCGCCTTGGCAAACATGACGGAGTTATAATTTTCGAGGCTAAATCTGTCAAAGAGGATCAAAGAATTGTTGTGTGAATTGATTCCGTAGAGTATTCCTTTGTTTGAAGTCAGATCAAAAGATACAAAGGGAAACACTGACGAAGCAGGCGAAGAGTTGAGGTAACTATTTATTTTAAGAAGATCGAGCGCCATCGGAAACGAAGAATCTAAACCTTCTTTTTGTTGAAATAATGCTGATTTGGCATACACCAGGCGCGATTCCAGCATCGATTTTATTTCAGCCTCAATTTTATCGAGTTCTTCTGGTGTACTCCCGTAAATCGTAATGTAAAGGCCAAAGCTAAAAAGTTTTTCTTGCGCTTGTTGTAGGCGGTCTCGCAAGGATTCCAAATCTTGATAGGCGGTGTCTAAGACGGGATCGCGAACGAGCCCTTTTTGATTGCGGATATTAATTTGCGACTGCACTTCAGCAACTTTTCTTTGGAGTTTGCGCAAAATAATTGCCGTATCAACCGGATGTATGAAAATAGACACATCAAACACCTTATCAAGGTTAATGATTGGAGCAAACCAGTTAGAAGACAAAAATCGAGGAAGAGAAAAAACAAACAGGGTGCGGGCAAATTTTTCGCCGAGCCGCACGTAATTTGCAGTAACCTCCAGTGCGGCCGGAGCGATGACATCTTTAAGCTCCAAAACCCCTGCCTTATAAATTTCTTCCGGAAACACCGGAATTATGTTTTCCGTATCCCGCTGATTGTTATTTTCTTGTTTTTTGTTGAAAAACGCCATGTGCAATTAAAAATTTAAGCTGCTAAAGAGGGAGGCTTTCCTTTTTCTAATTCTCCCGGGTTATACAATCCATAGAAAAGCTCGATTAATTCTTCCGTGTTGAGGGGAACGGCGCGCACTCCGCATCGCACCAAGCCTTGAATGACGTTGTCAGACCTTTGCCATAATTGGGATTTATATTCTTCGAATTTTTCCGTCTGCATGATCGTATTTTTTTTTGCGTTATTTCTTCCCAATAAGCTCATGAGTCCCCCTTTGGCTGATTCAAAAATGGGAGGAGTGAATGGAACAACGATATAGAAATTTTTACTGACGATGCTCGATGCTTTTACAAATGTCCGCACGAATTCGATATATTCGGAAATTTGAATTTTAAGGAGTTCGTTATTTTGCTTTCGTTCCGCTTCCTTGAGCGTGTCTGTATAAGGCTCAATATTCAACTTTCGCGACTCTACGAAAAATTGCACAGAAAAATCTAATGAATTGAGAAAATTTTGATATTGGAATACGACCGCCGATTGTTCATCCACCGATTTTAAGGCGAAGTTTAACGAAGAGGCCATGAGTACCACGCGCAAGGAACCATCTTTTAAAATCAAAATTCCATCTCGAATTTCTTCGATTTGCAGTATTTCTTGCGATGGAAAGGCGGTTGCGGGCATATTTATCTTTTTGTTATTTTTTGAATATCGAGCGACCACGCGAGATCCTGTAATCTATTTCTAAGGAGATTTGGCGAAATTTGACCAGCCCCGTTGGAAGTTTGCTCTCGTTGTATGGGAATTCCTGATGTTTCTAGTGTTTTGCTTTTCATGGGGTGCCAGAGATACAGCCTTTTTGAGGTCATGTAATTGAGCGCGTTGCCAGCAATTTTAATAAAGGGAACGCCGTTTACTTTTAGAAAAGCGAGCGCCAAAGAAAACGCCGCAAGAGGAGCTCCCAAAATAATTACCACCCACAATTGAAAAACAACATAGAGTATAAATATAAGAACTGCCCCGCCGATTAAATAAAAAAATTGTTTGGCGGTTAATGGTCCAAAGATTTTGTCTTCTACATCAATAAATTGTGGGACTTGGTATTGTGGCATAATTAGTCTATTGGTTCTCTATAGGGATCCTTGCTTTCTTGATATGGCGAAGTTGTTTTTTCAATCGGCAGGCGCACTGTTCCCGCATTAAGGGCTTGTTCTAGTTCTTGTTGTATATTTGTTGGTTTTGCCATGGGCTCTGGAACAATATCGGGGGCTGATTTTGGTTCTGTCACCGGTATTTTTTTTACAAAAATGGGGGGAATTTTTGACACAGGCGTTTTTACCTCTAACCTCACCCCATTCGCCCCCTCTCCTTCGTCAGGAGAGGGGGTAAGAGCGCTAACTGGTATAATGCTACTCATCTTCTCCCCTTCTCCTTTAGAAGGAGAAGGGGTTGGGGGATGAGGTAAAGGCATTATCCCGTGAATTTTTTTAAGCGACTCGCGAATCGGCGAGAAAACTTTTTGATTTATATCTTCCGCGATTCCTTTGGCTTTTTCAGCGTTCACACTGAGCCTTTTCACAAGATTTTTTATATATTCTGAAGGCGGAGTAATCCCCAGCATGACCAAACCGGTTTCGTCGGCGAGCTCGCCTATTTTATCAATCGTCAGCCCGTGTTTTTTGCCGATTTCCAAAATGGAATTAGAAGTTTCAGGAGCAAAAAGCGTTTTCTGGACATCTTCTGGCAAGTCCAAGTAGCGCTTCATTACTTCATCATTTTTTGTATCTTGATCCATGCTTTTTTATTTTAGCATGATTAGCCAAAAATGCGTTCCTTTAAGGCTTTTTGGGCTCCATTGAGTTGATTACCCCATAAAACCTTTAGTTGATCTGCGAGATCTTTATTGTGATTTTGCCTTTCAAATTTTTCAGTGATTGAATCTAAAATAGCTTGTCTATCGCCAGTATTAAGTTCTTGTTGTATGGGTGTTTTGATCATTTCTCTAACTTTTTCTAGTCTTGCAGGAATCGTAATGAGTGCCGCCAGTTGTTCTATATTACTATTTTGAATAATAGCCTTTTGTACGGTCTCATTTTCTATAACCTCCGTAGTTACTTTTTGTGAAAATTCTTTGGGCGGAGTTGATTTGATTTCTTCTACTATTTTTCTTTCAAAGTTTGGACTACCAGGATTGTCCCCATCAATATATTGAATTTTTTGAATCATATTTATTTTTTTTGCATACTCGCCAGTTTGTCCCGCTTCTTTTATGTGTTTAAAGATTTTTTCCAGCGCAGCCTTCTCTCCTTTTGCATCCAAGGTTTCAATCAACTCAATATTGAGATCAACTTTTCTGTTTCTTGCGATCTCAATGCCAACCCTTTCTGGCAAGTTGTTATACAGCGCTGCAATTTGATCACTTGGTTTATCTCCCACGATTCGCGCCACTTCTTTGTAGTAATTTTGTTGAGATTCTGCTGACAGTTTATTTTTGGCAATGTTATCAAGCGCGTTAAACCGCTCGATATTTTTTGGATTCCTATCGCCATTCCATGTATCAAAGAGTTTGGCTTGTTGTTGCGAGGAAAGGGCGGCAAGGACTCGTTCTTGCACGCTCCTATCCATGGATCGTGTTCCATTCGGAGCTACCACTTCTTTTTCTAACGAATTAACATATGCTCCCACTGTATCGTTTGAAGCACGGCGCAGCGTATCTTTATGGAATTTGTCTTGATCTTCCGGAGATATCTCTTCTCCAAACCATGTGTTCCATCTTCCAAGTTTTGCGGAATCCTTTGACCATGACTCCAAAAGCGTAAGCCGTTGGCGGTCATCCATCGCTTTAAAGTATCCAAACGCTTCTTTATCGCCATTTGCTCCCGCAAACGCTCTATCCATAAATCCAACCAAACCATCTGCTTCTCGCTCGGCTCCTGCCATTTTGAATTTTCGTTCCGCTTTTCCAAAATCATCCGTTTCTTTGGCGGTTAGTTTTGATGAGCTTAGTATGCCTCGTGCCGCGAGCGCAGCCGCCGCGTATTTAGGATCTGTTTCTTTCTCAAGTCCCGCTAAGAATTTGGCTTTGTCTTCATCGTTCATGCTTCGCAAGACCTGTTCTTTGGATTCCGAACCCAAAGCAGCGAATTTCGCATTTTTCTGATCTTTCGTAAGGCGTTTCCATGCTTCAAGATCAAGTTTTGCCTGTTCTTCCGGTGTAAATCTGCCAGACCGCAAGATTTGTTCCGCGATTTGCCGTTGTTGCGGTGATTTATCTCCCAAATCTTTTAAGAACGCATACCGTTCGTCATCTTTCATTTTGCGAAGCATGGCTTCTTTGCCCGCGCGGTTTAGTTTAGCAAAATAATTCGGTCGTTCCGTGGCGGCAAGTGACATTCCCAGTGCGGCTTCCGCGGCAGCGTTTTCCGGCGCC
>Ga0209515_10009002_pt1 | contig 11475 bp, 12 predicted proteins | sample Subgroupgradi54m_FD_187454 | JGI IMG/M metagenome (GOLD analysis project Ga0209515, IMG submission 187454) | Subsurface groundwater microbial communities from S. Glens Falls, New York, USA - GMW60B uncontaminated upgradient, 5.4 m (SPAdes)... ...
GGGTTCTTAAGGACGCCGGCGCGCCAGGCCGCACAGGAGCTTTTGAAGCTCAAGGACCGCCCGACGGCCATTTTTGTCGCCTCCGACGTCATGGCTTTGGAAGCCATCGACGTGGCCAAATCCAGAAAGATCACCGTGCCCGGCGACCTGTCCATTTGCGGTTTCGACGACAATCCTTTGAACGTGCACAGTCCCGTCCGGCTCGCCACCGTGGCCCAGCCCTTGGTCGAGATGGGCCGTCTGGGGTTGGAAATGCTCTACCAGATCAGCCACGGCAAAGCCAAATTACCCGTCAAGGAAGTGTTGGCCGCCAAATTCATCAAAGCGGAATCCATGGCGGTGTTAAAATGAAGATCGCTGACCTCAAAAAGCATATCCGCGACATCCCTGATTTCCCGCAAGAAGGGATCATTTTCAAGGACATTTCGACACTCCTGAAGAACAAAGAGGCGTTTGGGAAATCCATTGACGAGCTGGCGCGCAAGTTCGGCAAGGAGCGCATCGATTATGTCGTCGGGGTGGAGGCGCGCGGTTTCATTTTCGGGGCGGCATTGGCCTATAAATTAGGCGTGGGTTTCATCCCGGTGCGTAAAAAAGGCAAACTCCCTTATAAAACCAAAAGCGTCACCTACAAACTCGAATACGGCACTGACACTTTGGAAATTCACGAAGACGCCCTGACGCCCAAGGCCCGGGTCCTGGTCGTGGACGATCTTCTGGCCACCGGCGGCACGATCAAGGCCGTGGTCGACCTGATCATCGCCCAGAAGGCCAGGATCGTCGGCGTGGCGTTCCTGGTGGAATTGCAGTTCCTCAAGGGCAAAGAACGCCTCAAAGACCTGCCGATCTACTCGGTCATTCAGTATTGATGCGTAAGCAAAAGTTTTTTTTAGCACTTTTCCTCCCCGCTGTTTTCGTTGTTCTGGTCAACGCCCCCATCCTGAAATATCCCTGGTCCGCCTGGCAGGAGCCGCGGGGGGTCCTGCTTCACATTGTCATCACGGTGCTTTTGGGTGTCGGGCTATGCCTGCGTTTGAGCGCCTTATCTGCATGTGTGGGGGTTTTATTGTTCGGTCTTTGCCCCAGCCACGTTTTTTTATGGGCCGCGGGGGGACAGGGATGGTTGGGCATTTTCGGATATGTGGCCGTGTTCACCGCGGCTGTCGCGGCCGCGTTCGGTTTTGAACGCTTTTATAGTTTTCTTAAGACACAGGAAGACGTGGTCCGTTATTTATTCCTTACCGGTGTCGGCGCGCTGATCTTAAGCATGGCGCTGGTGAGCGTCCAGGTCAACAGCATTTGGAAGGATGAGGCGTCCTTGTGGCGCTGGCGCGTAGAACACCACCCGTCATCGGCGGCGTTCGACGCGTGGGCGCGGCTTTTGTACCAAAAGCCAGGTAAAGTCCAGGACGCGATCGAGTTTTATCAGAAGTCCCTGAAGGTGGACCCGCATGATCAAGAGGCGTATATGGCCCTGGGGACGATTTATAAGGACTTAGGCAGGTCGCAGGAAGCCATTGCCATCTTTAACCGGGCGCTTGCGAATTTTCCCGACGATGAAAAGGTCATGGCGCGCGTCATTGAAATCTATAATACGGTCCCCGACACGGACCCGCGGTCATCCGTGTACCGGGAAAAAAGGGAAGAGGTCCTGGCCGCCTATGAGCAATGGGCCAGGCGCAAGAAATACGGGGCCGTGGATTTTTTTAATTTGGGATTTTTGTACGAGCAGGTCGGCGGGCGGGAAGAGGCCGTGCGTTTTTACCGCAAGGCCCTGGAACTCAAGTCCGATTATGACAAACCGCTGTACCGTCTGGCCGGTCTCTACAGACAGGCCGGTGATCTTAAAGTCGCTCTGGCATTGTATGAGCGTCTGGTCCGCTCTCATCCTAAGTTTGCCAACGGATATTTGAACATAGGCATCATTTATAATGCTTTGGGCGACGCGGACAGGGCCAGGTATCTGTATCAGAAGACCGTGGACCTGGATCCCGCCAACGCCGACGGGTATTTTAACCTCGGTTATTTGAGCGAGGCCAAGGGGGAACTGAAAGAGGCCATTGCTTTCTACGAAAAAACGGTCGAGGCCGATCCCAAATACGCCGAAGCCTACTACAATATGGGCAACGTCTACGCGGCGCTGACCCAATACGCCGAGGCCATGGCCGCGTATCTGAAAACCGTGGCGATCAACCCCGATCACCAGAACGCTTACGTGAATTTGTCCATTTTGTCTTTTAAGTCCCGCGATTTTCAGGGCGCGCGACGATATCTGGAAGAAGCGCGGCTTTTGGGGTATAATCCTCCGGAAAGTTATTTAAAATCCTTAGAGCCGTACAAGAATAAAAAGTAACTCATGCGCCCCTGCCCGCCTTCGCCAAAATGCTTTCGCGTTTGGCTTCGGCGAGGCTACGGGGCAAATTTATCTGGAATAAAAACATTAAGGAAATTTGCCCCTGTAGCTCAATTTGGATAGAGCGAGGCTCTCCTAAGGCCTAGGCTGTTGGTTCGATTCCAACCGGGGGCATTTTGATTATAACTTTTTCAATACAAGAGATTAAATGTTAGAAAAGATTAATAGTAAAGATTGACCTTATGAGAGCAAGAGTAAAATTTGGAGAAAAATATATGAACAAAAAAACGGTAATTTTCTTGGTCGGATTTCTCTTGTCGGTTTCTTTATCGTTCGCGGAAGAACAAAAGACAGTGCCATTTGACACAAAAATTCTTTTAGAAAAAACCAAGTGCTATGGGCCATGCCCAGCTTATAAGTTAACGATTTATGCCGATGGGAAGATCGAATTCTTTGGGGAGAAATTCGTTAATGTGATTGGGCAGCATGTTAAAAAAATTTCTCAAGAGAAGGTGGCGTTGATGTTGACTGAGGCCGATAGCATAAATTTCTTTGAGTTAAACGGCAAGTATGGCTCTGCCGCAGATGTTTCGGAAGTTAAAATTACTATTACGAAAGAAGGCAAAACAAGACAACTTGTTTATTGTCATGAGTGTAACTTAACAAATGAAAAGGAAATTGCCGCGTTGACTAAATTGGAGGACAAAATAGTTGAGTTGGCGGAGATTGCAGATTGGTTAAAATATGAAAGAAATCGGTAACGGCCGATTGTTCTTTGAAGTAATGGGTGCGGTGACTCTTTTGTTCGGCATTATGATAAGTTGAACCTATCTTAACAAAGCGTCCACTAAAGTGAGGAAGGTTAAAATTCTTCCAACCAGAGGCGTTTAACATATGGGCACTCTTTACTAGAGTAAAAGAACAGGCAAATGTGATGGAGCGGTTTTTTCCGAAGATTTTGTCTTCGGAACCGGCGTTGGCCGTTCGAATCGGCCCGGGCGCATTTTTTGGACACCCAGACGAACTGTGAAAATATTTTTAAGAAAAATTTTGATGATCGCTTCCTGTGCGGCCTTGTTTGCCCATGACCCCGTTTTCGCTGTTTCTTATCCAAATGATCTTTCATGGCAACAGGTCACCGGCGTGTCGACCAAGGTCAGTGATCATTTCCCGGACATTGCTTTATATTCCATGTGTTCCTCGGATAACGAGTGTGATAGCAGTTTTATAAAACAAATCTGTTTGACTTGTGCTGGCGGGAAAATTGTTTTCTCAAAAGGGTGCCAATCTGCTCCAGGTATCGCTCAAGCGCCCAAGGAGCAGGGACTATGTGTTCAGGAGCATATGCTGGGGGGTCTCTATAATGCGTTTTATAGCGGACAATGCATGCCGGCCGCGGCGTTTTGTTTAATGAACATCGGTGCAGAAGAGGTCCCCACATCTCAACCGGAAAGCGCCCTCAAATTTTATCCGGTGTGGAAAGATCATATGATGAAACGATCGGGCATTTCCCAGGAATATTTCAATAAACATATTCGCATTCACTCCGTCGATGGTCAACCCGAATGGCCCGGATTATTGAACATCCGATATTATTTTTCCGTGGATTGGATCACCATTTTAAATTTGGATCAAATAGGAACAAATTCAGGGGAGCCCAGGTATGGCTTGAGTTTAAATCATGCCATTGAGTCCATCATTCCCCGCGCTCAAGCCGAATCGGTTTTAAAACAGCAGTGTGACCCCGGAATGCGATCTTCCCCCGAAAGAGATGTTTCATTGAACGCCGAAGGCCGGCTCGTTCTTAGAGGTTGGGCCGTTGTCGATCATTCCAAGAATTTATGCAAAGAGGCTGAAGTGGATTTAGAGAAGGGTGACCTGCTGTTTTGTAAAGAGACAGCTTGCTGGATCAATTAAGGGATTGGCTGGCATCCAGCGAAGCGCGTATGAGGTTGACATGCATGTTTCCGGCAGTATCCTGGATTATCTGGCCGTGTTCGCTTCCGGCGTCGTGGTCAGCTTTACCCCTTGCGTTTATCCGGTGATGCCTTTGACTGCTTCTTTTATCGCGGCGGCCAATACCAGCGGTACGCGTGGACGCGGGTTTTTTATTTCCCTGGTGTACGTTTTGGGGATGGCGCTGGTGTATGCCGCTTTGGCGGTGTTTGCGGCGCTGACCGGAAAGATCTTCGGGCAGATCCAGAACAGCCCCGCGTTCTATTTGACCATCGGGGCTTTGCTCATTGTTTTCGCGCTGGTGATGTTCGATAAGATCGCCTTACCGGCTTTGGGCAGGGGGACAGCGCACAAGGTGCGGCCCAATAATTTGTGGGCCGTACTATTGTTCGGCATGACATCGGGTCTGGTCATCGGCCCATGCACAGCACCGGTGTTGGGTTCGCTCTTGGTCTACGTCGCCTCCAAACACAATATCTGGCACGGCGCGTCGCTCATGTTCGCTTTTGCTTACGGCATGGGTTTTTCTTTAATTCTCATCGGGACTTTCAGCGGGCTTTTAAACCGCTTGCCCAAAAGCGGGGCATGGCTTGTGCGGGTCAAACAGATTGCGGGGTTGATCTTATTGGGAGTGGGAGTATATTTTATCTATAAAGGAATAACAAGGAGCGTGCTATGAACAAAATCGTTGTCGTGATCGTGTGTGCCGTCTTTTTAACCGTTGGCCGCGTTTGGGCCCAGGAAGCCAAACCCACGGCCAACCCCGCCACCGGCGGGGTCCAGAGTAATGAGGCGGCCGTTGCCGGTCAGTCGGATAATGCCGAGAACGAAGCGGCCGTCAATGATGAGGGTTATGGGACGGATGATGAGGAATATTATGGCAGCGAAGAAGACGCGGTCACGGGGCCATCGAATACCGCGCAGCCGGTAGCGTCCAATGCCGCGCAGGCCCTGCCGTCCAATGTCGAAACCAAATGATCTCAAAGGGCCGGTCTTATTTTTAGGACTGGCCCTTTTTATTTTTATGGCCGCCGTTGTCCGGGCGGATGAGCGTTCGGCGCCGGCCGCCGACGTGTATAACAAGGCCGTGCGGCTTTATGAGAAGGGCAAGTGGGGCCAGGCCAAGGAATTCTTCCACCAATATCTCGCCGAATACTCTGACAGTCCTTTGTACGTCACGTGTTTGTATTATTTAGGGTATTGTTATCAGCAGTTGGGGGATACACAGGAGGCCATTTCGATCTATCACAAGGTCATGGATGAGGCGCAGGGAGGGGACGCGTTTTGGGGAGAGATGGCCGAGACTCGCACCAAGGAACTGGAAGACACCCCTTAAGGCCCATACTCCGGATTAGGCCCCTGTCATTTTATTGTCCAATTCTGCCTGGATGATCTGTGCGGCGCGCACACTGGCGCCGGGGGCGCCTAAGGAGGCCTTGAGGACGGCCAGTTCATTGGTCAGCCGGCCATAGGCCTCGGGAGAGGACAGGATTTTTTGCACGGCAGCAGCGATATTTTGCGGCGTTGCTTGATCCTGAATGAATTCTTCGATCACTTTTTTTCCCGCCACCACGTTGACCAAACCGATATATGGTAATTTAATGAGCATTTTGCCTAACCAATAGGTGAAGGGTGTAGTTTTGTATATGATGACCATGGGTTTTAAAAGCAGGCCTGTTTCCAGTGTCGCGGTGCCCGAGGCCACTATGCTTAAGTCCATGATGCCGATGCCGTCGTAGCTGAGGCCGTCATGCACCATCACCTTGACCTTGGATCGGCACAGAGGACGTTCGATCATTATCCTTGGGATGGACTCTGCTTTTAAAAGCAGGAAACGGTAAGCGGGATTTTTTTGGGTTAAAATTTCCGCGGCGCCGAGCATCACGGGCAAATGCCGTTCGATCTCCTGGGGCCGCGAGCCGGGCATCAGTCCGATGATCTTGTCCGTCGGTTTAAATCCTAAAGAGGCCCGGATGCTGGCCGGCGGCCGGGTCAAAACCACTTCATCGACGAGAGGGTGGCCCACATAATCCACGGCCATGCCGTATTTGGCGTAAATGTCCTTTTCAAAGGCAAAAAGCACTAGCATGCGGTCCACCAGCGTCTTGATGGTCTTGACCCGGTTCTCCTGCCACGCCCAGACCTGCGGGCTGACGTAATAGATGACCTTGATGCCGCGTTTTTTAATTTCCCGCGCCAGGCGCAGATTGAACCCCGGATAATCCACCAGCAAAATAGCGTCGGGTCTGTCTTCATCAACATGCTTGAGCACGCGGTCAAAGATCTGTTTGATGCGGTTGAAATTTTTGATCACGTCGCCGATGCCGATGACAGCCAGGTCATGGATGTCCGCGAACAGTTCGACCCCGCAGCCGGCCATGCGCGTGCCGCCGACACCGGAGAAACGCGTCCCCGTGTTTTTAAGCGCCCTGATGATACCCGCGGCGCGCATGTCGCCCGAGGCCTCGCCGGCCACGATCATAAGGTGTTTTTGCGGTGTTCCCATATTTTTTCGGTGATGGCCAGGGCCATCTGGAGGGCCTCTCTGGCTTCGGTGCCGCTGACCACGGGTTTGCGGTCTTCGCGCACGCAGTCGAGGAAGGATTCAAGTTCTTTTTTCAGTGGTTCTTCTTTTTCAATGGGGAGATTGCGCTTGTGGATGCCGCGTTCGTCCTTGGTGTACATGTTTGCTTCCTGTTTGGCATAGTCCAGGGAGATATAGGCATTTTTCGTGAACACGCGGATTTTGCGCGTCACCTCCGGCGAAATGCGGCTGGCCGTGACATTGCACACGCACCCGTTGGCAAAGGTGATCCGCGCGTTAGCGATATCTTCCCGGTCGGTGAGCACACTGACACCGACGGCCTGTATGTCTTTGACCGGCGATTTGACTAAGCCCAAAATGATGTCAATGTCGTGGATCATCAGGTCCATCACCACCCCGATGTCCAAAGAGCGGTTGGGGAACATGTTCAAACGATGGCATTCGATAAAAAGCGGGTCCTTGACCAAAGGCTCGACGGCCACGAACGCACAATTGAATCTCTCCACATGCCCGACCTGCAATTTTAAATTATTTTTCGCCGCCAAAGCGATGAGGGCGTCGGCTTCTGGAAGGGTATAGGTGATGGGTTTTTCGACAAAGGCGTGGACTTTGTTCTCTAAAAAGAATCGGGCGACCTCGGTATGGGTGACGGTGGGTGTGCAAATGCTCACCGCTTCCAAAGACAGGCCCGGTAATTCTTTGTAATCTTTAAAATAGGGGACGTGGTATTGCCGGCCCGCGGCCCTGGCCTTTTCGGCATCGGTATCGCAGACAGCGACGATATTGACCTTGTTGCGCAGGGCGTGCAGCGTCTTTAAATGCCTTTGGCCCAGATATCCGGCGCCGATGAGCGCGATATTGATCTTTCGCATGCTTTGGATAGTAACAAAGCCCTCGACAAAAGTCAAACCCCATGCTAAATTGACGCCCAAGTTCTTGAATTAGGGCGTCATCCTGAGCGAGGCTGAGCGCAGTCGAAGCCGAGTCGAAGGATCTTCACTATGGCTAATTATTTCAAATTGCTCGCCTTCCTGAAAGGCCATCGCAGGCGTTTTTCCTGGGCGGTCCTGCTGATCCTGGTATCTTCCTTGTTCGAAGGGGTGCAATTGTCGTTCATGCTCCCCGTCATCGACCGCATCTTCACCAATAAAAAGATCATTCTGCCCAATAAAGTCCCGCTGTTCCTGCAAAATATCGTCGAAGGCCTCAATGCTATCGACGTGCATGTCCTGTTCTGGAGTGTGCCTTTGATCTTTTTGGGCGTCTTTATCATCAAACAAGCCATCCTTTTTTTCTCGGATTATTTGATGAATGACATTGCCCAGGCCGTGATGCGCGACGTGCGTTCGCGCCTGTTTGAGCGTATCCAGACCTTGTCGCTGGATTATTTCAGCAAAAAACGCACCGGCGAGCTGATGGCGCGCATCACCAATGACGTCGGCATGATCGAAAACGGCATTTCTTACGGATTGACGGACTTATTTAAACAACCCTTTATCATCCTCGTCTATGTCGGTCTCGCCTTCATCATCAACACCAAGGGAACGGCCATCGTATTTTTGCTGTTCCCCTTGATCGGCTGGCCCATGGCGCTCATCAGCAAAAAACTGCGCAAATTAGCCAGAGGCATGCAGGAGAAAATGGCGGACATCACGTCCCATTTGCTGGAGACCATTGCCGGCGCGCGTATCCTCAAAGCGTTTTGCACCGAGAAATATGAAATTCAAAGGTTCCGCCAGCGCAACCAGGATTATTACCGCATCCGTATGAAATCCATTTACAATTTGAACCTCGGCGGCCCCATTACGGAGATCGCCGGTTCTATTTGCGGGGTCGCGGTGATGCTGGTGCTGGGCAGGGAAGTGCTCAATAACAATTTGTCTTTCGGTGTGTTTGCCCTGTCATTCACTTATATCATCATGCTGACGCGGCCCATTAAAAAATTGGCCAATGTGCAGGCCATTCTCCAGCAGGCGCTGTCCGCCAATGAACGCATTTATGATGTGCTCGAGGCCAAACCAACGGTGGTGGAATCGCTTGGGCCCAAAGAGTTCGGACCCTTAAAAGACAGGATTGTTTTCGACCATGTTTCTTTTGCCTACGACAAGGAGTCGGGAACGGTGCTGGAAGACGTCAATTTGGAGATCAAAAAAGGGGAACTGGTGGCCATTGTCGGGCCCACGGGTTCGGGCAAAAGCACTTTGGTCAACCTGATCCCGCGTTTTTACGACGTGACGGCCGGCAGAGTCTTGTTCGACGGGACAGACGTCAAAGAGGCCTCATTCAAGTCCTTGCGCGGGCAGGTGGGCATCGTCACCCAGGAAGCCGTGCTTTTTAACGATACGGTCAGGAACAACATCGCCTACGGCACGTTCGACGCGACCCCCGTGCAGATCGAGCAGGCCGCCACCGGCGCTTTTGCCCACGCCTTTGTCGAAAAAATGCCTCATGGTTACGCCACCGTGGTCGGCGACCGCGGTTTTCGTCTCTCCGGCGGGGAAAAACAACGGCTGACCATTGCCCGTGCCATTTTGAAAAACCCGCCGCTGTTGATCCTGGATGAGGCCACGTCCCAACTGGATTCGGAGTCGGAGAAATTCGTCCAACAGGCCCTGGACCTGCTGATGGAGGGCCGCACCGTCATCGCCATTGCCCACCGTCTGTCCACCATCATGAAGGCGGACAAGATCGTGGTCATCGAGAGCGGCCGCATCGTGGGCATGGGCAAACACGACGACCTTTTGTTTTCCTGCCCGCTCTACCGCCGCCTCTACGAGACCCAATTTGACCATTAAACACAGGTTTCAGGGTATTTTTTTATTGCATTTAGAGAAGGCTTTCATTATACTAAACTTTCACTTTTAAGGAAGCCGCTGCCGGGGGAATGAGCCAGGCCCGGCGGACGGTGTTTTTAACCCAAACGGTTTTGCCCCTGCCTCGGCAGTCCATACGGCGAAGCCAGAAGAAGCCTGCCTGCCGGCAGGCAGGGAGAAGGCAAAGCATGGCAACAGAACTGATCAAGAAGTTGTTGGAAGCAGGTGTGCATTTTGGCCATCAGAGCCGCCGTTGGAATCCCAAGATGAAACGTTACATTTTCGGGGAGCGCGGTGGCATTTACATTATTGACCTTGAAAAGACGGTCGATTGCCTCAATGCCGCGCGTGATTTCATTCGCGACGCCGCGGCCAAAGGCGCCAAGGTCCTGTTCGTCGGCACCAAGAAACAGGCCCAGGATGTCGTCGAGACCGAAGCCCGGCGCTGCGGGATGTACTACGTCAAGAACCGTTGGATGGGAGGCCTGATGACCAACCTCGACACGGTCAAGAGGTCCATCAAGAAACTCAACGACATCGAGAAGATGGAAAATACCGGCATCGTTGAGCGGCTCACCAAGAAAGAGGCCTCGCTGCTGATGAAGGAAAAACAGCGCCTTTTGCGCGACTTAGGGGGCATCCGCGACATGGGCACCTTGCCGCACGTCCTTTTTGTCATTGACACCAAAAAAGAAGAGATCGCGGTGGCGGAAGCCAAACGTTTGGGCATTCCCGTCGTCGGTATCATCGACACCAATTCCGACCCGGACCTGATCCAGTATTCCATCCCGGGCAATGACGACGCGGTCAAGTCCATCAAGTTCATTACGGGTTTGATCACCGACAGCATCATGGAAGGCCGCAACGAGTTTTTGGCGGGCAAAAAGGTGCAAACCGTGGCAGCCCAGGAAGTGGCGGGCGTGTGATGGCCACAGCCAATGATATCAAACGCCTGAGAGAAGAGACGTCCTGCGGGGTGATCGACTGCAAAAAAGCCCTGGAAGAAGCCAAAGGCGATTTCATCAAGGCCAAGGCCTTGTTAAGGAAGCGCGGCCTGGAAATGGCGGCCAAAAAAAGCGACCGCGTAGCCAAGGAAGGCCGTGTCGAGGCCTATGTCCATCATGGCAACAAGATCGGTGTCGTCGTTGAGGTCAATTGCGAGACCGATTTCGTGGCCCGCAGCGAGGATTTTTGCACCTTCACCCGTGACGTGGCCATGCACATTGCCGCCATGGACCCACCAAACGTCCAGGTCCTTTTGGGCCAGCCCTTTGTCAAGGACGCGGGCAAGACCATCCAGGACCTTTTGAACGAACTGGTGGCTAAGATCGGCGAGAACATCGTCGTGGGCCGTTTCGTACGTTTTAAAGTCGGTGAGTGAAACCAAACCAAGGAAAAACAATGAACAAATCACCCGTTTATAAGCGCGTCCTTTTGAAGTTAAGCGGCGAGGCCCTGCTGGGGCGTATGCAGCACGGCATTGACTCCGAGATGTGCGCGTCTCTGGCCCAGGAGATCAAGGAAGTGCACGAGGCGGGTGTGGAAATGGCCCTGGTCGTCGGCGGCGGCAATATTTTCCGCGGCCAGGTGGAAGGCAAGCGTTTCGGCCTGGACCGTTCGGTGGCCGATTACATGGGCATGCTGGCCACGGTCATGAACGGTCTGGCTTTGCAGAACGCGTTGGAGCAGGTCGGCATACCAACGCGGGTCATGACCGCCATCCAGATGCACGCCATTGCCGAGCCCTACATTTTGCGCCGGGCCATACGCCATCTGGAAAAACGCCGGGTCATCATTTTCGTGGCCGG
>Ga0209515_10009003_pt1 | contig 11474 bp, 15 predicted proteins | sample Subgroupgradi54m_FD_187454 | JGI IMG/M metagenome (GOLD analysis project Ga0209515, IMG submission 187454) | Subsurface groundwater microbial communities from S. Glens Falls, New York, USA - GMW60B uncontaminated upgradient, 5.4 m (SPAdes)... ...
GGGCCTCGCCGCCGGAGAGAGTGCTCGATTCGCGGTCGAGGGTCAAATATTCAAGCCCGACGTTTGAGAGAAAATTGAGACGCTCGCGGATTTCTTTCAACACTTCATGGGCAATGAGCGATTCATTTTGGGAAAGACGCAATGACGAAAAAAATGTTTTTGCCTCTTTCACGGGAAGATGCGTCACCTCTCGGACCGATTTTCCACCGATGGTCACGGCCAGGGATTCGGGACGCAGGCGCGCCCCTTCACAGGCGGGACAGGAAAGAAAATTCATGATTTTCTGAATCTCCTGGCGCATATAGTCGCTTTCAGTCTCCATAAAGCGCCGCTCAAGATTCGGGATAACGCCTTCGAAGTGATCTTCTTCCCCGTCACCGCAGAGGATCAACTTCTGGATTTCCTTCGGAAGGTCCTTAAACGAGGTATCGATATTAAACCCCTTATCCTCACCGAGACGTCGAAGGATCCGGCGGTAATGGAGGACGAGCGCCTTCCCTCCCCGGCGCCATGGTTCAATCACTCCCTCGCGGAGGGTGAGCGTCTTGTCTCTGACAATCAATTCCGGATCGACTTCAAGTTTCATGCCGAGGCCGTTACAGGAAGAGCAGGCGCCGTAGGGGCTGTTGAAGGAAAACATCCGCGGCTCCATCTCCTCAAAACTAAGCCCGCACTTCGGGCAGGAAAACTGCTCGCTGAAAACCGTTTCGCCGTCCTCCTGGGTGACCGTCACAAGCCCTTTCCCGACTTTAAGGGCGGTTTCAATCGAATCGGCGAGCCGCGACTTCTGGGTTTTTTCAAGCGTCAGGCGGTCGACAACGACTTCGATGGTGTGGGTCAATTTCTTATTGAGAAGAATCGGTTCATCAAGTCGTTTGATTTCCTTATCCACCCGCACGCGGGCAAACCCCTCTTTCTTCATCTCCTCGAAAAGTTTCTGGTATTCCCCTTTCCGTCCGCGCACCAACGGAGCGAGAATCGAAATTTTTGTTCCGTCGGGAAATTCATTCACACGGTCGACGATTTCGCTGGAGGATTGCCGGGCGATTTTGACACCGCATTTGTAACAATGCGGGATCCCGATCCGCGCGAAAAGGAGGCGGAGGTAATCATAAATCTCCGTCGTGGTCGCGACGGTAGAACGGGGATTGGAACCGGCAGTCCGCTGTTCGATGGCAATGGCGGGAGGGAGCCCTTCGATATGTTCGACATTCGGCTTTTGGAGTTGCTCCAAAAACTGGCGGGCGTAGGCGGAGAGACTCTCGACGTAACGGCGCTGGCCTTCCGCGTAAAGTGTGTCAAAGGCGAGACTCGATTTTCCGGAGCCGGAAAGTCCGGTAACAACGATCAGGCGGTTGCGGGGCAGAGAGAGGTTGATGTTTTTAAGATTATGTTCTTTCGCCCCCCGGATAATGATGAAATTGCCCGCCATTTCTTCGTAACCCTCGGCTTCATCGTAACATAACGCCACATTTCATGCAAGGATTCCAGCGGGGCCCGGCAAGATAGAAGCCGCTCGACTTCGCCTTAGCACCAAAGCCCCGTTGCCTCCGCTTGCCGTTCGCTCGATTACGCATCTCGCTCTCTGTGGCACAAATCGTCCGCCACACTGATCGCGGTTAAGGATGCGGACGATTTCTGACAGTCGCTCCGGCAACAGGGACTTTGTCTTTAGACACCACGCGGGCGACGAAGAGACGAGGGCTCCCGCCGCGCGCCCTTCGACTGCGCTCAGGATCCCTCGAAGGATCCCGAGAAACGTCGAGGGAGAATTTTTGAGCACGGCGGGAAACGTCTCGAGCAAGCCCGCTGAGGTGCGAAGGCAAAGTTGAGTGGCTTTCAAGCGGAGGCAATATTGCGGGGTTATCAGTTTAAGGGGCGAAGAGGGCGGGGGAAGGACGAGGGTAGGATACCGGCGCGGCGTGACGGATGCCACCGTCTTTTGCGGATACTTCTTTGAGGACCGCATCGAGTTTTTCTATGCCCGCAGGTTTTTCGAGAACCTGAAAAGATTTTCTCTCTCCGACCCTTTGCCCGACATCCTTTGTCGACCCTCCGGTATAAAGAACAGCGGGAATGTCCGGATACGCCCTCACTAATTTCTCTCCGTTCCTCTTATCCTCTTCTGCAACACTCTCCCCCGAAACTTTCGGAAAACCGTTATCGGTGAGAAGGACGTCGAACGATTCGGTTTGAAGACGTCTCTCGGCATCGGCCAAATTATCGACGATCACCACCTCATAGCCCCTTTGCTCGAGAAGACGCGCGGTCGATTCTTGTATCAGCTCTTCGTCTTCCACAAACAGCACCCGCTTCCCCCCATCCCTCGCCGTGCCGAGGTCGCGGGCAATTTTTTTCGCGGCTCCGTCGGAAGCGGAGGGTCGGGGCCGAAGATGCGAGAGGGTTTGGGCAAAGTCCGCCGCAAAAATCGCCTGGCATAAAAAGGCCTCTGCGAGAATGATGCTCATGAGTGATTTCGATAGAGATAAGCGTCGTATTTTCATCTTGAGGGTATTCAATCAAGTATGGCTTAGAAAGGAGGGAAAAACAAGGAGAAATTAGTTACTTTTGCGTCGATTAACAAGCGTGACATGAGACAAAGAACCCCTGTGGCTCTTGTGGAGCGCACAGGGGCTCTTTGAATGTCTGAATACGACTTATTTCTTCCGACGCCGGGAAGAGGATTTTCTCTTCTGTCCGCCGCGGGCCATCTTGGCCATGGAGACATCTCCCTGTTTGTCGAGGAAATAGAGATATCCCGGTTTTCTCTTAATGCCGAGCTTCGCAATTTTCGTTGCCATATGTTTTTTCACCCCCTTTCAGTGAGCGTTAAACTTTACGTTCCTATCCTCACAGGATCAAAAAATGCTTTGAGCGCCGCGACCGCGGAAAGAATCGCGAGCCTGCTCGTTTTCGGATTTTCTTTCGAGGGGACATTTTCCGCGCGCGAAACCAATTTTCCCGCTGGACCCTCCAGGATCACTTCATGACTATTCCGTTTTACGGAAGGGTCCGCGATAATTTTGACCTCGAACTTCCGTGGGTCGGCCCCCGCAAGGCCGAGTGTCGCCGCCACGTTAATATTCTGCGGAAACGCTTTGATCGCGTCTTGAAGGTTTCCGCGAAAAAGGACCTTCTCCCGGCGGATCGCGCCGAGACGAATCCGGTTCCTCAAAACAAAAGGGGCCCCCTCGAAACTCCGAGGAGGCTTTCGTGTGGTTAAAGTGATTTTTTTGAGAGGAAGCGTTGCGGCCGCTTTCACGCCGTCGATTCCGAAAAGGGCGCCGCTGGGAACGATCACGCGGATTCCCGCCCGGCGCGCTTTTTGAAGAAGAGTTTCATGGCCCCACAAACCACCCGAAGACATCACGAAAAAATTTTTCCTTTTTGCAATCACCTGTTTTAAAAGAGCGCCCACCACCGACGCGTGGGCACTTTCAATCACAAGGTCGCTTTGACGCACAAGGTTCGGGATCGCCTCGACCGTCGGACGGGGCGAAAGCGCTCTGGCCAATTGTTGCGCCCGACCTTCGATCCGATCGGCAAGCGCCACCACCACCGCTCGGTCCCTGAACTCCCGGTCAATCACCTTGGCCAATGTTCTTCCGATGGCGCCGCATCCGACGATTCCGATTTTCGTCCTATTTCTTCTTCGTGACTCTGTTTTTTTCGTTGACAAAGATTATCTTCGGTTTTAACGCCCGGGCCTCTTTGGCGTCGAGGAGACTATAGGCGATGATGATCACCTTGTCCCCGACCTCGGCCCACCGGGCGGCGGCACCATTCATGCAGATCGTTCCGGAATTGGCTTTTCCTTCCATGACATAGGTTTCAACCCGCGTCCCGTTATGAAGGTTCACGATCTGCACCCTTTCAAAAGGAAGAATCCCCGTTTTTTGAAGAAGACTTTTGTCGATGGTGATGGAGCCGGTGTATTGGAGATTCGCTTCTGTCACCGTCGCGCCGTGAATTTTTCCGCGGCACATATAATAATACATGTTAAATCCTCACAAGCAAATTATCAATCAGCCGGGTCTTCCCGACATAGGCCGCGCCCGCCAAAAGAACGCTTCCCTTGATCCGCGAAAGAGGCGCAAGCGTCGAAGGGTCCGCGACGGAAAGATACTGCACCTTCACCTTTGGGCCGCCCAATACCGCCTTCATCCTCGAGAGAACCCTCGACGGATTCCGCTCCCCCTTCTGGATCGCCGCCTTCCCTTCCGAAAGGGCTCGGTAAAGGAGAAGGGCCGATTCTCTTTCGCTCCCTTTAAGATAACGGTTTCTGGAGCTCATGGCAAGACCATTTTTTTCTCTCACCGTCGGCACCACTTTCATCCGGATAGGAAAATCGAGATCTTTGAGCATCTGCGCCACGACGCGGGTCTGCTGGTAATCCTTCTGTCCGAAATAAACAGCATCGGGAACGACGAGGTTGAAAAGCTTCGCGCAGACGGTGGCAACCCCCTCAAAATGCCCAGGCCGAAAAGGGCCGCACAAATAATCGGTGAGACACCCGACCGTGACATCGGTGAGAAATACGTCGGGAACCATCGTCCGGACGGAAGGAAAGAAGAGAAGGTCCGCTTTTTCTTTTTGAAGAAGAATTTTATCGTCGGAAAAGGGCTTCGGATAGCGGTTGAAATCTTCTTTGGGACCGAATTGGAGAGGGTTCACGAAAATACTGACGACCACCTTATCGCATTCACGGCGAGCGGCCCGGACGAGGGAGAGGTGCCCTTCGTGGAGAGCCCCCATTGTCGGGACAAATCCGACCGTCTCACCCCGTTTTTTAACGCGCTTCACCCACGACCTCAACGCGATAGGGCTTCGGATGACTTGCATCAAACGGATTGCACTCCGACAGGAGCTCCTTCACATTTTTTTTCAGTTTCGGATGGATCCACGCCGGAGAAATCTCCGAAAGCGGCACCAGGACAAAATCCCGCTCATGCATCCGGGGATGGGGCACGGTGAGCGTTTCTTCCTCGATGATGCGCTCCCCATAAGATAAAAGGTCGAGATCGATCTCTCTCGGACCCCATTTTTCCCGTTCGATCCGGCCGACCCTTTTCTCGACCGCTTTCAGCGTCTCAAAAAACTCGCGCGGTGAAAGGATCGTCTCTCCCTCGGTCACACTGTTAAGAAAACACCCCTGCTCTTTCAAACCGACCGGCTCCGTCTCATAAAGGGTTGAACTTTTAAGGATCCGGATTCCCTCTTCCTCACGGAGTTTGAAAATGGCGCTTTGGATATGGGCGGAGCGATTACCGACGTTGGAACCGACGCCGAGATAGATTTTTATCCAAGGAGTTTTTGAAACCGGTCGCATGCCTCTTGGATCCTTTCTTTCGAAACGGTGAGCGCCATCCGGATGTAGCCCTCCCCCGCCTTGCCGAACCCGACGCCGGGAGTGATCACCATCCCGGTTTTCTCAAGGACTGACGCCGCAAAATCGCTTGAACGCTTCTTCACCGGAACCGGCGCCCAGACGTAAAAAGAGGCTTTCGGTTTCGGAACCTTCCATCCGATTTTGCGCAAACCCTCGACGAGGATATCGCGCCGCTCTTCATAAATTCTGTTCCGCGCGGCGAGCTCCGCCGGGGGCCTCTTCAGCGCTTCGACCCCCGCCAATTGGATCGCCTGGAAAATCCCGGAATCGATATTCGCCTTGACCTTGGCGAGGGAAGCGATGATTTCCCGTCGGCCGCAGGCGAACCCGATCCGCCATCCGGTCATGTTGTACGTCTTCGAAAGCGAATGAAACTCGACGCCGACCTCCTTGGCCCCGTCGTGTTCGAAGAGGCTGGGCGGCTTGTGTCCCCCGAAAGCGATCTCCGTATAGGCGGCGTCGTGACACAATATTATATGATTCCGACGGCAAAAGTCAATAGCGTCGTCGAAAAATGTGGCATCAGCCGTGGCGCCCGTCGGGTTGTTCGGGTAATTGAGAAAAAGGAGTTTTATTTTCTTGGAAGACCTTTTAATCGACGTAAAATCGACTTTAAAATCGTTTTTCTCGAGAAGAGGAAGCGAAATAACCTGGCCGCCGGCAAAGAGGACGCCGCTGCGATAGGGCGGATAACAGGGGTCCGGGATGAGGACGGCGTCGCCGGGGTTTACAAGCCCCAGCGGAAGGTGCGCCAGCCCCTCTTTGGAACCGATGAGAGGAAGGATCTCCTCATCGGCGTGGAGCGGCACATTGAACCGTTTCTTGAACCACTCCTGAATGGTCCGACGGAGCTCGGGGAGCCCCTGGTCAAGGGCGTATCGGTGGTTTGAGGGATTTTTCGCCGCTTTGGCGAGCGCTTCAATGATCGGCGTGGGTGTCGGAAGATCTGGGTCGCCGACGCCAAGGTCGATGATATCTTTCCCTTCCGCTCTGGCTTTGCGCTTGGCGGCATCAAGTGCCACAAAAAGATACGGAGGAAGTTTTTTGAGCCGGTCAGAGAAATCGACGGGAAAGGTCAATTCGCCCCTCCTAACATACGCGAATTGATCTCGAGCGAAGCGAGAGATCTAGCTTTCACTTAAAACGTCTTTCATGGTATAGAATTTAGGCGCTTTCCCCGCGAGGAAGCGCGCGGCGCGCAGCGCCCCGGCGGCAAAGGTATCGCGCGAAGAAGCGCGATGCGTGAATTCGAGCCGCTCGCCGTCCGTCGCGAAGACCACTGTATGGTCCCCCACCACGTCTCCGATCCGGAGGGAATGGATTTTTCCCGGATCGAGTTTTGATTTTCTCGCCCCCGCGATCTTTTCCGCGAGAAACTTCGCCGTCCCGCTCGGGGCATCTTTTTTTCCGCGGTGGTGCGCCTCAACAATCTCCACTTCATAATCGGCCCCGAGCCGTCTAGCGGCGTCGGAAACCATTTCAAAAAGGAGGTTCACCCCGACGCTCATGTTCGGCGTCCAGAGAACAGGAATCGCAGCCCCCGCCTTCATCACCTCTTCGAGTTCCTGAGGAGACAGGCCGGTTGTTCCGATCACCATCGCTTTTTTGGCGCCGACTGCCGCGCGCAGATGGGTGAGCGTCGCCTCGGGAGAGGTAAATTCGATCAAAACATCCGCGTCCTTGAGCGCTTTCGCGGCGTCGCTTGAAAGCAGAATTGCTTTGCTCCCAAGCCCAAAAAGCTCCCCGATATCTTTCCCGATTTCTGGATGCCCCTCGCGTTCAAGCGCCCCAACGACGCTAAAAGAGTTGTCGGCAAAGGCAAGTGTCAAAATCCGGGAGCCCATTCTTCCGCGGGCCCCGCTTACGGCAACTTTTGTCATTTTATCGTCGCGCTTTCAGGTGTGAGGCCGGAAGGAGGCCGTAATCGATGAGCGCTTTTTTAAGCTGCGGAAGCGTTCCCTCCGCCATCGGACACATCGGGAGACGCAATTCTCCCTTGATCATCCCGAGGAGTTCCATCGCCGTTTTAACCGGAATCGGATTCGTTTCGATGAAAAGAACTTTACAGAGCGGGAGAAGTTTGTAATGAAGGTCCTTCGCCTTTTCCCAATTCCCGTCAAGGACGCTGTGCGTGAGCGTGACCACATCCTTCGGGACGATATTGGCGACGACGGAGATGACCCCTTTGGCGCCGACCGACATCATCGGGAGTGTCAGCGAATCGTCTCCGGATAAGACGATAATGTCGCACAGCGACAAAATCTGGCTCACCTGGTCGAGACTCCCCGCCGCCTCTTTCACCGCGACGATCGATTCGATTTTGGAAAGTCGCGCGATCGTCTCGGGCGCCATGTTGACGCCGCTCCGCCCGGGGATATTATAGAGAACAATGGGAAGATCCACTTCCTTCGCCACCTTCTCGAAATGGCGATAGATCCCTTCCTGCGTCGGTTTGTTGTAATACGGGCAGACCATGAGCGCCGCGTCGGAGCCGACCCTTTTGGCAAAGCGGGTCAGGTCAACCGCCTCGTCGGTGGAGTTCGAGCCGGTTCCGGCGATGACCGGCACCCTCTTCTTCACCTGCTCGACGACAATCTGAATCACCCTCTTATGCTCCTCGTGAGTGAGCGTCGGCGATTCCCCGGTCGTTCCGCACGGAGAGATGGCATCCGTTTTATGCTGAATATGGTATTCGACCAGTTCCCTTAATTTGGCCTCATCCACTTTTCCGCCCGAAAACGGGGTGACGAGCGCCACGATGGATCCTTTAAACATTTTTTACACTCCCCTCAAAGACCCGCAGTACTTTTCCTTCCAGATAGACATCTTTAAAAGTCTCGCCTTCCCGTCTAAAGTATATCTTAAGCCGATCTCCCCCCTTTGTCAAAGCATTTACCGGCGAGGAAAACTGCTTTAAAAGCGCTGTGACAAGGGCGGAAGCCACGGCACCAGTCCCGCAAGCAAGCGTTTCTCCCTCAACGCCCCGTTCATAGGTCCGCAGAGCGATAGAATTGTTTCCTTCCGCCTTCACAAAATCGACATTCGTCCCGCGCGGGCTGAAATAAGAATGATTCCGGACCTTTTCGCCGAGCCGTTCAACATCGATACCTTCCAGATCGTCCGCAAAAATAACCGCGTGAGGGACTCCAACGGTAATAGAATGAACAGAGTAAGATTTTCCGCCGATATCGAGCGCGATGCCATTTTGGAAACTGTGCGGCTGCATCAGTCTTACTTTGACAACATCTTTCCGGACACGCGCCTCAAGCCGCCCCGCGAGGGTGTCAAAAACAAGGTCTTTATTTTTTCCGCCTGCGACATGCGCCGCCACGCATCGGGAGCCGTTCCCGCACATTTCGGCCTCACTCCCATCGGGATTAAAGATCCGCATCCTGAAGTCCGCCCCTTTGGAAGATTCCAAAACAAGAATCCCGTCGCCGCCGATATTGCGCTTCCGGTCGCACAGTTTTTGGGCGAGCGCGGCCCACTTCCCCGTCGGAAAACTTTTCTTCCTCCGGAAGTCGAAGAGAATAAAGTCATTTCCCGTCCCGACCCATTTGGTAAATGAAAGTTTCATTTTTTCCTAATCTATTTCGCTCTGCGGAGGGCCTCTTTGGCTGATATCATGACGACTTTCCCGTTGCGCCAGATGGCCAGCGGCCGCCCTGTTTTTTGATGATTCTCGACGACCTTACGCACCGCTACTTTAAGCGCAATGAACGCTTTTTCCTGAATAGAAAGCCTCTTCTTCATTCAAAACCTCCTGCAATTTTGCTGTACAGATCTTCGTCAATGATTGAGAGTTTCCCGTTTTTTTCCTCAGCAATTAATTTTGGAACTAGCTCTCTGTTATCAAATAAAGTCCACGCATCACAAAGAGGCCGATAAAGCTTAAAAAGATTTTGGGTCGCGCGATGAAAGCGCCGACGGACATCTTGTACCGGCACATCATGTCCTCCCTCCGCGACTCTTTCCTTGATTCTCTTCATTGCCAGTTCCGGCGACGGAATCCATAAAAAGAAAAGGTGCAAATGATAACCTTTCTTCCTTAAGTCTCTGAACAGGCGAACATATGATTTTCCAGATAACGTTGTTTCAAAAGCAAAATCGGCACCCTTCTCGGCGAAGTTTCGGATCTGCTCAAGAACCAAACGCCCCGCCTTCATTGCCGCAATCCGCGGAGAAAAAGGGGACAACCCCTGCGCGATGAGATCGGCATTCACAAAATTGGGGCATTTCGCGTACGCAGGCAAAAATTCCCGCGCAAATGTCGTCTTACCGGAACCGTTCGGCCCCGCAATGATGTAAACGTTTTTAGTTTCCATATTCCTTCGACTGCCGAGATGTTTCCTCGTTGATCGCCTTAATCTGCTTCCGGAGCCGCTGGGACGCATCAACCTGCGTCTTCCCGGTCCCATAGTCGATCGTCTGCTGCGTCGCCTCGTCAACCTTGGAACACCCGGCGAGCATAAGCACCATTACTCCGATTCCCAAAATCTTCATCATGTCTTTTCTTCTTGGAAGTTAGACTGTAAATATTGCCTTATTGCTACTGTTAATGCATCCATTCCACCTCTAACCCGATTAAGAAATGGCGTTCCAATAAAATCAAATTTATTTTCTTCACTGTCTACCTTCCCCACCCAAAACCCGTCTTTTTGTTGAGATTTGATCAAACCATTTAAATAGCTTTTCACCGTTGGAAATCCATTTATAAAAACAGGTTTTTCGGGTCGAATATAATTCAAAATTTTAAGGAGTATTTTGAAATATCTTCTTCTAAATTTTTCAAGGTCATTAATCCTCAGACCGCCTGTATTCTTAGAATGATATGGTATAAAATTAAGAAAAATACAATTTTCTTGGAGCCAATCCCAATCAATTGTTTCTTGAATATTATCAGGATCAAGACGATTCAGGAAACTTCTAATATTTAAAAAATACCGTGTAAGATTGTTGTGGTTTTCTTTAAAATATCTATCGAAGATTCTACAATATCCTTCAAAAATACCTTCTTTTTCTAAAAAATCTGTCTCTTTCCGATTGTTTTCTGGTTTATATCCAGGATTTATCCCGATAAAAATTTTCTTGCCATACGGGTTCGTAACATCACCTGAAAAATAAACCGGATAGACCTTTTCCGATGGAAAAATTCCAAAATCTATATTGATTTGCTCAAAGACCGATTCCTTTAAAAATGCGCTATCAAATCGCTCTTTCTCAACCTTTAGAAGTTCCTTAATAAATGGAAGGCCCTCTAATTTAAAAATGCCATCTGGTAATTCTAGTGACACAATAATTTAATCTCCAATGCTACTATGAGCTCAATTCTCTGTACCTAAAGCAGTCCGTTGTGTGGTCGTTCACCATGCCCGCGGCCTGCATGTGGGCATACACCACCGTCGGGCCGAGGAATTTGAAGCCGCGATGCTTCAGGTCCTTCGCCCAAGCGACCGCCTCGTCGGTGAATGCCGGATAGTCCTCAAGTTTCCGGAATCGGTGGACCATCGGCTTTCCGCCGACCCATGACCACATATAGTCGCTGAAGGTGCCGGACTCCTCCCGCACCTCAAGGAAACAGTTGGCGTTATTGACCGCCGCCTTGATCTTCGCCTGATTGCGGATGATACCGGCGTCTTTCATGAGCCGCGTCACATCACGCGCGCCAAATCGCGAAACCTTTCTAAAATCAAAACCGGCGAACGCCTTCCGGAAATTCTCCCGTTTGTAGAGGACCGTCCGCCACGAAAGCCCCGCCTGGAACGCCTCGAGGACGAGGAACTCGTAAATTTTGCGGTCGTCATGCACCGGCACCCCCCATTCCTCGTCGTGGTAGGCAACGTACAGAGGATCCTCAAACACCGGCCACGGACAGCGCTTCATCTTCTTTATGTCTCACTCTTTATCCAGCGGGCTTGCTTGACACGCCTCCCGCCGTGCTCAAAAATTCTCCCTCGACGTTTCTCGGGATCCTTCGAGGGATCCTGAGCGCAGTCGAAGGGCGCGCGGCGGGAGCCCTCGTGTCTTCGCCGCCCGCATGTTGCCTAAAGACAAAGCCCCTGTTGCCGGAGCGACTGTCAAAAAT
>Ga0209515_10009005_pt1 | contig 11473 bp, 8 predicted proteins | sample Subgroupgradi54m_FD_187454 | JGI IMG/M metagenome (GOLD analysis project Ga0209515, IMG submission 187454) | Subsurface groundwater microbial communities from S. Glens Falls, New York, USA - GMW60B uncontaminated upgradient, 5.4 m (SPAdes)... ...
TAGTTGACGAAGTACGTTGAGTTGCGTCTGCCGCCTCGCTGGCCGTTCCAGCGCGAGAGTTGGGCAGCGATTTTGGGGGAGATCACGATCACTCGTTCGATCTCTTCTCCGGTTTCGTCATCCAAGACCTTGGTGGCCTTGGCAACGTTGACAGCGTTCGTGTGAGAGGTACTCGCGGCGTTCTTCACCATCATGCCGGTGAGCACATCTTCGGCGGTGAGGACAGTTCGGTTGGCCTGCCACGCGCTTGTGATCATCGTTTCTGCCATGGCGGCGACTTCTTGGACGCCTGCGATCTGATCGAGCGAGAGCCCTTGCATGTGGTCCTCGAGGAGTCCCTTGGGGACTTCGATCTGCGTTTCCGAGATCGTTTCCTTGATCTGCGTGATCATGTCGCGGCGTGGACGTTCGGCAAAGTTTCGCCATGGAATCGCCTGCAATACGCAGTTCTTGAAGAAGCTGATGGCCCACACACCAGATCCTCCGGCGAGTTCTTTTGGCGGTTTTGGCGTGAGAAAGATCCACCCGTTGGGCCACTTGGTGTGACAATGATCAAGCTGAAAGGCGAGAGGCAGCTTGTGAGCGTTTTGAACCAGTACGTGTTCGCAGTCGTTCACGAGCAGCGTTTCAAGCATCTCGATGCTTGAGCTCTCGACCACGGTCGTGTTGCCGCCGTTGGCCTGATCCAAGGCGAGCTGAATCTCCTCGACGTCAGGGTGTCTGTGATAGAGCACCACCACCTGTCCCTTTTTTGCGGCTGCTGCACCGGCCTTCTTGATCTTTTTCAGGATCTTTTCTGCCACACCTACGAACAAAACAGGATATCTCACTGCGTACCTCAAGCGAAAAATTGAACCACCGGATCATCTGGCCGGCTCCAGCTGTTCCCAAAGGGGAAACAACGTCGAGGATCATAATAGATTATTGCTTTCTCGTCAACCTAGGGCTATTCCCTAGGGATATCCCCTCCGGCCTTCGTCGGACTTGGGCCACTTCCCTTTATGTTAAGGGGAGATCAGAAACTCTCCATCTTAAAATAAGAGGGGGATGCCGAGTGTAACGATGGCAGGGGGAGATACTCCGACATGCGTTTGACAGAGAAAGCATGTCCGCGTATCCTCATGGCCATGGATGACTCGTTCGGAAGAACGGGTCACTTTTTTACTCACGACACACATACTACCGTATGGCCAGCCCCATCTCTCAAGCCATGAAGCAAATTGCAGATGAAAAAGGGATCTCGTATGAATCGGTTCTCGAGACGGTAGAATCGGCTCTTGCCGCCGCCTACCGCAAAGATTTTGGCAACAAGAATCAAAATATAAAAGTGCAATTCGATCCGGAGCATTACGATGGTCAAACCGCGGGGATTCGCGTGTTTGATGTGAAAACGGTGGTAGAAGACATGGAGGTTCCCGAGATGCCCATCGAAGTGCCTGAAGAACGCGAGATGCGAGGACGTCGAGAACGTGAGGAGCTCAAGCCAGAGCTTAATCCTGATGGGACGCTGGTGGACCCAGTTTTTAACCCAAAAACGATGATCATGATGGCCGATGCGCGAGATCTTAAACCTGACGCGGCTCTTGGCGAGGAAATGCGAGTAGAGCTCAACGTTCCAGCGGCGTTTGGACGTATGGCGGCTCAAACCGCTAAACAGGTGGTGTTGCAAAAATTGCGCGAAGCAGAACGAGGGGTGATCTACAGCGACTTCAAGGGGCGTGAAGGAGAGCTCATGAATGTCACCATTCAGCGTCGAGAAGGCCGTGTGGTGCTCATCGATCTTGGTCGTGCCACGGGGATCATGCTGCCAGAAGATCAAATTGACACAGAACGATATTATCCTGGAACCCGCATCAAAGCCCTGCTTCGGGAGGTGGCGCTTACGGGCAAGGGGCCAGAAATCAGGTTGTCGCGTACGAGTCCACAGCTTATTGCGGGCCTCTTTTTTCAAGAGATTCCTGAAATTGCCAATGGCGTTGTCGAAATCAAGGGGATTTCACGTGAAGCCGGAAGTCGTACCAAGGTCGCGGTTTCAACCAACGATGATGCCATAGACCCTATCGGTTCGTGTATCGGCCAACGTGGGACACGTATTCAAACGATGATTCGAGAGTTGAATGGTGAGAAGATCGACATCATCGAGTGGAGTGAGAATGCGGCGCAATATGTACAGTCGGCGCTGTCACCCGCAAAAGTATTGCAAGTGGAATTACGCGAAGACGGCGAGCATTTGGCGGTGGTTTCTGTGGTGCCAGATCAATTATCGCTTGCAATCGGTAAAGGCGGGCAAAACGTCCGTCTTGCGGCTAAGCTCACCGGTTGGAAGATCACGGTTGTTGAGCAGGGTGGAAAGATCGTGGCGGATTCGGAGTCTGGTCCTCTAGAAGAGATCGCGCCGCTTTCGCTCGATGTCGTTTCTCCTGTTTCATCAACAACGGATACGTTGTAAACACTGATTCCTATGTCTCATCTTTTTACTGTTTTTCTTCTTCAACCGATTTTGAACTTGCTGATTTGGTTGTATGGTTTTTTGCCGGGGCATGATATTGGATTTGCGATTATCTTTGTGACGATCATCGTTAAAACGATTTTGTATCCATTGACACAGGCACAGCTTCGTCAACAGCGTGCGCTCCAAGCACTGCAACCAAAGATTGAGGAAGTTCGTACACGTCTGAAAGATGATAAGGAGGGGCAGGCTCGAGAACTGATGGCGCTGTATGCAAAAGAAAAGGTGAATCCTGCGGCATCCTGTTTGCCGCTTGTGGTCCAACTCCCCGTGTTTATTGCGCTGTATCAAGCTCTTTCGATCGGTCTCAAATCAACAGATTTTGGTAATCTTTTGTATCCTTTTGTCGCGAATCCACACACGATCAACACAAGATTTTTGGGGCTCTTGGACCTCACTCATCCAAGCTATGTGCTTGCGATTCTCGCGGCTCTCGTTCAGTTTTGGCAAACACGACAGATGTTGAAACCGCCAGGCGCCATTACCCCTCCTCCTGAAGCGGTAGCGAAGAGTGATGGGGCAAAAGACGAAAGCATGTCCGCCATGATGAATAAGCAAATGATGTACATGATGCCTGTACTGACGGCGGTGATTGGATTTTCCCTGCCAGGCGGCCTGGCACTTTACTGGCTCACCATGAGCGTGCTCACCGTGGCTCAACAGGCATGGCTTCTCAAAAAACATCCGCTCACGTCCGTCGTTTAATCCTGCATTGCCTTTTTTTATCCCCGTACGGTACACTCCGGCCGTTTCCAACTCTTGTATGAATCGATCTCCTATTCCTCAAAAAAATACGGTACGCAGTCGTGCGGCATGGCTCCTCATCTTGTTTCTGGTTACGGGCGTCTTGGCATATCCAGCGCCCTACAATTGGGTGAGTCGGCATCTCAAGCAGAAGATTGGGTTTGGTGTTGGGACGATCACCAAGCCTTTTGTGCTTGGACTTGACCTTCAGGGCGGTACGCATCTTGAGTATGAAGCAGATGTGAGCCATGTGTCCGATACGGATCGTCGTGAATCATTAAACGGTGTGCGAGATGTGATCGAGCGTCGTGTCAACACGCTCGGAGTATCCGAACCCCTCATTCAAACCACGCAAGCGGGTTCTAGTTGGCGCGTGACCGTTGAGCTTGCCGGGATCAAGAATGTAAACGAAGCCATCAAACTCATTGGAGAAACACCTATTTTAGAGTTTAAAGAACCCAATGAAGCAGCGGGAAGCGCGCTTACCGCAGAACAAAAAAAGGAGCTTGAAACCAAGAACACAGAGGAAACCAAGGCAGCAACGGGGATTCTTGCGGATGTCCAAAAAGATCCGTCCAAGTTTGAAGCCATCGCGCGTGAAAAGAATGTCGTAGAGGCGCTAAAAGCCAATGGTGGCGATCTTGGATTTATCGCAAACAGTGGGGAACACCAGGATCTCTATGAGATTTTTAAGGATGCCACAAGTGGGACCATCGCCAAACTCGTCATCCAACGGGCAAACACCTACGCCGTGGCACAGGCTATCGAAACCAAGCCTGCGGGGAACGAAATTAAAATACGGCATCTGTTGATTCGTGCTCCAGAGGTCACTAAAGGAACAGACGGCAAAGAGGTTCCTCTTACTGATTTGCAAAAACAGGAGCGTGAAAAAGCGCTTGCCAAAATTACCGATCTCAAAAAACGTGTCACCACAGACAACTTCATTTCCCTTATCAAAGAGTTTTCCCAAGATCCATCCGCGAGCTCTTCCAATGGGGAGCTCGATTGGGTGGGTAAAGGACAATTCATTGATGCGAATTTTGAAAAAGCGGCGTTTGATCTTGCGCAAGGCACGATCTCGGATGTGATTGAGTCCCAAGTAGGATTTCATCTTGTTCAGAAAATAGGCGAGCGTCCAAAAAACGACGTTCGTGTTCGCGTGATTGAGCTCAAGCGGACCATCGCGACCGATATCGCTCCGGCAGATCCTTGGAAGCTGACCAAGCTCACGGGCAAGCAATTAAAGTCGGCGCGTGTCGACTTTGATCAACGTGTGGGAACGCCGCTTGTGTCTCTCCAATTTGACGACGAAGGCGCAAAACTCTTTGAAGAGATTACCCGTCGAAATGTTGGAAAACCTGTTGGGATCTTTTTGGATGGTCGTGCTATTTCTACGCCAACGGTCAGAACAGAGATCTCTGGTGGCAGAGCGGTGATCGAAGGCACTGGCAATGTCGAAGAAGCGAAGCTTTTAGCGCGTCGATTGCAGGCAGGGGCTCTGCCTGTCGCGATCAAGCTCATCGCGCAGCAAACAGTGGGGCCAACGCTCGGCGCCGATTCTTTGACAAAATCCCTCACGGCGGGCCTCTACGGGTTCTTATTCGTCGCGCTCTTCATGATCCTTCTGTATCGCTTGCCTGGCATCGTCTCGATTGGGGCACTCTTACTCTATGCGGCGATGTCTGCCGCGGCCTTCAAGCTCATTCCTATCACCCTCACATTGGCGGGAATTGCCGGATTTATCCTGTCTCTTGGAATCGCCGTTGATGCCAACGTCCTTGTGTTTGAACGCTTGAAGGAGGAGCTCAAGGAGGGCAAGGCGCTTATGGTGGCGCTCGAAGAATCGTTTAAACGCGCTTGGCCCTCCATTCGAGATGGTCACGCAACGGTGCTCATCTCTTGTATTGTGCTCTACGGATTCTCTTCGTCTGTTATTCGTGGGTTTGCGCTCACACTCGCGGTTGGAACGATTCTTTCCTTGTTTACGGCGATTATCTCCACGAGAACATTTCTTCGTTTCTTGGCATACACAAAGCTGCAGAAGATTGATTGGATTTTCCTTCGCGCTAAGCGCTAACCTCTTATGTTTTTGCCTGTTGTCCCATTTCGTCGTGCTTGGTACGCCCTTTCCGGTGTGACCATCGGTCTCTCCATCGCATTTTTATTCGTGTGGGGATTAAAGCAGGGGATTGATTTTACGGGAGGTACGCTCATGGCCGTTCATTTTGAAAACCGGCCATCCTCCGCGGATGTGCAGCGTGTGCTCGATGGAACCGGGGTTGAACTTGGTTCTATCGTCATTCAGCCGGTGGCAGAGATGGACATGCAGTTTCGTTTGAAGCCTCTGACAGAAGAGCAGCATGCAACCGTTCTTGGAGCGCTTAAAAAAGCATATCCTGGTATCAACGAGCTTCGTTTTGATGCGATTGGTCCTGTGGTAGGAGAAGAGCTGCGCAAAAAATCCATTGAAGGATTAGCGATCACTCTTCTTGCGATCTTGATCTACGTGGCGTATGTGTTTCGCAAGGTCTCTGCCCCCGTTCAGTCATGGAAGTATGGTCTGGTTACCATTTTTACGGCTTTCCATGATGTTATTATTCCTGTGGGTGTCTTTGCCTGGCTTGGCCATGTGCGTGACGTAGAAGTCGGTACCTCTTTTATCGCCGCGATCCTTACGATTCTTGGATATTCCATCACGGACACTATTGTGGTTTTAGATCGTGTTCGTGAAAATCTTCCAAAACGGTCAGGATCTTTTGCGGATATTGTGGAGGCGTCGGTACACCAAACTTTTCTGCGTTCTCTTAACACCTCATTTGCCACCTTGCTTACTTTGACGGCCGTGTATCTGTTTGGCGGGTCGAGTCTGCACGAGTTTACCCTCACGCTCATCATCGGGATTGCCGTTGGAACCTACTCCTCTATTTTTATCGCGTCCCCATTGCTCGTGAGTTGGCAACTGTGGACGCAGAAACAAAAAAGATAAATCCCGTTCTCCGTTTTGCGGTCCACGCTTCACGTTTTACGAGTTCGTATGGTAAGATACTGATCAAATGTACGACAGTATCTTTTCGTTTTTCCCGGCTATTTTCTCGATGGATTTGGAGAAGTTTTTAGACGTTGCTGGTCAAAATCCCTTTGCGGCTATGTGGATCATCCTCAAGAGCGGTGGGTGGCTCTTCTTGTTTTGGTTTGTTGTGTGGGCCGGAAGACAGATCTACCTCGATTACATTCAGGGGCGGTTTTGGAAAAAGAAAGAATGGATGCTGATGCAGATTACGGTCCCACGCGTCACAGAACAGACCTGCAAAGCGGTCGAAAACATGTTTGCAACGATCGCCGGTATCCACAGCGGTCCTACGTGGACAGAAACGTGGATAGACGGATTCCTTCAGTCTTCGGTGAACCTTGAAATCGCATCTATCGATGGTCATGTGGCCTATTATATTTGGTGCGAGCGGCGTTTTGACGTGATGATGAAGTCTGCCATTTATGCGCAATATCCTGATGCGGATATTTCGGAAGTCGAGAATTATGCCAACAACGTCCCTCAAAACTACCCCAACGATGAGTGGGATGTGTGGGGAACCGAGCTCACCACGGTTGCCCCTGACCCGTTTCCTCTTAGAACGTATGTCGATTTCGAAGACAAGGTTTCGGGAGAGCTCAAAGATCCTCTTGCTGGTCTTTTAGAGAATTTTTCACATCTTGGGCCGGGAGAGCAGGCCTGGTATCAGATCAACATTCAGCCCACGGATCAAAAAGATTTTCGCAAACGCGTAGAAAAAGAATTAAATAAAATGAAGGGGCTTAAAGAAAATGTTTCGGAAGCTTCTCTAGGAAAAGTGTTTCTGTTTCCGTTTCAGATGATCGGGGAGATCATTACAGTTGCGATGGGAGGGGCTCTCGCGCCTCCTGCAAAGCCAAAAGAAGAGAAAAAAGATCTGTTTCCTAAACTAGCGGCTCTTTCACCAGGGGAAAGAAATGTCTTAGAAGCTCTTGAACGTAAAAACTCCAAAATTGGTTTTAATACGAAGATCCGATACATCTATGTTGGCAGAAAAGAGGTGTTTAAAAAACCACGCGCCGTCCATGCTTTTATTGGAGCGATTAAGCAGATGAACACCTTCGACATGCAAGCACTCAAGCCTGAGTCAAAATTAGCCGGCGTAGCCTCCGCTATTATTTGGTTCAAAGAAGCCCGCAATAATATTCGAAAGACACATCTTGTTCAGCGATATGCAAAAAGGTCCGGTGATGGCATTGGGCGCTACTTCTTGTCCACGGAAGAGCTTGCGACCCTTTGGCACTTTCCGATTCTTTTGCAGGTCAAGGCTCCTCAACTACGACGTACAGAAGCAAAAAAGACAGACGCTCCGGCGAATATTCCCTTTGAATAGGTTCTTGGTATGCCCATCACTTACGATCATGATCACGAACGGGAAATCACCCTGTTTGCAGAGACAAATTTCCGGAATCAGCATCGTCGTTTTGGCATAAAAACAGATGATCGCCGCCGACACATGTATGTGCTCGGGAAGACGGGGATGGGAAAGACAACCCTCATGGAGAACCTCATCCTCTCCGATATTTTGGCAGGTCATGGGTGTTGTTACATTGATCCACACGGAGATACCGCCGAAAAACTCATCGACTTTATTCCACCGCATCGCATCAACGATGTTGTCTACTTTAATCCATCGGACACAAATTTTCCGATGGGGTTCAATATTCTGGAAACGGACAACGACGATCAAAAACCGCTTGTTGCTTCTGGACTCATGGGGGTTTTTAAGAAAATTTGGCCGGATGTGTGGAGTGCCCGCATGGAGTACATCCTCATGAACTGCGTCTTGGCATTGCTTGATTATCCTGGTGCCACGTTACTTGGTATCAGTCGTCTGTTGGTGGACAAAGAATATCGCGCACGCGTGACCGCTAAAATTCGTGATCCTATCGTCAAAACATTTTGGGTGGCGGAGTTCTCTTCGTGGTCTGAAAAGTACGCGACCGAAGCCATTGCACCGGTGCAAAACAAAGTTGGACAATTTCTGTCTTCGTCTGTTGTGCGTAATATTGTGGCGCAGGTCAAGTCTACCCTCAATTTTCGTCAGATCATGGATGAAGGAAAAATTTGTATCGTGAACCTTTCCAAGGGTCGCATCGGAGAAGACAACATGCGCTTGTTAGGAGGGATGGTGGTCACCAAGATCCAGCTTGCCGCTCAAGAACGGCAAAATATTGCAGAACACGACCGTCGAGATTTTTATGTGTATGTGGATGAGTTTCAAAACTTTGCCAATGAATCCTTTGCCACAATCTTATCGGAGGCTCGCAAGTATCGATTAAATCTCACGATTGCTCATCAATACATAGAGCAACTTGATGAAAAAGTAGCGCCAGCCATTATTGGCAATGTCGGCACGATTATTCTCATGCGCATCGGCGGAACAGACGCACAGTTTTTTGAAACAGAGTTTTCTCCCACGTTTTTACCAGAAGACTTAGTAAGTTTGGCTAAGTATCAGATCTACCTCAAGCTTATGGTTGATGGGGTGGCGACCCCTCCGTTTTCTGCGAACACCATGAGTCCGATTGCGAAGCGCATGGGATTGATGGAAAAAGTGATTCAGGTGAGTCGTGAACGGTATGCTGAGCCCGAGCACGCATCGAGGAAAAGGTGCTTCAGTGGAGTGGGTTTGAGACGATCGCTTCATCCAGCTCTGCGGCTTCTTTTGATGATGATTATACTGTATCTCCTCCTGTTTCCGCACCGCATCTCGATGTCACATCTTCAAACGTGTATTACCCACCCATTGAAACCGAGGAAGAGCAGCAAGAAAAATTGGATCTAAAAGAACGAGCAAAGGCGGCACCATTAGAACCGGAACCAGAATACTTATCCCTAAAACCAGAGCGATTAGCAGCGATTGCTGTTGCAACGGCAGCCGCAGCAGCGGCGGGTGGAGGCAAAAAGAAGGAACGACCTCGATTTCCACACACATGCACGCGTTGTGGCAAAACGTGGGAGCTTGCGATTCAGCTTGATCCTACCCGGCCGATGTACTGTCTTGAATGTCGTCCAATTATTCTCGAAGAGAAAAAGAATCGTGGTTCTGCAGTGAAGCAAATCACGAGAACCTCTCCACCGCCAGAACCCACAACCATCCATCATAAACAAAGCTCGGAGATGTCGCTTGCACATACGTCTCAACCACCAAGTCCGCCCGCTGTCCAAAAACCACGGGTGGTGCCGCCAGAAATGACACCAGTAGAGCGGGGGAGCATTAAGGTGATAGCCCCGGACACGCGAGCTTCTGTTAAGAGACCTTCTCTTTTGGATGAAATCGTCGAGGCAAAAGGGGGCCGTCCTCTCGAACGAGATAAAAAGGTGCTTGAAGCTCGTGCTGGAGAGCCAGCACGCTTCGAACGGCCTCGTCCTGGCGTCCAATCTGAAAAAAAACCACCGATCAATGGCGCAACGGCAAAGATGCTAGAAAAATTGTTAGATCATCGCGGCGATCACACCCCTTCTCTTCCGCCGGATCTTGACATCGGTTTGCCTCCCACCAATCCCCCTACATCTCAAAAACCAATCTCTCCACCCGCACGTCCTTTGAAGCCTGGTCAACGCGTGACATTTTGATGTGTGCTGTATGACGCACATTTCGCGCGGTGTCTTTCCAGGGCTGCTCGCGCTCTTTTGTCTTTTTTTTGCGGGGACGCTTCAGGTGTCCGCGGCCTCTCCTTCTCTGCTTGATACGGACAGCGATGGCATTCCGGATAGATTTGAAACACAGGTGTATCACACCGATCCATTGCGTGCCGATACCGATGGAGATGGATTTAGTGATTTTGTAGAAATTGTTCATGGCTTCAACCCTCGTGGAGGAGGCAAGCTTGTAGATGGAGATGAAGATAAAGATGGGTTAAGCGATCGTCTTGAGCTCGTGTTTGGGACCGATCCTATGGAACCCGACACGAATGGAGATGGAATGAGCGATGGAGTGCAGGTGATGGCAGCCATGTCTCCTACATCGACAACCCCTACGCGGTTGCAAAAATCGATCTATATTAATCTTGCACGTCAACGTCTCGAACCGCGTGTAGATGGGGTTACTATGGCGAGTTACCCTATTTCAAGTGGACTCGCTCGTACACCGACACCCGTTGGAGCGTTTAAAGTTTTGCAAAAAAATCCACGCGCGTGGTCGCGTGCTGCTAAGCTATGGATGCCATATTGGATGCATTTTAGTGGACGCGGTCATGGAATCCATGAACTACCCGAATGGCCAAATGGACGCAAGGAAGGGGAGAGTCATCTTGGTCATCGTGCTTCACACGGCTGTGTACGATTAGGGGTGGATACGGCAAAAACGCTCTATGAGTGGGCGCCGATTGGTACACCGGTTGTGATCTCAAAATTATGAGACGTTCTTTTTTCGTGGTCTGTTTGATCGTCGTATCTACAGGTGTTGGTCAAACGGGGTTTGCGGCAAAACCTGTTTTTCATGGAACGCCTTTCCTGCCGTATGAAAATGAATTTGTGTCAGCGATCGTCATCATCCCAAAGACGCATCAAATGTTGTATGGGTTCAAACCAGATCTTGCCCATCCTGCCGCGAGCTTGAGCAAGCTTCCAAACGCCCTGGCATTTTTGACCCGAGGTATTCGCATGTCTCGCTCTGTCCGTTTGCTGAAAGAAGATGAGGTAGGTGGAGGAAGGTTGCGGGTGCCGCCGGGTTCCGTTATGACTGTTCAGGACCTTTTTTACTCGAGCATCACGGCGAGTGCCAACAATACGGCGATGGCGCTGTCTCGTGTGTCTGGACTCAAGCCCGCCGCGTTTTTGGGACTCATGCACCAAGAAGTAAAGAAAGCAGGAGCAACCCATTCCGTATTTTTTGATGTTTCAGGGATGGATGCGCGGAACATGACCACGGCAAAAGATATGGCGTTGATTGCTGATCGCGCATTCGCAAACCCGCTCATTCGTCGGGCGGCAAGTGTGGAATCTTATCATTTTATTGCTCGATCTGGTCGTACACGTATCGATAAAATCATTAAAAATACCAACCATTTATTGACAAAAGATCCTTCCATGTGGGTCATCGGGGGCAAAACAGGGTATCTCGAAGAAGCGCAGTATAACCTTGTGGTTCGCTTGCGTAAGCTTGATCTCCATGGTAAGCCCATCTCCGGAACGGACATCTTGTCGTC
>Ga0209515_10009006_pt1 | contig 11472 bp, 14 predicted proteins | sample Subgroupgradi54m_FD_187454 | JGI IMG/M metagenome (GOLD analysis project Ga0209515, IMG submission 187454) | Subsurface groundwater microbial communities from S. Glens Falls, New York, USA - GMW60B uncontaminated upgradient, 5.4 m (SPAdes)... ...
CGCTTTTGGGAAAGTAGCCAAATATTTTTTTAACCATTGCCAGAGGAGCCGACAGCAAAGATCGCCACCTGCCTTCATCTCCAGTATAAGAATTTACACCGGGCATCTCGGGTGACTGCTGCTGCAAACTGGGGATTTCTGCCCTTACCTCCTCAGACTCTGCTACTTGCACCTGCTCCTGCTCTACTTCCACACACAAACCAGCCAGACCCTGATTTTCCAAATGAGAAACTCCGATTCGATCGGTAAAATCCTGTTCAAAGGTATCTATTGGTAGATTAAGATATTTAACTAAATCTTCTCCCAAGAAAGTAATCAAACTTTTAGTTGAAAGGAGCAGCTTATCGCCGGCTTGCAAAAAACCGGATATCAGCTGCGCAGGAGCTCCGACAGAGAGTAGCGGCGAGACCTCAGAGGCTCTTTTTAGATAAACTTCAACATCGCCAGCTCCCAGAAGATAGAGAATCCGGCCGGAAATTGAGGCGGTTAAAAGCGAAAACTCTTCTTCTTTGAATTTCTCTTTGGCTTCCTTGAAAGTAGCAGCCAGCTTTTCAGGGGGAGTACCTTCAAAGTCAAAATAAACTTCTGAGAGCTCTGATAAAACCTGCCTGCCTCTGGTAAAAGCATCATCGCAGGATAAATCCAAAACCGCCAAAAAAGTATTATCTCCTCTGGCTGATGAGATAACTTGGGCGGCTTTTTGATCAGTATTTAGTCCCAGAACTTGTACAATTTTTAGCTCCATTACAAAATCCCCCAGGTTAGAATAATCAATCCGATGGCAAAACCGGCATGCAAAATGGCAAAGGCACGCACTACCGGTGAAAGTTTGGTAATTAAGGTTTTGCTCATCAAATCAACCTGTCTTATAATAATAAGTGAGAATATAGCGTAAAATATCAAAATTAGCAAAATAGCCCCTTTTCCAAACATCAGGACGTAGCTGCTATTTAAAAAATTGTTTGAAGTAACTTCCATTTTAAACCTTTGGCACACCTAAAATATGTTCGTGAGGTTTGCCCGCCAAATCCAATATTAGATCTGCCACCAACGAAGGCTTCGGGATGTTTTTCATTTCGATGGCCACAGTGGCCCCGGCTGTTTGGATCTTAACATTGCCAAAATTAAAAATGGTTCCAACAATACCGGCTATGACCGAATCTGTTTCTTCAATCTTAGTGAGAGGAGCCAAATCAACACCTTTATAGAGTAACTGCGCAAAATCGATATCAACCACTTTCTCATTGGTAACTAAAGTGACATTAAAGTACCAGTATAAAAAGCCTTCATAAACAATGATCAAAACTAGGAGGTAGTTGATAATTAGAAGAATCAGTTGAAAGGTCTGAGGCAAAACCCCTAAATCAAAACCCAAAAACAACATTACTCTCGGCACCAGGAAAGGCACAAAAAAGACAATTATTGAAGCCAAAATCCAGGAAAGGTTGGTAATGGGGTGGGCCCGCAGCAAAAGCAGAATTTTTTCATTAGGATCCTGACCTTCAAAAAGGCAATCCTTGGGATACTCGGCATATGCAGGAAACATTACAAATGGAGTATACCCCATTTACTACCTTTTCTCTACATTAAATAGCGGACCGACAATTTGAATATTGCCGGGCGCCCTAAGATTAAAATAGGTTTTAAAAAGATCTGCTGAAAAACCCTGACCATTAATATTGACACTGGTGGTCTTTCCTGATCCGAAATCAACAGCAACATTCATGCTTGAGATCGATTCAAATGGTGTAATACTTCTGTTTCTAAGCTCACTCTTAACTCGACCCGCATCCCAAGTATCAGTGCCTGCCAGATTTGGTTTATCTGCCTGATAAAGATGTTCTCTTGTACCTGAATCTGCTGCTGCCAAGAGCACGACATTGGCAATATCTGCTATCTCCTCCTGCTTTAACCAGGCCGTACCGCCAAAATCAGATCTGGCACCCCAATCACAATAAAACCAGGGCGAATCTTTATCATAAGCATTATTTTTCAAATCATCAAAGCTGGTGATACTGGAGCTTGAATCCTGGGCATTTTTGGTCCAGGAAGTTCCGCTCCAACCAATATCTCCGCTGGAATGAGTATAACCTCCGTGAGTCGAAGAAAACCAGGCTTTAATAGGATTGCCTCCGGATACCATCACCTGACCGGCAGTTTGAGAAACAGCGGCATTCCAATTCCCTCCTTTTTCATTAGTCTGAAAGACCTGACACTGATCGCTCGGACAAATCGATCCTTGTCCTTTATTGGTATAGGCTAAAACATAGGAACGGGCAGCTATGGCCTGCGCTTTTAGCGCCTCCATCCCCCCCTGGCCTCCCCAAGCATCCGGAACCTCATAAATTCGTTTAACATAATCTTCCAAAGAGCCTGTCCAATCAATACCGTTTCCGGAAACGTGAATCGCCGTCCCCTGATCAACACTGGCAATTGAATCAAAATTGTAGTAGGCAGAAAGAATGGTGTTGGCACTCTGGCCGACTCTGGAACGCCCAAAGGCTCCGTATTGACTTAAGCCAACCCGGTTGGGAACTCCATAGGTAAAAAGTCCAAACCCTCCGCCAAATCCCGGATCTTTACCGTTTGTTAAATCACTGGAACAACTACCTCCGCTACTGGCATAAAGAGGAATCCCTAAACTGGCTAAACGTGAAGCCAAAATTGATTGCTGTCTGGCACTAAGTTGGGCAATCTGGCTGGATAAATCTGCTTGATAAGCTTTGGCTTTTTTAATCTCTCCTCCTAAAAACTTGGCATTTTTGTCTACTTCTTGTTGAAAGCCAGCCAGTTTAACTTTATCTTTCTCCAACTTAGTTTTCTCAGTTAAGAGATCAACTACCTCTCCGGTGATGGAGGTGATGATTTGGCGGTCTTCCCGGGTGACTGACTGAGAGTAGGACAGCTCCCGGAATAAATCTCCTGATTGAAGTGATGACAGAATCACCAGTAAAGGATCAGCTAAATAAGAGCGGATATAGTAAGCTCTGACTCTTTTTTCCAAAAGCGCTTGTTGCAAGGCTAATTTTTCCTCTCTGTCATCAAGTGCCTTTTGTTTAACTTTAATACTGGCTGATAAATTATCAATGTTGGCTTGAATTTGAGCCAGCTGGCGCTTTAGAGAATCAAGTTGACCCTCTAAGGGTTTGGTGGCAGAAACAGATAACTCTCTGGCATGGTTTAAACTATCAATCTGTTTTTGCAAATCTTCAATCTCATCAGCATGGACAGTTGAATTGAAAATTGAAAATTGAAAATTGAAAATTATGACAAGGATAGAGAGCAAACAAATGGTCAATTTCTTGGGCAACATCACCTCTGAATTGTACCATTTATTAACAGTGTATAATACACGCCATGCAAAGAAAAATACCCTCCACCATGGCTACCCAGCATCCTGACCATGCAGGAGTTCCTTATTGGCACAAAGAAGCTTTTATTTCAACTCAAGCCGAATCCGAAGAAACCTATCTTACCTTTGCTGAGCTCGGCCTTAGGGAATATAAGTGGGACTGGGAAGGTAAATTGGTGGATGAATCAATTTTGGAAAGATTATTCAGCGCTCATTTTGATTTTTTTAAAAAGAATCCCCTGGGAGTAGAGACCTTTTTAACTTTTAGGTTACCCAATCCAAAGCTGGAAACAGAGTTTAGAATAGGCAGAGCTTTTATGAATTTAGCATCAGCTGCATCGACAGCCAAGCATTTTAATCTACCATCTCCGCCGCTTTTTGAGGTAATCCTGCCTATGACCCAAACTGCAGAAGAAATGCTCTCTATACAGGAAGCATATCAGCAAATGCATAAACTGACTCATCCGCTGTACCGTTTGAAAGGATTACTGACAAATCCCAGAATTATCCCCTTGTTTGAAGATGTAAATACAATTATTAACTCCGATAAAATATTGGAAAAGTACTTAAAAATGTACCAAAAAAGATTTAACAAGCTGCCTCCGTATATGAGGCCCTACCTGGCCCGCTCAGATCCGGCACTAAATTTTGGGATCGTTCCCACAGTTTTAGCAATTAAAATTGCTTTGTCCCGGCTTAAAAAGCTTGAGGAAAAATTAGCCATTCCTCTTTACCCAATTCTTGGTGCTGCAACTCTACCATTCAGAGGAGGCTTAAATCCTCTTAATATAGAAAAATTCGCTGCAGAGTACAAAGGAATTAGAACAACCACCATCCAGAGCGCTTTCCGGTATGATTTTGACAAGAAAACAGTCAAACAGGCTATCAAAAAGTTAGATAAACTTCTAAATCAGGCTCCGGAAATTATTCCAGAAAAAGAAGAACAGCTCCTGATCAATCTTCTGCCTCTACTTGAAAAAGGTTATAAGCAGGTGATTGAAAAAATAGCGCCATTAATAAACAGAGCGGCACTTTTTTTACCACCCAGAAGGGAAAGGGTTCAGCATATCGGATTATATGGCTATTCAAGAGGGGTGGGAAAAGTAAAACTGCCCCGGGCAATCGGATTTACAGGCGCTCTTTATTCCATAGGCATCCCGCCGGAGATTATTGGTACTGGCAGGGGACTTAAAAAGATAAAACAATTAGGCTATTTAAAATTAATCAGAAAATATTATCTATTTATTAAAGAAGATCTGATTGAGGCAGGTAAGTTTTTAAATAAAGAGAATTTAGAAAAATTAGCCAAACAGTCAAAAATATGGCTGGCTGTTTTAGAAGATGTTAAAAATATTGAGCAAATTTTTGATATTAAATTAGGACCAAAAAATGAAGAAGACAGGGAACATCAAAAACTGACTGAGAAAATCTTAAAACTATTACAAAGTAATCAAAATCCAACAGATCTGATTGTAAAAGCGGCATTAATTCGAAAGAGTTTGGGTTAAAAATCTCTAGACTACCCCCAAAACCCTAAAATGTGCTAAGCTTAAAGGGAATGTTTCAAATATCACAAATGTGGTAATATTTAAGGGTATGAAATCACTAATTACTCAAAATCCAGAAATCTTAGGGGGTAAACCAATTATTGCCGGCACCAGAATGTCTGTTGAATCTATAATGGAGTTACTTTCCTCTGGTATGGAAATAAAAGAAATCCTTAAAGAATACCCGTTTTTAAAAAGAAACCATATAATGGCAGCGATCGAATACGCAGCAAAGCTAACCGGTAACAAAAGAGCTTACTCCTCAGTAAAACCAGCTTCTGAAGATTTTCAGATTGTACCCCATGAAATTTCTCGCAGACGTTAACATTGCTCAATTAATTATTAAATTTTTGAGAACCCGCAACCACAATGTTTTAGATGCTAAAAAAGATTTATTATTGGAGTTCGATATCAAAATTATTAGCATTGCCCAAAGAGAAGACAGGATTATCTTAACCAGAGATAAAGATTTTATTGAATTAGTAAAACTGCCAAAATACCAAACACCAACTATTATTTTCCGTGTAACTGATCAAAAACCAGAAAATATCCTAAAATTTTTAAAGAAGTTATTGGAGGATACAAAAGAAGAAACTTTAATAAAGTCATTAACAGTTATTGAAGATGATAATACTGAATTCATAACTCTAACTACCTAATCCCTACTTGTACCTCCGAAGCCTTGGGCGCAGGGGTAGACCCAAAACCCCAAAATGTGCTAGCTTAAAGGGAATTGTGTTATACTTTTACTATGGCTTTAATCTGGGATTACGATATAAATGAGCTTAAAAAAACAAAAAGCGGCAGGCTGCTTATTCTGGAGCGGATGATAAATTACGGGCCGGATGAAGGAGAAAAAATTAAACTTTCCGAAGTTAAAGAAAACTGGGAAAAATTAAATTTAGATCCTCTTAAAAGAAGATTGTTAGAACTTCTTATATGGGGAAAGTAAATTTAATCATAACTAAGAGGCAAAGGGAAATTTTAAAAGCTTTTCAAAAAGATCCCTTTCTAAGATCACAGTTCTATTTTACTGGTGGTACTGCGCTTAGTCTTTATTATCTTCAACACAGAATCTCTGAGGATTTAGATTTCTTTACGGAAAATCCATTTGATCCAGATCAAGTAGGTTCAATTGTAGACAACTGGAGTAAACAATATAATTTTGAAACTGAATTCAAACAAATTGAGAATTTAACAACTTTTTTATTAAAATTCCATGACGGTTATACTTTGAAATTAGATTTTAACTTGTATCAACATAAAAGAGTTGAAAAATCTAAGTTAATTGATGGGATAGAAGTGGATAACCTAACTGATATAGCCATAAATAAGTTGATAACTATTGTACAGAGAACACAAGTTAAAGATTTTGTTGATCTTTATTTCCTTTTAAAGAAGTTTACTATTTGGGATTTGATTGCTGGTGTTAGAGTTAAATTTGGTTATAAAACCGATCCTCTACTAGTTGCATCTGATTTTTTGAAAGTTGAAAACTTTGAGTTCTTGCCAATAATGATTAAACCTTTAAAACTGGAGGAATTAAAGGATTTTTTTAGAGAACATGCTAAAAGACTGGGGAAGGTGGCTGTGGAATGAAGGGAATTTTCTTGCTCCGCGATAAGTATTAAAAGACTAGCCCCAAAACCCCAAAATGTGCTAAGCTGAAGAGAATGTATAAGCTTATTGGAACTGTTAACTTCTTCATTAGCCTTTTTATTTTCTCACTAATGAGCACAAATTCTGCTTACGCATTAGGCGTTTGTTCTATGAGAACAGAGAATCCTAGCCGACTAATAAGTACCTCTCCTTCTGCTGACTTTATAATTAATGTCGGCAAGAATTCAGATTATCCGAAGTGGAAAATGGAATTTCAATGTGGAGCGCCTAATAATAAAGATGTTGCCTCTGTAAATGGTACCGATGGTATTCAGAGACATCTCGATAACTCAGGAATTCTTGGTCAACCAGGCTGTGAATTCGAGGGAGGAACAAGTCATACCATCAAAGTTTTTGCTGTAACGAGTACAGGTCAGGAAGTCGAACAGTGTATAGCCACTTACTCGGTGATAGATGCTGATACTCAGTGTACGCTTAGTGTGAATCCAACCAGCGGCATCACCTCTGCCACTCCATTAACCGTCTCGGGAGAAAATTTAACTTCGGGAGGCCGGTTTGTTTTCTTTTTTGATGATGATGCTATTGATATTCCTAATAATCCAGCCGGGAAACTGTTGATTACTAACCCGGGAGCGGCTAATGTAGACGCTCCTAGGTTTGGCCCTAAATCAATACCTCAAGATCTAATGACACCTGGTAATCATACAGTTTCTTTACGAAAAAGAACAATTTTTGGCGGTCCACTTAGTGCCATAACTCTTCAAGCCAGTTCGGAAAAGGACCTTTTTGACCCCCCGCTTTGTCCTGTGCCCTTTTCTGTGGGATCACCTAGTAATCCTGGTAGTGTTCTTCCTCCGGGAACATTACCTGCTACACCTTGTACTGGTGCAAATTGTACTAAAGCTGGGGGGGATCCTTGTAAAACTCCTACAGCCTCAGATAACCCTGGATTTAATACAGCCATTGGCTGTATTCATACTTCCCCTGCTGCTTTTGTTAAAGATTTCTTAACTTTTATTATTGCTATTTCCGGGGGGTTGGCCTTTTTAATGATGCTTTTGGGAGCATTTCAGATGTTAACCTCTGCCGGGAATCCGGAAACTTTAGCAGCAGGAAAAGACCGGTTTACCAGTGCTATTATTGGACTGCTTTTTGTCATATTTGCTGTTTTACTGATGCAGATTATTGGGGTCGGGATCCTGGGTATACCGGGGTTTATTAAATAAAGTCTAGAAAAACTATGTCTAAATTAGCTTTAACATTACCTGGCGGGCATACAATCGCTAATCCGGTAGATAATCCGGTCGCCAAAATTACTGACCTGGGAAGTTTTGTCTCCGGGCTTTTAAATATTGCCTTCTTTGTGGCTGCATTTTTAGCTTTTTATTTTCTGGTCTGGGGAGCATTTGCCTATATGATGGCTCAGGGTGATAAAGAAAATCTGGCTAAAGCCAGGGCCAGAATAACCTATGCCATTATTGGACTAATAGTGGTGCTGCTGGCTTACTTTATAGCCCAATTTGCCGGAGAAATTTTCAAGCCAACTAAAGGAGGATTGCCATTTTAACTTTACTGGCTGATGTAAATATCGGTGAGCATTTCGGCTTTGGAGGCGATTGTTCTACTACTCCACCTTCACCTTTTTGTTCCTTTGGTTCAGCCACCAGCCAGCTGGTTGATCCTATTTTTTCCATTGCCACCTTTTTAGTAATACTTTATTTTTTACTGGGAGCCTTTAGGTACTTAAAATCCGGTGAGAATAAAGAAGAGGTGGAAGCAGCCAGAAAAATGATCACTCACGCCATTGTTGGCTTTATCATTTTAATGTTTGCCTTTTTAGTGTTACAATTTTTACTGTCAAACTTATTTCAGATCAAAGGCTTATTGTTTTAAGGATTTAAAAAAATGAAACTTTTAGCAGATATACCCGGTACTTTTGGTAAAATCGTAGCTCCCTCGCCAATACAGGAGTTTATTGGCACCACGGATAAGACCGGTGCCGGAGGAATCAGTGCCTTTTTAACTAATTTAATCAGACTGATTTATTCGGTTGCCTTTGTGGTGTTAATCTTTATGATCCTTTGGGGAGCCTTTGACTGGTTAACCTCGGAAGGAGATAAGGAAAAACTGCAGAATGCTCAGAAGAAAATTATGCATGCTATTATTGGTATGCTACTTTTTGCCGTTGCTTTTGCTGTTATACAGGTTTTGGGCAAGTTTACCGGCTTTACTTTCTTTGTCGGACAAAGGTAACGCTTGACAAAGAGTTTAGTTTATGAATACTATAAAAAGGTAATGAAAAATCTTTTAGCTCAAATTCCAAGTCCAAATACTATTCAGGTAGCCGGACCTGCCAAGGGTGGGTTTAAAACCATCGGCGACTTTATCAGCAATGTCTTAACTTTGGCATTTGCGATAGGCATTCTGGTAGCTTTGATAATGCTGATTTGGGGGGCATTTGAGTGGATTACCTCAGGAGGAGATAAAGAATCGGTTGGTAAAGCCCGTAACAGGATTATTAATGCTTTAATTGGTTTGGCAGTTTTGGCTGTAGCCTTTGCCCTGGCAAAAGTGGCAGCGGTCTTTTTGGGCTTTGAACTTGGTAATCTTACTGTACCAACTCCAAATCCCAGCCCATCAGCAGGAAGCTTGTAAAAAACTCCTTAATAATGTTAAGTTAAAATAATGGTTCGTTTTCTTGTCACTTTTATCTTGTTTCTTGTTACTTTTTTCCCTTCCCCAGTTTATGCTTTCCATTGCGAAAATCCACAATATCAACGATATCAAATAGGAGGACGTTTTTGCTCTGATGAGTACCCCGGTGACGAAAGAATTTTTGAAGATTTAAACAATTGCACTAGTGACCCAAACCCGGAAAATCATCACAGACTCGTTGGCCAGTGCGGAGCCAGTGAGGTATGTGTACCAGATAATGCCGGTGATTACTCTGTGTACCGGACTGTTCGATGTGTTTCTAAAACCGCTGCCGGGGGAACCTCTGCTTCTACTCCAACTTCTTGTGGTTCCGGCACCGATCCTGCTGGATTAACCCAAATTGAGTGTGTTTTTACCAATGTGATATCAGTGGTAGTTGGTTTAGGTTTTATAGTTCTTTTAGTAATGCTGGTTTGGGCTGGATTTAAATATTTAACCTCCGGAGGAGAACCAAAAGCAGTCCAAGCTACTCATCAAACTGTATCTTGGGCACTTTTAGGCATTCTTTTTATGGCCGTTGCCTGGCTGGTGTTGCAGTTAATCCACGGCTTCACCGGAATAGACGTCACCAAATTCAAAGTAGGATTGCCATAAAAGGGTTGCATTTTTTAATTAAACGCTGTACGCTTTTAATATGCTAAAGAAGTTTGTCGTTTATTGTTTATCGTTTATTGTTTTAGGATTATTTGCTTCTCCAGCTTTTGCCCAAAATGCTTCTCCTTCATCCACACTCCCTCTCCCCCCTGTCGTTTCTCCTGTCTCTCCTCTTTACACAGATCTAATTGTTAATAACATGTTTCACACTTTTTCCTGTCTAATGGTTGGAGGTTCGGTTATTGGACAGCCCTGTTTAACTTACCAGATTCAAAAAAATGCTCAGGGGGCAATACAATCTGTGCCTGTTTTATCCCAAGCTAATTTGTCCGGCGGAGCCTTAGGGGCGACTACCTCTTTAATCGGAGCTTTGTATGCTAACCCACCCTTAAGAACAGCTGATTATATTGGGTCACTGGGTGAACAGCTAGGATTTGTCAAAACTGCCCATGCTCAGGTAGCTGGTTCCGGATATGAGGTGTTAAAACCAATCTTAGCTTTATGGCAGGTATCCAGAAATATTTCCTACCTTTTTATGATCATAGTTTTTCTAATTATTGGCTTAATGGTCTTATTTAGAAACAGAATCAATCCTCAAACAGTCATTACAGCCCAGGCAGCCTTACCAGGATTAGTAATTGGTTTAATTTTAATAACTTTTAGCTATTTCATTGCAGCCTTAATCTCAGACATGGCATTCGTAGGCACGAACTTAGTTGGCTATTATTTTGGAGCAGCCAGAGGAGATACCAGCCAAAACCTGGTAGCAGATATGAGCGGTAATAATGTTTTAAAAATTTTTACTCCTTTTACCAAGATCGTTAACCGGGGAGAAGTTGACTCTGCTTTAGGTTCAATCTGGAACGATCTTCATGATGATTCTGTTGGAACGGTGAACCCGCTGGATCTGGATCCACAAAAAGTTCTGGTAATCCTGACAGGATTTATTACCAGCCAACTTTTATCACCTTTTTCAGGCATAGCCGGGGGATGGTCACAAGCGCTCGTTGGGTTAATTTCTGTTTCAGGCGCTGCTTTTAAATCTATCGAGGTGGCCAGTTTTGCTTTATCTTTTATAGCCATGGCAATTTTAATCTATGCCATGTTTAGGCTGCTGCTTCGTTTAATCAGCGCTTTCTTAACTATTATTTTCCTGACAGTCATCGCTCCTTTTCAATTCTTAATAGCATCTTTACCAGGCAGACAGGGAATTGCCACTGGCTGGATATTAAATATGCTGGGCAATATTTTGATATTTCCGGCGGTTTTAGCTGTACTATATTTTGTGGCCTATCTTTTAGGTTCATCAAGTGACTTTAACCAAAACTGTAAAAAACAAAATCCACCTTGTCCTTTTATAATTTCTCAGTCAAATCCAACACAAAATAGCACCATTACCCCAGTATATGCTCTAGGAGCAGGCGTCCAGCAAACAAATATAATAGTTGGTCCAAACGCTTTCCCTTTATTTGGCGGACTGAATCTGGGATTAATCCAGTTACTTTTGGCCTTTGGAGCTCTGGTGGCACTGCCAAAAATTCCAGATATTGTTATCAGCATTGTTGGCAGAGCAGGTCAGGCAGGACAGTTGATCGGACAGGAGCTCGGTGGCAGTGTTAGGGAAGGCAGAGGCTATGCCGGCCA